>JACCDS010442872.1_pt1 | contig 12545 bp, 14 predicted proteins | sample 7446441 | NCBI WGS metagenome assembly JACCDS01 (sample SAMN15323445, study PRJNA562643) | freshwater metagenome | isolation source: river surface water | place: USA:Blue River Watershed | collected 2017-08-17
GATGCTTGGTCGGGTTTAGGAGATACGTCGTTGATTTTAGATGTATTACAAAATCACTATTCCAACGATGCTCACTTAAGAATCCTTCTAAAAGAGGTGAGAACCTTACAACAGCTGTATCAATTGGCATCAAGTTCGAATTATTCGAACTTTGTTTCTAATTCCATAAATGCTACGAGCTACCAAGATTTATCGTTTGTAATGTATCAGAGTTCGGCCTTAACGTTCAGTAGTTACCTAAAACTAGTGAGAACCCACTTTGGAACAATCAACTATTCGAACATGATGGCTGATATTGGTGAATGGTTAAAATTCGGAAAAGACATATTACTTCAAGAACAACATATTTACGGAAGTACTCGCTTGGGTATGTACCAATCCAACCAATTGTTGGTGAAATATAAATATAAATACAGCGACACCTTGCAAATCTACTTGGATTCTGTTAAATTTGATAGAGATACGAATCGGGCAATGCGCACATTAAGTCACAAACAATACGAACTCACCAACCATTTAGGCAATGTATTGTCGACGGTCTTGGATCGCAAAATCCCGATCACATCGTCTGGTGGCAGCACTACCATAACCCACTACGAAGGTGATGTGGTGTTTGCTTCGGATTACTACCCCTTCGGTAGTCCCATGACTTGGACTACCACCGATTCAAGTGGCGGCAGGTTGTATTTTGGTGGTGGGTATCGGTTCGGGTTTAATTCTGCCGAAAAGGATAATGAAATCAAAGGCGAAGGGAATAGCTACACCACTGAATTTAGACAGTACGACCCACGTTTAGGGCGTTGGTTGACATTAGACCCTTTAATGGCTAAATATCCAAATCAATCTCCGTATGCAGGATTTAATAACAATCCGATATTATTTGTTGACCCTTTAGGACTTGAGGGGGAAAACCCAAATGAGGAAAAACAAGTTGAAGGAGTAGAAGTAAAAGATAACATATCATGGACAGGAACAAATAACCCTCTCCCAACTTTTACTAATTCAGTAGAGGAAAATAGAACTGAAATAATTAATTCTTTGCTTACTGGAAACGACCCTTACAAGTCGGATGAAACGGAAAATAATTCTTCTGAAAAAACACCTACTGATGGTTCTTCGATGTTTACACCTGCTAAGGTTTATTTTAAAAATGTCCCTAAAGAAATCTTAGCTGATATAAAAGTGATTCCTGAAGACGCAAAGTCTTCTACTGATGTTAAAGATGCTAAAAACGGGAAGTGGTATGAAACTGACGGGCTTTGGATAAAGGATCAACAAGGATGGTTGAAAATTCCAGATATTAATACAGTTATAGTTACTTATGATGGGGAAAAATTGATATTTAATATTGAAACCAATATTTGGGGGCAAATTCTTATTGGTCCTTTAGGAAAGCAGACTGAACCTGCTTGGGTTCCTGATTCTGGCGGCACTACTCATGTAACAGATTACCCATTCAAATAAACTATTATGCAAAAACTTGTATTTATTTGTATTGTTTGCTTGTTGGTTCTACCTGTTGAACTTTATGTTTCTTGGAAGTCGATTTATCTATTCAATAGCGTAATAAGTGTATTATTTTATTTGGTTTCGATTAGCGTTGTTATTGCATCGATTAGCTTGAATTGGTTTAATTACAAAGCATATTCGTATATAACCCTTATTGTCGGTTTTTTATTTATAATTCCAGTTAATTTATACTATTTAAGCGAACTTGAAAAACTAAAATCTACAAGTGATGAAATCGTTCATTGGGCATATACAAAAAGGTTAAAAAGTAACATATTCCCGAAGAAATTAGAGCGTAAGTTTGACAAAAGAATAACATATAGCGCAAAAGATGATTCATTTACTGTTTACTTTTATGTATCGTCATCAAACATTGGTCATTTTTACTCATCCAAATCAGGATGGGGTTTTATGGATGACTGAAAATAAAAACCCAAGACAATGAATAAAGCAGAATTAATAAGCGCACTTGCGGAGAAAACAGGCAAGTCGCAGAAAGAAGCCAAAGCGTTTTTAGAAGCGTTTACAAGTACAGTAACAGAAACTTTAACCAAAGGCGATAAAGTTACGTTAATCGGCTTCGGAACGTTCGACGTTCAGGCAGTTCCTGCACGTATAGGCAGAAACCCACGCACGGGCGAACCTTTACAAATTAAACCAAAGAAAAAGCCACGTTTTAAAGCAGGGGCGGAACTTTCAGGCGCAGTAAACTAATCACTTAAAAACTCGAAAAATGGCAATGACACCCGAACAATTTGATGCGTTCATCATACAAACACAAGTTGAGTTAACAGATGCTTGGAAAGCAGTTCCGCCAACTGAAACCGAAGTAATGGCAAAGGCAATTATGGACTATCAATATAAAGCAACTACTGCAATCATGAATACAATCAACAACATGAATGCTATAAATTATAATAGATGGTCGCAAATAATGGCTAAACTTGAAAAAATCGAAAACGATTTAGAAGATTTGAAAAAAGATTAGTAAATCTATACAGATAAAAATTAGAAAGCTCCGCCAGTTCGGGGCTTTCTTTTTGGTCAAAATCGGCTAAAATGGTCGTCCCTGTCCTTTCACTTCCAAAAAGTTATTAACATTCTAAGTTTTACGCTCAATCCTTTTATTTACAAGGCTTACAGCGTGTTTTGTTCATTTTAAAAATTTCCCTCATTCCACCTACTTTTAAGCATGGTTTTGGTGGTGAGAATTTGAAGAAAAAGAAAGCAATAAAAACGGTTTTCCAAACCGCAAAAATCCTTGTAATCCTGAACCGAGTAAAAAGAAAAAAAGGGGGGCAAAAAAAGAACCGCCACGGGCGGAAAAATCAAAATCCCGAACGTTCGGGATGAATCAACTAACTTTAAAGCTGAATTTTAAATCATATTCTTATGAATAAACAAGAACTAATAAGTGCGCTTGCAAGCAAGACAGGCAAGCCACAAACAGAAGCAAAAGCATTTTTAGAAGCGTTTACGGAAACCGTAACGGAAACGTTAACCAAAGGCGACAAAATAACGCTTATTGGTTTTGGAACGTTCGACGTTCAGGCAGTTCCTGCACGTACAGGAAGAAATCCGAGAACTGGCGAACCGCTTAAAATCAAAGCCAAAAAGAAACCAAGATTTAAAGCAGGTGCAGACCTTACCGACAAAGTAAATTGAAAAAGTGCCGTGAAAACGGCATTTTTAGCAATCCAAGGAAAAAAGCAAAAAGAAAAGAGGGGCAAAAAAGAGAAAATAACCTTTAAAAATCCAACATTCCGCCAAAAACGGAACTAAAACAAAGAAAGCTGACCGCCCACAGACGGAACAGGAACAGAACACCAAACAGAACCACCACACGGAGCAGAACCCACACAGCGAAACGAAGAAGCCAACGCACCAAACCACGCAGAACCAACGCCCACAGGCGACACCACAATCACAGGAACACCCAAACCAACAGCGAGAGCCACCGAACCCCACGACCCCGAACCGCAACCACGGAACGAAGCAGAAACCGACACACCAACAGGACAAGCACCGAGCGGAAACGCCACAAGCAAACCGCCCGAAGAAGCGCACCACGAAACCAAAGCAGACGAACGGAGCGCAAACGAAGCACGGGAAACACGACCGGCAAGGGCAAACGAGTAAGGACGGAACACAGAGGCGGACGGAAAGGCAGAGCGCACGAGGCTGTCAACACCCGAAGCACAGCCAACACCGACCGAAGCGGAAAACCCACCCAAAACGGGCAGAAACGAACGGCAGGAAACAGAAGCCGAAGAACCAACGACACGGGAACCCGAAAAAGCCACACAAGGGAAAGAGCAAACAAAAGAAGCAAGAGAAACCATAGCAAAAACAAAAAAAGAACGCCAATAAAAAAGGGCATGAAAGCGACCATTAAAACAAGGGCGGAACGCTTTGTATTACCCTTGTAGAATGGGCGCAAATGCCCAATTTTGCGTACTCTTTTTTGTTGCTATGGTTGAACGTCTGAATGTTTGCTTTTACTTGTGGCTTTGGGTTGATCCGTGTCGGTTATCGGCTTAAAATCTGCCGTGCTTCTGCCCGTTTTGGGTTGTGTAAAGTCCGATTTTTAAAAATCCCACTTTCTAATAAAATCCTTGTAAACCATTGTATATAAGTCAAATATAAACCCTAAAAAACTCCCACTAAAAAACAGCCAAAAAACAACTTTCTGCGGTAGCCTGTTCCGATTGTTCGGAAGCTATCCGCTTGGAATCTCAAAGAAAAAAAAGGAAGAAAAAACAGCCCTATTTTTAGTTAATAAAGAGAAGAAAAAAACAGCCAAAAAAAGACACCAAAACCATGCTTAAAAGTAGGTGGAATGAGGGTTTTGCGCTTTTCCTACTGTTCATATTTTTATCCTATTTCGTCGCTCAATCTTTTCGTTTTTTGTGGTCTTAAACACTTAAAAAAACGAATTTATGGCACGAACTATTTTAGACAGAATTGTAAATGACACAGAGCAGTTACAAGAATTTGCAACCGCTCTTGAAAAGGCATCTTTTTACATGATGGTTTCCTTTAAAGACATCTGCGGACATGAAACAATCGGGAATATTTTAAGCTGTTACGAAGATATACAGCTTTTGCGTGATGGACTTTTAGAAGAATACTACAAAAAGATAAATGAATGATACAGGTACACAATCCACACTTTCTCACCGCCCAAACCGCACTTTTCACCGTTGACGTTTTGGGCGGTGTTGATTTACAGCAGTTAGAACGGATGATTTGCACGCTTCGGATTACTTACAAAGATTATCCGCCCATGCGTACAACGCTCGATTTATACACCGACACGCAAACAGAAAAACTAATCCGCACACTTTGCGAAAAGTGGGATTTAAAACTACTGGACGTATCTAAAACGGTTCATACTTTCATTACAGAACTGGAAAACTACAAACTGGAACGGCTCAAATATCCGAAAGGCAAGGAACTAAGCACTTTTGAACTTTCAGACGATGAGCGCAAAGCATCTAAAAAATACCTATCCGACAAAAACCTGATTCAAAACCTAAAAACCGACTTTCAAAACCTCGGAATATTGGGAGAAGATGAAAACGCCTTAATTCTGTTTATGGCGATGGCTTTGCACAAATACGAAAATCCGTTTTCGGTGCTTTGCCTTGCAAAATCGGGAATCGGTAAAAGTTACCTACTTCAAAAACTTTCTTCCTGTATGCCACAAAATGCGTACAGCTTCCACACTCAAATATCTGAAAACGCCCTTTATTACTTCGATAGCAACCAATTAGACGGTAAAGTATTGTTTATCGAAGATTTGGACTGGACACACCAAATGTTAACGCCACTTGCAACGCTTCAAACACAAGGAAAACTAATTAAAACGAGAGCCACCAAAGACAAAGACGGGCTTTTGCACTCAACGACTTTTGAAGTAAACGCAAAACTTTGTTTGTTGGCTTGTGCTTATTCTGAAAAGAACTACGAAAATTTAAGTTTACCGTTTTTGTGTTTACACCTAAACCACAGCCAAACACAGGATATTGAAATAATGAACTACCAACGCAAATTATCGGCTGGCTTGGTTGATAAAGTGCAAATTGATGAAACGGCACAGCGTTTAAAATGTGTTCTTGCTTCACTTGAAAATGTACAGGTAATCAATCCTTATGCACCACTTATTGAACTGCCTGAAAGCATACCGCACCCACGCAAAACGCTTTTATTACTCTTGGGTTTTATAAACGTTGTTACGTTCTTCTTTCAACACCAACGGGAAAGAGTTGTAAACGAACAAACGGGAGAAATTTACATTAAAACCGCTCCCGAAGATATAAAACTGGCTTTTACCTTGCTTAAAACTTCACTTTTACGCAAAGCGGACGATTTAAGCACTTCGGGGCGTGGCTTTTTGTGTTGGTTAAAGAAATACTTAACCGAAGTAAAAACAAAGCAGTTCACAGCCCTTGACATCAGAAAATCCAAAACAATCCATCCAAGAACATTAAACCGCTATTTACAGGAACTTACACTTTTTCATTATCTGCAAATCACAGGCGGAAATAAACACCGTGGCGGATTTATTTACAAGCTGACCCAGCTAAACGCACTTACAACGCTACAAAACAGTATTGAAACAAGCATTAAAAAAACGCTTGAACAAATAAACAGCGAGCCGTCCAATGAATCGGAACAAGTTCCGACCGAGAAACAAGAACCGACAGAACTAAAAACGGTTGAACCACCAAACGAAACGGCACAAGCCGAACCGACCTTTTTTGAAAAGAATTACAAGCGCATACGCATAAACGACAAAGAAGAACACACCTACAAACTCATTTTAGAACTGGAAGCCAAAGAGCCGAACCGAGAATATTTAACGAGCGACATTACAGCACTTTCAAAACGTAGTCAATGTATTGAAGCACGTTATTTAAAAAACCTTTGGGAACAAGGAAAGTTAGCCCGTGAATGGCGAAACCGTCAATATCATTACCGCCTTGTTATGCCGTCCAGTCAGACAGTTAGCCAAAACCCTCTTTCCAACTCTCAAACCCTTACCACACAAGAGAAAGACAGTAGGACGACACAAAACTAAAAATCTTCAACAATGGAAAAATTTATACAATATATGCAGGGTAGAAACTACTCCGAAACTACACAAAAAATGTATTTACGTTCAATAAATCTGTTTTTGGAATGGATAGACAAACAAGAAACAGAGATAACAAAGAAAGACGTTTTAAAATACTTGGAACATCTGAAAACGCAAAAGAACTTAAAGAATGTGAGCCGTAAAATGGAACTTACAGGAATGAACCACTATTTTACGTTCCTGTACCAATCCGAGCAAATTACATAAAATCCGTGTTCGTTCCTGAAAATACGGGGCATTGAAAAAGTAAGCCTTTACAGAACCTTTACACCCGAACAACTCATACAGCTTTTTGATGATTATTACACCGTTTTCGTGAAAAACTACGATTATACTCGAACGCCACCCAACAGACTAACAGAAACCAAGCTAAACAAAGAACGAAACGCCATAATCCTAAACCTTTTAATCAATCAGGGAACAACCACCAAAGAAATAGATAAAATGCTTTTACAGGACATTGACCTGATAAAAGCGACCATAAAAATACGGGGCGGAAAACGGAGCAATGAACGGAACTTACAACTAAAAGCCGAGCAAATCGGACTTTTAATAAACTACATTCAAAACATACGCCCCCAGTTCCTGACCAGCAGAAACCAAGAAAGCGAAAAACTGTTTTTTCCTTATCCAAACACAGGCAACCAAAAAAGCCGAAAGCCTGAAAGTATCACGGACTTATTTAAACCGCTTACAGCACAAGTAAAAACCTTGGAACAGCATTTTTTGAACTTTAAACAGGTTCGGGCTTCTGTCATTACAAACTGGCTGAAAGTTTACGGACTACGCAAAACGCAATACATGGCAGGACACCGCTATATAAGAGGAACAGAATACTATTTACCCAACAACTTGGAGGATCTGACAAACGACATATCTAAACATCATCCTTTCTAAATATAATAAACGAACATTACAGAACCATAACGACAGAATATAAAACGTGGCTCGATACCTTGGGCTTTTCTACTGGCTTGGTTAACGGTTATCCTATGCAAGTGAGTTACTTTTTTGAGTGGCTCGAAACGCAGGGCATGAACCACGTACAGCAACTAAAACAAAAACACGTATCGGAATACTTTGAATATTTACAAATCCGACCCCACAAGCAAAAAAGCGGAGCGTTAAGCATCCATTATTTAAACAAGAATTTTTTAGCCATTGACAAGCTCTTAGAGTTTTTGCACTCCCAAGGCATGAAAAACACGCCTTTACCGCCAAAATACCGCATAAACCCCGACAAACAGGAAGAAATAGACAAAATTATACCGCTGACACAAGACGAGATAAAAGAACTTTACGACACAATAGAAAAAACCTATCTGAAACGTCCATTTTTGGAGCGTGAAGCCAAACACTACCAACTGAAACTAATTTTTGTACTGCATTACGGTTGTGGACTTAGAAGAAATGAGGGCTACAACCTTACGCTTGAAGATGTAAACTTTGAAAACAGAACCGTTTTTGTTCGGCAGGGAAAGAACTACAAAGACAGAATAGTACCCATGAGCGAGGGCGTTTACAAAGGCTTGCAAGACTACATTTACAACTTTAGAAACTTACAAAAACTGCCACACAAACGGCTTTTTATTCACGGAACGGGGCATTTACTCAAAAGTCTGAAAACCCTGCAACAAACTTGTTCAACTGAAGCCATAAAATCCAAAACAGTACACCGCCACATACTCCGCCACTCAATCGCCACGCATTTACTGCAAAACGGCATGAGCGTTGAAAATATCCGCCAGTTCCTCGGACACAGCGGACTGGAATCAACCCAAATTTATACGCACATAGTCGAACGATAAAAATTACAACCGCCACCAATCCGAAAACCGTTTTTCTAATGCAGGAAAACGGTTTTTATTATTGCTTGAAATGCTGACCGTTTTTTTAGTTGTTCATAGTCGTAGCAATCAATTTTTTTGTTAACTTCACAACCGTTAAAAACGGTTCAAACCACTTGCAAAGCGTAATAAATCCATATCAAAATAGTACTTTTTCGGGTTGTCTGACCTTTGGAAAAAGCGATTTAAACGCACGTAGAAACTTTCTCGTCGAGATATATGGAGAGGGAAATGCAATAAGTTTCAAATATCGAATACACGATTCTCGTTTAGGTAGATTTTTAAGTATTGATCCATTAGCACACGAGCGGGAATGGGTTTCACCATTCAATTTTTGTCAGAACAGTCCTTTAAGTAGAATAGATCCAACAGGAGCTTTGGATGAATGGGTAAAAAAGGATGGAAAAATGATGTATGACAATAGAGTAACTAATCAAGAAGATGCTACTGCTCTTTACGGAGATCGGGCAACTTATATACCAAATGGATATACTTACACCGCTTCAGATGGTTCAAGCATTGAATTGGGGTATTATGGTTTTTTTAAACAAAATGGTCAAATAAAATCTTCACCAGATTTAGCACAAAATTCATTAGCATTTACAGATCCAGCCCAAGCAATGGCAAATGCTCAAAGTGAAATATCAGGGGTTCGTACTAGATATGCTGCTTCTGTTGGAGTAGTAGGCTTTATTTCTACAGATGCTGCAATACTAGAGCCAAGTGATGCGGCTTTGCCTAAATGGGTTGCCTATAGTATTGCTGGGGGTATCGCGGCTTATTATGTAGCAAAAATGGAAGCTGAAATATCGGCTATAGAAAGACGTGCAGGGGGCCTCAGGGCTATATGTATTCGTTAAATGCAAAGGTAACAGGAGCTTATCCAATTATGACTTGGGGATTTGTTAATCCAACTTCTACGACTAATTTAAATGCGGAGGATGTTTGGAAATTTGGAGAAACATCATCTTCAGGCGATAGATATTCCCAAAATCAAAAAGCGTCGATAGGTGCAGGAGGTGTTACTGAAACACCACTTTTTTACGGTAATCAAGTAGAAATAAAAGTGGCAGAGAAAACAGCTATTTATGGTTATTTTCTTATGTATGGACATTTGCCACCAGGCAATAAAATTTTTAGATAGAATGAAGTTTATTGTTAGTTTGAGATTATTTGAGATTTCTCTTTCTGAAACTATTCGTAAGAATACAGAGAAAGTAGTTAGCGAATTAAGTAATAGAATAAATGCCTATATAGAGAAACAAGATTACGGAAATAGCATCCTTGAATATGAGGTAATTCTTTACGTTGTGAATATGCCAAATGGCTACGAACATTTATATAAAGACTTTAAGCCTAAATATGTAGAAAATAAAGTATTAACCAATAAACACACAGGCGATAAGTTTGAAATAAATAAGTCCTTTAATTACAGTATAAAAATAGAAGGGGAATTATATAGTAACTTTGTAAGTGCATCACACGAAGATTGTAAGCGTATTTTAGCGTTAGAAATTTTAAAGTCATTGTCTCATTTATATCTCTTGCCTAAGAAAGCAAACAATTTTGATAAGGAACGATTTAAAGCGGATTTGGAAAAGCTTTTAGGGAGTATTTAAGAAGAATTGAAATCTGAAATTGCAATGCTTAAATCCATGTTGGATTCGAAATAATTGGAATACTGCATGCAAGAAGCAATTTGAATTAAAACTGCTTCATTAACTCAATAAAACGCAAGATTTTATTATTCTTCGATCGAGATTTGATGTCATCTAATTGTCAATAACATGTAAATTGGGTACTCTTTGTTACAAGAAATCGCAAAAATTGAGTACTCTTTGTAACAAATGAAAAGTGTAACATTTATTTAAGTTATACAAAATCAATTATATAGCGCCATTTTTGATTCAATTATGTTAAAGACACTCAAAAAGAGGGCGTCAAAAATGAAAAAAGTAACAACTTCAATTGAATAGTTGGAATAATATTAAAGCTCGTTTAGCAATTTTTGAGCGCTTTTGAGTTTGATTTTAATAATATTAACTTGGAATTTCTTAAAAATTATTTGGTGTTGTAAAGAATTATTTGGTGATGTAAAGTTAGATTTCCTTTTAACCTTTAATTGCGTATTAATTCCTTGAAATCTGGCAGATCTATTAGCTTAATTCCACTGGGGACTTGTAATATCCGCCAGTTTTTTTGCTCCCAACATATTTGATTTGATTCAAAATAATTAGCTTTCTTATCTGACCTTCAACAGTTTTCAAGGGTCTGTTGTTTAGTAAAGAGGCTAGTTGAGTTGTTCTTAGTCCTGGATTTGCACTTATTGTTTCCAAAAGTGTAATTAATCCCTCATTTAATCCCTCATTTAATCCCTCATTTATTCCCTCAAAAGCACCCTCACTCTGCATATTCGGTACGGGAATCTCCATGGTGAAAATAGCATCCTCAATAAATAAAGGCTTTCCTTTACCTGCGTATTGATTGATTAATCGGTGAACATTCAGTACTCCTGAGCCTAATTCATCTACCCGCCCTAATTGAATAAAAAACTTGGCTATTGTTGGGTTCTTGGGAAATGGTGCAAAATGTTCGGGATCAATCGGGCCTTCACCATGTGGATTATTAGCATTTGTGCATACTACTTTGTTGTTTTGAATGACTAAAGAACAAGGATGGGCATTAGTGTATTCTCGATGCACGATTAAATTAGCTACAATCTCTCGGAAAATCTGAGAACGGAGACTAATCCGTTGATCTCCATTTAAGAAAAACTTGTCGGGTAGATGTTTTTCAATAAAGCCCATGAGTAAATCATAAGCATCAACCAAATTGGTTTGAATATACAAACGGTCATCGTAACGATTCGTATCAACAATACGAACTAAAGCATCAATCTTATAATGTGGAAGAACTTGTTGGATCACATCATCTTTTCCAAACAATAAAATCGCTGCCAATGTATAACCTTCCTGGCTCGATTGATAATCTTTTCGCCACAAACCGGAGGTTTTAAGCAGCTGTTCATCATTTAATGATAACCAAGGATGATTCGGTCTGTTGCTGCGGATGAGTTGTCTAACCTTAGGGAATAAGTCTTCGTTGAGATCAGATAACTGGATATATGGGTAAATGATGCTTTCAGAATAGAAACTTCGTTTATTGTTATGTAAAGCAGCAATTTGGTGGGGTTGTTTAGCTTTAAAATCACCATCGCTGCTTCTATCGTAAACAACACCATTCATTTCGTGAATTTGAGAACTTGAAGGTACCTGAATATGTATAATGATTTTACCATCAACAATATGATGTGATGGGTGTAATATAAATGGTGGATTGAGTTTTTGAGGATTGTTGGACAAATTCGAAATATCCACCATCATACCATGGTAAGAATTTTCATCTACTCCTAAAATTGATCCATCATCATCAACACCCAATAATATATCACCACCATCTCTGTTAAGCATAGAGCAAATAGAATCAAACAAGTTAGAGGGTAAAGACGTGGAAGCTTTTTTGAATTCCAGTCTAATACCTTCTTTTTCTTTTGATAGTTGTATGATTCTTTCCAAACTCATGTTTCTAAAATGTATCTACCTCCTCCGCACCGCTAATTGCATGTTGCATTCGCCGAATTCGGCGTTGTAGCCGATCGTGAAGGGCAATTTTTGGGGCTGTAAGGAATCGTAGGCAGCGCGTAAATCGGGTTGGAAACGGTTTTTGAACAAACCTATGGTTCGGGTGTATTTCCCCAATAAAGTCACCTCAAATCCCGCCTTGTGTAAGTTTTTCAAAGGAATTCCACTGTCGTCTTGTAAAATGATGCGACTGTTATCCAAGCAAATATCCCGAATCACCGAAAAATACGAATTGTGCATCAGGTACGTCGCCGCCTTGAAAAATGAACCACAATTCTTGCGCTTGTACAAGTATTTTCCAATGCCGTTGTGCTTTTCGCCTTCCGCTGTGGGCATGCCGCTGTTCGCCAAGTTCGCCGTGAAGTAAATCAACTCCTTCACCTGCTTGCTCTGGGGATGGGAATACCC
>JACCDS010255961.1_pt1 | contig 12544 bp, 13 predicted proteins | sample 7446441 | NCBI WGS metagenome assembly JACCDS01 (sample SAMN15323445, study PRJNA562643) | freshwater metagenome | isolation source: river surface water | place: USA:Blue River Watershed | collected 2017-08-17
ATGACAATTGACAAAGACATTAAATCCATACCGTCGAACAAGGATTTGAGTAGTGTGTTAAAGAATTCCATTTGGGTTACCGGTTTCAGAATATATTTCTATTTATGCCGGTAACCCAAATTTCACATTTATCGAGCTTCTTGCAGCTTTTCGATATAAAGGACGTAGTTTTCAAGAGCCAATTTGATAAGAATTGACAGGATCGCTACATCTCGCAAGTGCTCTTCTGGAATAGCTTTAATTCCAGCATAGTGCTCGAGCATGTTGAGATAGACAATTTCTTTCGCCTCTTCAACATCGACGTTTGGAGGAAGGTTGCTAAAATCGATGGGGTCCTCTTCGAGAACCTCATCAACAAGCGATAGAATCACTTCACGATTCATCATTTTTCGCAAAGGCCGCCAGCACAAGCTGCTTGATCGTTCAAGTTAGTGTGGTCGTCTTCTTCAATTACCTTCGACAGATCAATGTCATGAAGCATTGCGAACATTTCGTTGAATTTCTCTTCAGTGCAATCCTCAAACGGTGCCTGGAAGTAGGTGCCGCCATCGTAAGGAAGAACAGAAATGCCGTTGTAAGTGTCGCGATTTTCCCACATCCAATTTCCACAAGTTTCCCATTCGTCGTTCTTCAACGAGATGGTGCAAGAAACGTTGTGATAGTTGTCGCCTGAACGGTGACCTTGACGGACCCATTGTTGATTGAAGCGCTTGACTCGCTCTAGCAGATCGAGGAAGTTTTCAGTGCGAAGGATTGCTCCCTTAGGCGCACGCTGTGGGAATGACATGACAGCCTCAATGTGCGGCTTAAAGTGGCAGTCTTCAACGAGCCCTGGGAAGTTTTGCAGCATGTAGCGGTATAGGGACTCATTCTTACCAACGCGAACTCGGCGGATGTAGAAGTCATTGTGCCATGCGTGAATGCCTGAAGCTGAACCTACAACACAGCTTGAGGTGCCGGATGGTTTGACAGTGGTTGTGCGGGCCGCTGGGTTGATACCAATGATTGCAGCAACGCGGGCATTTTCTTCCTTAACGACTTGAGCAGCGTCATCTAAGTTGAGGCCTAGAACAGCAGCAGAACCAATACCAGTAAGACCAACGCCAATGAGAGCTTCCTTCTCAGTTACATCTTTCCACTTGCTGCGTAGGTAATGGAAATCGGTGTAGCTTGCCTGGAGAGTGCCGATAAATGCAGCAGCCTTAACGCGCGCGTTGAAGTCTTCTTGTGTAGTGATGTCGTCAACGTTTGTTTCCGTTAAGTTGCAGAACTGGCAATCATTCAACGAGATTTCGCAGCAAGGATTGGTGCCCAAATCTTCGTCATTAGTCCAGTAAATGCCAGGCTCACCGGCTCCTGATTCTTCAACACGCTTCCAAATGGTCTTGAATTCATCTTCAGAAATTTCACCACGCTTTAGAACCACAGAGTTGTTAGCACGCCCGCGCTGTGGGTTCAACTCCCACCATGGACCTGATTTAGCAGTGAGCATATCCATATCGTCACGGCTAAATAGGGAAATCAATGCAGCACGACGAATACCACCAGACAGAACTGCATCTGCAATATGGCAGAGAATGTCATGACATTCGATTGGTAGAAGCTGACGACCTACGGCACCGTTCAACACTGAACGAACTTTGTCAAGACAAATACGAAGAGGGTCCGGACCTGGAGCTTTACCACCTGATGTAACGAGACGTTCACCTTTTGGACGAATATCGCGATAATCAAAAATTGGATCAGACTTGCCCTGGAAATACGCCTTCATCAGAACCTTAACTGCATCGGCCCATCCTTCGATAGAATCACCAATAAGGAAACGACGAGTTTTTTCCAGAGGACCCTTAATAACTGGTAGTTGAGCTACGTGCTGCTTCTGTACAGAGAAACCAAAACCTGTTCCACCAAGCAATAGGAACATCGCTTCGCTGAAAACTGCTGGATGATTCACCGCTGAGTACGCGCAATTGTAAACGCGGTTGTTGCTTAGCTCAATTGGGCGGCCGCCAAACTGCATGGAGCGCATGGAAGGCAGAATTTTCTTAGTGAACACAAATTCACGATAGACTGCCTTGATTTCCTCTTTGAGTTGTGGGAAACGTCGAATATGCATCGCCATGTTTCTTTCACATAGCTCTTCCCACACCTCTCGACGTCTAATCTCCGGGATGTACTTTGCGTACTTTTGGAAGATGACTACGTCGCTCAGAATCTTTTGAGAAATATCCATTTTATTGTTGCGCTCCTGTTTTTATTGTGTTGTTTTGGTGTAGGCTTTAATGTCGTTTAGGCGGTTGAGCCAGCCCTTTAGGAACTTAGCCTGAGATGGCTTGTTCTTTACGATATTGTTGAAAAGAGTTTCGCGTGATTGGATGATCTTTTCACAAAGGGCGAGTGGGTCTGCGGATTTGACTGCTTCAATAGTGATTGAACCAATCTTTCCGTCTGGTTTAGTATTTACAGCTCGCTGGAGCCATTTAGCAGCTTGAGCGACACCGTGGTTGACGGCGGCATCGAAAAGATTGATTGCAACCTTTTGATCAAAGCTGTCAAGTGATATTGGAGTCCAATAACGCTTGTAGTAGATTTCCATTGCTGTCGCAAGAGTCATTCCCTTCACGTCAACATCTGGATTTGCATTTTTGGCGATACCGAATTTTGTTTCGCCGCCGGCATCTTCTGCTATGCAGGTGTAACCGGTCTTCTTTTTTGATGCTGCATCTCCGCATTTTCCTGAGATTACGTCTGGGTCATCCATATCAAATTTTGGACCGACCTCATATCTCATGGTAAATTTGAAGGCATCGATGAACGCTTTAGTGTAGTCCATGTCATACTCCCATTTCCAATAATTGACTATTTATTTTTGGACAGGGAGTATGTGGAATTTTTTACATAGACTATTGATTCTAAAGGTTTTTAGAGAATGTCACCGACAGTTTTGTTATTGAGCCATTTATGCAAATCGAATGGTCCGAGTACTACGCACACGTCGGTTTCATTCTGACGATCGATCACTGTTCCTATTGGATGACAGATTGCAGTGGCGCGCTGAATCATCGGGTGAACTAGAGACATCTTCGGCTCAAAGTCGTCGATTGATACTTCCATCAACCGCATCTTAGAATCAGTAGGCGACATCGCAAAGGCATGGTACTTCGCGTTGGAGCAAGATGTGACAGGGATCGTGTCAATTTGGTAAGTATCATCATCAACCACTAGGATGTTCCACGAAGCAGGAACATAGAATCCAAAGTCATTGATTTTCAGTTTGATTGCTGGACCAGAGCTTTCTTCTAGATACGAAATATTCGCGATCTTGAAGTCCAACATATGTGCTGAAAAAATCCAATGATGGGTGACGACCATCGGCTGATTCAAAGAATCAACGACATACGGCTTATTTAGGTCAGAGAGAAATAGCATTATTTGATCCCCAACTTGCAACGGTTTACGTACAGGTCGTATTCTTGCTGTTTGATGTTTTCGACTTCTTTTCGCAGATCAATATCGTGCAAAGCCGCGAAATCCTTTACGTTGTCTTCGGTGACTTCGTGAAAACTTTGGGTCTTCAACCATTCTTCGTAAGGCAATGGCTCGATCGCTGGAGATTCCAATCCCTCAGTCTCAAATTCGTCCTTTAGCGCCAGGTAAACTTCTTTGGCTCGCTCAAAATCACTACGACGAACAAGCTTTGCGTTTTCTTCAGCATTCTTTTTCAATAGCGCAACACTATCCGCAAGATTGGTTTCATATTCTAGGAAGAATTTATCCCACTCTTCGATGTTGCACTCAGTGATCAAATTGCGATTGATGTATAGCGTCTGCACTGGGTTTTTCTCGCCAGTGATTACTTCACGGTTGTCGATAACATGGAGGCGGACTTTGTCACCGAGGTTATCAAACTTCAAGACTGTGTGTTGAGCGGTTGCCCAAGGCCGCTTGAACTCAATACGCTCATGGATTTCGTTTTGACGGTAAATGTACGCGTTAGCAATTTGTTCAAGGCGATACTTCACTAGGTCAAACGAACCCTTCACTTTGTCCCAATTGTCAAAAAACGACTTGATAAAATCGCCACTTCCATCGAGACCGCTTGAATGGAAAATCTTCGTATAAAGGTCTTTGTTCATTCTTACCTCATTTTGATTTTAGTTGGTTCGAGAACTGGATAGCCAGCTTCTTCATAGTACTTCTTACGTTCTTTTGCGTGTTTCTTGGACCATTTAAGGTTCGCATAAGTATCAACAACGTGGATGCTATTCTTATCGATCGCCAAACGGGTTCCTCGGCCGACTGATTGAATTGCTCGAACGAAGCTCTTACCAGCATCAACAAGGAACAAACAGAAAATTCGATCGATTGAAATACCAGTTGACGCAATTCCAAATGTAGCAATAGTGATTACGTCGTTTCGCTCGCCGTAAAGGTCGTATTGGGACTTTCGTTCCTGTTTATCGTTTTCACCATAGAGGAACACCGAGTCCTTGATCATTGCCTGCAAACGTTCACCCATATCCACAGAGTTTACGAGCACTAGGGTGTTGCCGTATTTCTCGCAGTGCGATATGATCAGATCAGCCAAGACTTCGAGGCGGGCCTCATTTTTGGACAAGAACCCCTTTTCAGAAGCATAGTCTGGGAAATCGTCGTCGGACTTCTTGAACTCAAGCACAACAGGCTCGATTTCTACCTTTGCAAGATAGCCATTTTCAATAAGCCACGCTGCTGGGATTTCCTTGTGGATTTCACCAATGGTGGACTTCAACGTCATTTGGTCAACAACTGGCTTTGGGAACGTTCCTGTTACACCATAACGGAATGGAATATGCTTCCCGTGTTCAGTGATGAGGTCGTAAATGACCTGACCTTTAGCACCATGTGCTTCGTCGATGATGAACATCTGGAAGAACGACATGAGCTTTGGGTTGTTTTGAAGTGACTGCCAAGTAGCAACAACGTGTTGCTTGTCGATTTCCTTGTTGGAGCCGTAGTATTCACCAGCGTCCATGCCGCAAACCTTGTACCAATCTGCAGTCTGAGTGACTAGGTCAGAGGACGGGACAACCGTAATCGTCTTGTATCCTGCTTTACCGAAAACATCGCAAAGCGATGCACAGATTAGAGATTTGCCAGCGCCCGTGCCAGCAATAACGAATCCTGAACCCTCATCAAGCAGGATGTTGACAGCTTCGATTTGATATGGGCGGAGCTTGATATTACGGTCGGCAAATTGGTCTTCATGTGAACGCCCAGTAGGGTGCTCAATAGGATCGCGGTGATCAACCAACTCAATCTCATAACCTTGCTCAGCAAGGAACATGACGATGTTTGGTAGGAAACGAATGTATGTCTTGCCGGTCTTTTCGAAGAACTTCTTCTTACCGTCCCAGCGGCCAAGCTTGAAAGCTGGCATGAAGAAGTAGCCGTCAACGTAAACGGCGTATTTCTTTTCAAGAGCTTCCATGTCGGATGGGCGAACCCCAGAGATGGTGCAGAACACCTCATCTCTTACAGTGATGTAGCATTTCATTTATTGTTCTTATTATTTTGTACTACAGACAGGAATTATATCACAACTTCACGCAAATGTGAACTTATTTTATCTGTCGTTTCCAGAGCCTCTTAGTGTACCGCGCACTATTCTACCATTTATTTTTTCGCGGTTACGAGCTGCAACTTCGCTAAGAGGAATATTGTAGGTATCAGCAATCATGGCAAGGTAGTAAAGAACATCGCCTAGCTCCTTTTTGAGTTGCTCACGATCTTCTTTTCCATCACGGGTCAACTTCTTTAAATACTCCATGACTTCACCGGTTTCTCCAGCGAGCCCAAACCCCATGATCATTACGTCTCTTGCGCCGAATTCCTTAGAGCCGGATGCAAACCACGCGCTTTTAACCCAGGCTTGGTAATCGTCAAACGGATTATTTTCAATCATAGCACTACGTCCTGAAGTTCTGCGATTCTAAGTTTTGTGATATGCCCGATCATCCACCCCATTTGTTCAAACGCCTTAACAATAGCGCTGATTTTATTTCGGATGTTGCCAACTTCCAAAATGATTTCAGTGAATTCGACGTATTCTTTGTCGCCCTGAATGTACATTTGGATGTCCTTTGAAGCAAGGGCGCGGGCATAGCCCTCAAGGTATTTCTTCCAAAGTTTTGCTTGAATTTTATCTCTGCGCACCATCAGCCATTCTTCAAGAGTTTTCATTTCTTGATAGTGGCGATCATAAGCAGAAAGATTGTATGGAAGAGTGCGAGCAATCTCTTCAAGCTTCTTTCCTTCGAGCTTGAAGAGAGGCTCAGCGTCGTCCACGTACTTCTCATACTTAGTGATGATGTTGAGTAACTGAGGGAAAAGAGTTTCCTCATCAGCCGTATCTAGTGATAAGACGATAGACATAAAGGGAGTCCTTTAAAGCACTAGTAACAATTCACCAGTCGTTGTATTGAAATCTAAAGTTGCTGCTGACAAAATGGGATACGAAAGAGGGTCCACCAATATTCCTGGATTTGTGCTTATTCTTATGAAGGAATGAGGAGGATTGTTGTGTATTGTTATTATTGTGTTTATACCCTCTAACGTATTTCCCGCCAAAGCAATGTTCAGATATTTAGCATCTTTTTGTTCTAATAGTTCTTGTATTTTTGTTTTAGCTAAATCTGATACTACCATTTTATTATCCAAGGAGGGAACTGGGCTTTGTTATTTTTATTGTCGCCCTAGTTCCTACCTAAATGGCTTACGCGTCGGCCAAAGCTACTTCAGAGTTTGCGTCAATAAAGTTGTCTTTGGTGACCAACTCATCAACGGTACGTAGCTTAGTAAACTGCAATGCCTTGTCAAAAATTTCCTTACCAAATCCCTTTTTCTGGAATTTGATTGGTTCCTGCCCTTCAAGCTTCAAGGTGTACCATGCACCACCTTGCTCAACGATACCTTCATCGATAAAGTTGTCAAGGACGCCGTCATATGGGTCCATACCGCGCTCGTAAGGCACGTTGATTTCAACGCGAGTTCCAAGCTTAGCAAAGCGAGACTTGTAAGTATCAACGCGCATTCTGATGCCAACAATTTCGGCGTCTTCTTTCAAGTTGAGCTTACTGATCAAGGCGATCTGTGATGCTGAGTAACGGACTGCATTGTTCACAATCCATTTTCCTTGGCCATTAGTAATGTCTTGGTTGACATAGACTTGGTGAGTAGCCAAGAAAGCAATCTGCAAACGTGAGATTCTCGAAACGATCGTACGTAGCAAGTGTTTGATCAGCTTTGTGCGCTGACCCATATCACCGGTTTGATCGCCTTTCTCAAACTTCTCGTTTTCAGAATCGGTCAGGAGCATATCGAGAGAGTCAAGGGCAATGAGAACCTTAGGCGCGTCAGGATTGTCCTTACCGTATTCTTTCTCGTAGCCAGTGATGAACTCTGAGAGAACTGCGGTAACGTCTTGAATGGTGACAACGCCGACGTACATCAGCTTGTCTGGAGAAACATCAACACCCAGTGCTGATAGGAAACCTTGATCCATAGCATTTTCCGAGTCGATGACTAGGATGAATGCTCCGTCCTCTTGAGCGGAACGAATTGTGTTTCCGCAAAGGAAGGACTTACCTGCGCCTGATTCACCAGCAAAGACGGTGACACGCCCAATTGGGACTCCGCGTAGATATGAACCACTTAAGCTCTTGTTAAGAGCGAAATTTCCGGTGCTAAACCAATGGGTTGGTGGCGAAAAATTGGTCGTAACCGTCGCCATCTTGTCCATTTGTTTTCGGAAATCTTTCAAAAATGGAAGAGACATTTGCGCTTTCCTTATTATTGTTATAGTCGCAAAAAATGAGCGGGTTTTTGGACCCGCTCAAATTTAGGAATTACTCGCCGGTTTCAGCCTTCTTTGCAGCAGCGCGGGCGCGAAGCTGTTCAAGAACTGATTGAGCCTTACCACTTGCGCCAGTTGAAGCCTCTTGAGGAGTTGAAGCTTCTTGGTCAGCAGCTGGTGCGCTATCCTTTGGCTCGTTCTTGGTAGAAGGAGCCGGGGTGTCGTCGCCGCCGTTCTTGGCATCGTCCATTGCTTGACCAGTTTGGTCAGCTAGGAGCATTGCTTCAAGGGTTGCGCGAGAAACGTACTTTTCACGGTACTCAGATAGTGCGAAGAGTTCAGCCTTGACTGCATCGATGACTTCTTCTTCCAGATCAGTTTGCTTTGGAGCAAAGCTTGAAGTGCCGTAGTCAGAATACTGACCAGCTTTTGTCTTCTTGATGCGGAAGTTGTAGCCACCTTGGAATTCGTAAGGTGCTTCTTCGAGGTCGCCGGATTGGAAAGCGGACTGGATGCACTTGAAGATTTTCGGACCGAAGTCGATGAGCTTCACAATGCTGGTGTCCTGATCCTTTTCGTCCTTGTATTCGAATGGGGATTCGATAACGAGAACTTGTCCAAGGTAGGAACGCTTTTTGTAGTACTTCTTGCCGAGGTCTTCATTTCCTTCAGCATACAGCTTCTGGGAATGTTCGCAAATTGGGCAAGCTTCGCCGTACATTGAAAGGCAAGGAACTTTCTTTTTGTTGCCGTTGACAACTAACTCGTGTGTCAGGTTTTCGACCAAGAACTTGAGCGGATTGGAATCCACATCGCGATCTGGTAGGAAACGAACTTGAGCGGTGGTGTTGTCTGGCATTTTCCAGAACTGGTAGAATTTCTTCCAAATCGGAGAGCCGTTGCCGCCTCCGTTGTTACCACCATTTTTGGTATTGAAAGCCTCTGATAGGGCCTTTAGACGGTCTTTTGCTGATGACATAAAATTTTCTCCTAAACGTAAAAACGAAAAATAAACTGTTGTTCAAACGCACGAATGTCGTCGTGCTGCGAACACCGCTTCAAGTACTGCAACGTATTGGGAGAATCAAATCAGGGATAGACTCTTCAAACAACTTAAGACGTACTAATCTTTTTTGTGAAACCGGGGAGGTTTCTTGTTGTTGTTGCTAGTACGATTGAAGAAATTGAATTATACATCAAAACGTAAGCGGTGTAAACATCTTCTTCAATTTTATTTATAAGTTTCCGACGCAAATTTCAAACCTGTGGTGAAAAATTACTGATCTGCTCCTCATCTCCTGGAAGCATCAGACAATCGCAAACGGCATAGGTTCGTCGACGTTCTCGTCATAGTCGTAATCATAGACGGCCTGGTGAGCACGCTCATTGAACTTTGACAAATAATCCAAAATTCGGATGACGACAAGGCAAGCAGCGACACAGTCATCGGTTGCGCCTACTTTTGCTTCGTATGATTTGCCTTTTGCTGCATAGTTCTTCAACTCAAACAGGAGCTGCTCAGAGTTCAGTTTCAGTGAACCTTCGCCCACCTTTTCAATAAAGGTTTTCAGCTTAAGAGCTGCCTGAATTTTTGTTCTAGCGGAAGTGTACATTCCAAATTTGCTAGGATCGTCGTTGACAAGCTCAGCGTATTCATTTTGCTTCTCGTCGTTGAAGTGAAGAGCTGATATAGCTTCACCGATGGAGTTACGTTCAAATGACCAAAATACTTCAGGTCTTTGTCCATTTTTGCCGCGAAGCTCGGTGAGTTTGCTTAGCACCCACGTGATCTTTTTGTACAGGAACGGGATAATCAACTTGTTTGTGCGGTACTCACCAACTTGCTTCATTTCAGGGAAGGAGAAGATTTGTATCACAGAGAAGTCGCCGCCAGAACCAGTGGCAGGGTCAACACCAACTAAGAAAATTGGAATAGTGCTAAGCTCTTCTTCTGTTACGTAGAAATCAAATTCTTCTTCTTTGAAGACTGGCTTCATTGGGCGGATTTGATTTAGCTTGATCGCATCAACTAGCAGAGACTCAGAAGAAAGAAATTCGCAGTCCAGTTCTTGGCGAGTCTTGATCGGCCCTAGCTTACCTCTCATTTCTTCGTAGTATCCCGAATCTGGTTTTCTGTCTGGGTGCTGATACCAGAGGGCAGTCACTGGCTTGAAATTGTTCTGCCCAGCCATCGCGCCCCGCCATAAGTTCGCAAACAGCTCATCATCCCCGTTCGGCGTAGAGGTAAGAACAAACTTACCACCTGTTGACAGAGCAGGTGCTAGAGAAGCCCAAAGTTCTTCTTGAATACGCTTTGAGATGAACGCAATTTCGTCCAAAAAGATAATTGTAGGAGAATCACCTCGACCAGTCTTTTCAGAAGTCGCTTCACATTTAATTTTGGAACCGTTATCGAACTCAATTGAGGTGCGGTTGTAGAACTTACATCCAGCCTTTAGCCAATCTGGGAGTTCTTCATATGCGTACTTAATACGAGACATGATCTCGGTTGCGTGGTTCATCGCCTTTGACGCGATAACTGCTTTGATGTCTTCGTGGAACGTCGTCCACCAAAGAATGTACATAGACACAACAGTAGTTTTACCAAGCTGACGTGAACAGAGAAGAATCGTGTCCTTGTTATTGTGGACCGCTTCCAACATTTCAAGTTGGTAATCGAATAATTCGAATGGCACACAGCCCTTTGTTGGGTGCTGGATTTTGACGTATTTTTTGATGAAATAAATCGGATCGTTGCGACACTTTTCTAGCTCAACAAAATGCTCCATCGTAAATTCAGATTCTCTGTTTGCTCGCTTAATTCCTGTTGCCATCTTGTCTCCTCTTAAGGACTAATAACTTGGTATTTATATTCCCGAAAATGGTGATTAATCAACCATATAGGCAATGTCCGTAAAAGTTTTCTTGAAATCTAGGGAGCGGCGCTTATCGTATTCGTTATAAAACGCCTTGAAATCTTTGAGCATTTCGTCGCGATTTGGCAAATCTTGCTCCATGTATTTCACTAGCCTCTCAAGCTGATCTATTTCCTCGAGATAGAACATAGCTTCACCATAGCCTGGCACCTTATCGCGGTGTGAATACACGTAGTCAAGAATTTCTTTGGCGTATGTAGCTTTGACTTCGTCTGGAAGGATTCGAATATCTTGGAAGACCGGCCATCTAAGATAGTTGATGCTCAAACCAAGGGTGCTGACTGCAGCGGTCTTAAAATGCTTAGCCCGCAAAACGATTATGTCCTCTAAGAAATCTTTAAATGAGAACGCACTCAAGGCGTTCACGGTTGTCATCAGCACGATGCGCACATTAGGTAATTCAGTCATGATGCGATCGATGTTGCCTGTGAACACCTCGTAATCCATGCCATATCGAATGTAATCAGCATGCGAACCAGCTGCCTCGGCGCTGGTAAAAATCTTGAACTCTTTTATGTTTCCTTGAATTGACTTGACTTGCTCGATCAGTTGGTCGATTAGCTTATCCGGAACACAAAGGTTGGTATTAACAGCAAACTCAAGATTTGGGTTAGGATGCTGCTTGATGTAATCGAAAATTTTCCAAGTATGCTTTGACAGCAGCGGCTCGCCACCAGTGATACGGAAAGTTTCAAGGGTCTGGTACAATTCTGGCCACCATTTCCAGAATGCTTCGATATACGGGTTATACTCATCACGGTGTATTGGGTATTTTCCAACTTGTTGAAGCCAAACCGGATCGTGCATAGTAACGGTGTGCAGCTTGTATGGTCCATACTTTTCTACTTCGCCCATCCATTGGGTGGAAACGTCTGGGGTGCAGTACATACAGCTTAAATTGCAAGTGCTCTCAAATGCAACTTCCAGATAGCTCGGGCTGATATTCTCGCCAACTCCTGACTTGATCACTTCATCCATATATTTCCGAGACCAAGGAGCACCAGATTTGTAGATGCGGTCCGAGAAATTATCCTTGTTGGAGTTTTCGATTCTCCAACAATAATCACATTCTTTTGTTTGGATACCATCAAGCAGCTCTTTCCGAGCATACATCTTGATTGGCGTATTATGAATGGCTCGAGGATTATCCTTCAGTGTCTCAAGATCAATTTTGTGCCGAGCTGGGTGGTGACAAGAATGATTTTCACCGTTGTAAAGAAGGATTGTCGATTGCGTCCATTTTGCGAGGCAAAACGTTGGAGATACCTTGTCGAGATCGCCCTTGATTGAGGTGATCCAATTGAATTGGTCAAGATTTGACATGAGCAGATTTGGTTAGATGGTAACGTGGTATTTATCGTTACCTTTTCACCCAATCTGGCAAACCTGCGTCGATGAAATCACTCTGGACATCGATGATGTCTCGATCACCTTGAAGGTGTTTATTGATGATGTTGTACGCCTTCTCAATATCAGCGGCGAGCTCGTCGTTTATCTGTGAAACCTGTCGAGCCTTGAATGATACCTGCTCAAGCCCCTCGATTTTGAATAACTCTAATACACCAGTGCGACATTGCGCGTCAGCGATGATGGTGTTGCACATTGTCACATTATTGGCGATTCCCTTGAATGAGGTTATCTTGTTTCCAACCACATTTATCTCGCCCGCCTGGCTTGGAAAGTCGTCCCAACTTGTGAGTTGGTTGTCAGATACGTCGAAGATATTTGACACTGAGCCAGGTCCGCCTTCAAGGGATTCCAACCAAAGTCCAAC
>JACCDS010233969.1_pt1 | contig 12543 bp, 7 predicted proteins | sample 7446441 | NCBI WGS metagenome assembly JACCDS01 (sample SAMN15323445, study PRJNA562643) | freshwater metagenome | isolation source: river surface water | place: USA:Blue River Watershed | collected 2017-08-17
ACCTTTCTTGGTCAAGAATCAATCATCCAAGTGAAGTACTTGAATTAGATCAAAAATTAAATGTTGTAATTCTTGATTTTGATGATGAGAAAACAAGAATTCAATTAGGATTGAAACAATTAAACGCTCACCCTTGGGATGCTTTAGATGCTAACTTAGCTGTTGGTGATAAAGTAAAAGGTAAAGTAGTTGTAATCGCTGATTACGGTGCATTTATCGAAGTTGCTGAAGGTGTTGAAGGTTTAATCCACGTTTCTGAAATGTCTTGGTCAACTCACTTACGTTCTGCTCAAGATTTCGTAAAAGTGGGTGATATCGTTGAAGGAGTTATCTTAACTTTAGATAGAGACGATCGTAAGATGTCTTTAGGTATCAAACAATTGACTCAAGATCCATGGACTGACATTACTTCTAAATACCCAGTAGGTTCTAAACATACAGGTATCGTTAGAAACTTTACAAACTTTGGTATTTTCGTAGAATTAGAAGAAGGAATTGATGGATTAATTTATATCTCTGACCTTTCTTGGACTAAGAAAATCAAACACCCATCTGAATTTGTAAATGTTGGTGAAAAACTAGATGTAGTAGTATTAGAATTAGATGTTGAAGGACGTAAATTATCTTTAGGTCACAAACAAACTACTGCTAATCCTTGGGATCAATACGAAGATTCTTTCGCTGTAGGAACTATCCATACAGGTGAAATTGCTGAAATCGTTGACAAAGGAGCTACTGTTGAATTTGGTGATGATATCGTTGCTTTCATTCCTACTCGTCACTTAGAAAAAGAAGACGGTAAGAAATTGAAAAAAGGAGAATCTGCTGATTTCAAAGTAATTGAATTTAACAAAGAATTCAAAAGAGTAGTTGCTTCTCACACTGCTATCTTCCGTGAAGAAGAAGAGAAAAATGTGAAAGCTGTTTCTGAAAATACTTCATCTGCTTCTACTAATGCACCAGCTGCAACTTTAGGAGATAACAATGATGTATTAGCAGCATTGAAAGCTAAAATGGAAAAAACAGAGAAAAAATAATTCTTAGTTTTTCTTAAATACAAAAGCCTCACAGAAATGTGAGGCTTTTTTTATTGCTATAGATTTTTTTTATATTTTTATTGAATTAACCAAATCTTATTTACAATGGAAGAAATTCAAACAACAGAAGAAACAAAAATGTACTTGACTGAAAACTCAAAATCATTTTTAAAGGAAACAGCCAAATGGGCGTATTTTTTATCAATCATGGGATTTATTGGAATCGCATTGCTCGTTTTGCTAGCGCTATTTATGGGAACGCTTTTTGCAAAATTGGGTTCTTTAGGTGGAGGTTTAGCAACAATGGGAGCACTTGGAGGTGGATTTGTTACAACAATCTATTTGGTATTTGCAGTGATGTATTTCTTTCCTGTGTATTACTTGTATCAATTTGCTTCAAAAGCGAAAGCAGCATTTGCTACTGATAATAATGAACAATTAAATGCTTCTTTTGAGTATTTGAAGTCGCATTATAAATTCATTGGTGTTTTTACCTTAGTATTTACAATACTTTATTCACTTATATTGGTATTTGGTATCATTGCTGGAATTATGAGTGCAATGTAAAATAGTACGTAAAAAGAAACCCCTAAATCTAATTTAGATTTAGGGGTTTTATTTTTGCTAAAATTGGAATTATCTCAAAACAGCACCTAGTTCTGTTTCAAAATTCTTCTGTAGTTTATTCATGATTTTATCAATTTGCTCATCGGTTAAGGTTTTTGAGCTGTCTTGAATACTAAAACTTAATGCATAAGACTTCTTACCTTCTGGTAAGTTTTGACCTTCATACACGTCAAACAAATCAATATTTTTTAATAATGATTTTTCAGTTTGTCTAGCGATTGTGTAGATACTTTCGTAAGTAACTGCTTGATCAATTAACAACGCTAAGTCTCTGCGAACTTCAGGATATTTAGGAATTTCGGTATACTTGATTTTATTCGAAACTAATTTCAAAATTGCTGCCCAATTAAAATCTGCAAAAAATACTTCTTGTTTGATTCCGAAGTGTTTTAAAATAGATTTTTTTACCACACCTAATTCTACAATGGTCTCTTTTCCTAAACTGATCGCTATTCCTTCTGCAAAAACGTCAGTAGATAAGGGTTGGTTTTGTGTTTTTTGAATACCTAATCGTTCCAAAATTGCTTTTACATATCCTTTAAATAAAAAGAAATCAGTTGGTTTTTGAGCAGAAGTCCAAGTTTCTTGATTTCGATTCCCAGTTAGGAAAAGTGTCAAATGTTTCTTCTCTTCGTATCCAGAAGGGTAGTTGTGATAGGTTTTACCAAATTCAAATAATTTCAAATCGGTACTCTTTCTATTGATGTTATATGAAATTGCTTCTAAACCAGAAAATAATAATGACTGACGCATAGTTGCTAAATCGCTACTTAATGGATTTAACATAGTTACATTATGTTCTTCTTTCAGCATTTCTGAAAGTTGAATGTAATTAGCAGTTGTTAAAGAGTTGGCCATCATTTCATGAAATCCTTGTGAGTTCAATTGAGTGGCAACTACATTCTGTATTTTATAATCTTCAGTTCTTGGCGAATTAGAAACAGTAGCATTTACCTTGTTAGAAAACTTGATATTATTGTATCCGTAAACTCTTAAAATTTCTTCAATAACATCAATTTCTCTTTGAACATCTACTCGGTATGCCGGAATAGTTAATCCTAACCCAGAGTCAGAAACACTATTTACCTTAATATCTAAAGAAACTAATATCTTTTTAATGATATCTTTTGAAACTTCTTGCCCGATAATTTTAGTCACTTTATTGAAGTTCAAGAAAACACTAAAATCTTCAACTTTTTTTGGATACACATCAATTACATCCGATGTAATTTCTCCTCCAGCTACTTCTTGAATTAATAGTGCTGCACGTTTCAAAGCATATTCAGTTATAGAAGGATCGATTCCTCTTTCAAAACGGAATGAAGCATCGGTGTTCAATTGGTGTCTTTTCGCTGTTTTACGAACACTCACCGGATTGAAATAAGCACTTTCTAAGAAAATGGAATTGGTACTTTCTGAAACACCCGATTCTTTTCCTCCAAAAACTCCTGCAATACACAATGGTCCTTTTTCGTCGCAAATCATGATATCCTCTTCGTGTAAACTTCTTTCTACATCATCTAGCGTAGTGAATTTAGTTCCGGCAGGTACTGTTTTTACAATTACTTTACCGCTAATTTTTGCCGCATCAAAAGCGTGAAGCGGTTGCCCTAATTCATGTAAAACATAGTTAGTAACATCCACAATATTGTTTTTTGGATTTAATCCAATAGCTTTTAAACGATTTTGTAACCAAGCAGGTGATGGTTTAATGCTAATTCCTGAAATAGTTACTCCGCAATATCTAGGAACTAATTTACTGTCTTTTACGTCGATATCAATTTTTAAAGTACGCTTGTCTACTCTAAATTTACTAACCGAAGGTGTTATTAATTCAACATTAGCGCCACTTTGAAGCATTCCAGCTCTTAAATCACGAGCTGTTCCTAAGTGACTCATAGCATCGGCACGATTGGGAGTTAATCCAATTTCGAATACTTCATCATTTTCGATTTTGAAAACAGTAGCTGCTGGTGTTCCGGGTTGTAATGATTCGTCTAAAACCATAATCCCGTCATGACTAGTGCCAAGACCAATTTCGTCTTCAGCACATATCATTCCGTGACTTTCTTGTCCGCGGATTTTACCTTTTTTTATGGTAAATGATTCCCCTTCTTTATCATATAAAACAGTTCCTATTGTGGCAACAGGTACTTTTTGTCCTGCTGCTACATTACTAGCACCACATACAATCTGAACTGGGATTCCATCGCCTAAATCTACAGTAGTTATTTTTAATCTATCTGCATCAGGGTGAGGGACACAAGTCAAAACGTGTCCAACGACAATTCCTTCTAATCCTCCTTTTACGGATTGGTATTTTTCAACTACTTCCACTTCTAAACCTAAATCAGTTAGTAAAGCGGCAGTTTCTTCTGATTGCCAATCTATTTTGATGAACTGTTTTAACCAGTTGTATGATATTTTCATTTTGAATAATTTTCAGGTTTGCAAATATAAGGATTGCTGATTGGAGTTGGAAACAATTTTTTTGATTTTTCAACACTAATAATAAGACATAATTTTAAAATAGAAGTTATAAATCCTATAATTAAACTGAAAATTAATTAGGAATAGTAAAGTATTATTCGGTAAAAATTACATATTTGAAATTTTAATGCTATCAATTGGAATAATTGTGCTATTAGTGACTAGATATTCAATTTAAATTTGGGTAACCTAAAAAATTATAATTATGAGTAACCTAGCACAAAGACCTGAATTTAAGGCAAAGTATGACAATTACATTGGAGGAAAATTTATAACTCCAGCAGGAGGGAAGTATTTTGATGTAGTTACACCAATTGACGGAAAAGTTTTTACACAAGCCGCTCACTCTAGCAAAGAAGATTTAGATTTAGCTGTTGATACAGCACATAAAGCATTTCAAACTTGGGGGAAAACTTCTGCAACAGAACGTAGTATTTTATTAAATAAAATAGCTCAAGTTATGGAAGATAACCTTGAATATATTGCAACAGTTGAAACCATTGATAATGGGAAGGCAATTCGTGAGACTTTAGCAGCAGATATTCCATTAGCGATTGACCACTTTAGATATTTTGCGGGAGTAATTCGTGCAGAAGAGAGTTCGATTGCCGAATTAGATTCTCAAACGGTTTCTATCGCTTTAAGTGAACCATTAGGTGTTATTGCCCAAATTATTCCTTGGAATTTCCCTATTTTAATGGCGGTTTGGAAATTAGCACCTGCTTTAGCAGCAGGAAATACGGTAGTATTAAAACCTGCAGAAAGTACACCAATTTCTATTATGGTATTAATGGAATTAATTGGCGATATTCTTCCTCCAGGAGTAGTGAATATTGTTAATGGATTTGGTGCTGAATTAGGAAGAGCATTGGTTACTAATAAAAAAGTAACTAAAGCAGCCTTTACTGGTTCTACAGCAACAGGACGTTTGGTAATGCAATATGCTACTGAAAACATTATTCCTGTAACATTAGAATTGGGAGGTAAATCACCAAATATTTTCTTCCCATCGGTTGCAGATGCCGACGATGCCTTTTTTGACAAAGCAGTCGAAGGTGCAGTGATGTTTGCTTTAAACCAAGGCGAAATTTGTACTTGTCCATCACGATTATTGGTACATGAATCAATCTACGATAAATTTATTGCTAAAGTAATTGAGAGAACAGCTGCTATAAAACTAGTGAGTCCTTTGGATAAAACAGCGATGATGGGAGCTCAAGCGTCAATTGTTCAAAAAGAGAAAATTTTATCCTATATTAAATTAGGAAAAGAAGAAGGAGCAGAGGTCTTAATTGGTGGTGAAGAAAATAAATTAGGAGGTGATTTAGATGGAGGATACTACATTAAACCAACTATTTTTAAAGGACACAACAAAATGCGTATTTTTCAAGAAGAAATTTTCGGCCCTGTATTGGCAGTAACTACTTTTAAAACTACTGAAGAAGCGATCGAAATTGCAAATGATACCATGTATGGTTTAGGAGCAGGGGTTTGGACGCGTGATGCACACGAATTGTACCAAGTTCCAAGAGCCATTCAAGCAGGACGTGTTTGGGTAAACCAATACCACGCTTATCCAGCTGGAGCTCCTTTTGGCGGCTACAAACAATCAGGAATTGGTCGTGAAAATCACAAAATGATGTTAGGACATTATCGTCAAACTAAAAATATGTTGATTTCGTATGACAAAAATAAATTAGGTTTCTTTTAATAGAAAACTGATTATTAAGTAACTTTAAGCCTGACAGATTTAATTTGTCAGGTTTTATTTTAAATAAAAAGCTATGAAACGTATTGCTGCCACAAAAAAAGCCATAGAATTAATTCATGTATTGCAAGAGCAACACGGAGATTTGATGTTTTACCAAGCAGGAGGTTGTTGCGAAGGAACCCAACCCCAATGTTTTGAAAAAGGAGGTTTTTACCAACGGATGGGGGATGTGTGTATTGGTACTGTTGAAAATGCGGAGTTTTGGGTAGATAAAGATTTATTCGAATATTGGAAACACGCTCATTTTACTTTAGATGTAATTGATGGTTTTGGTGCGGGTGGATTTTCGTTAGAAACTCCAATGAAGAAAACCTTTATAATTGAATATCGATTATTTACTCCCGAAGAGGAAAAACTGTTAGAACCTGTTACCGTTATTGAATAATAGTATTTACGTGCAATAATTGGTATTGTTTTGGAGTAATTCCTTCTTGTTTTTTGAACAAACGGGTAAAATAATTAGCATCTTCAAAACCAGACAAATAGCAGACTTCGTTAATTTGGATGGTTGGATTTTTTAATAATTTTTTAGCTGCACGTATTTTCTCATGCAACACAAAATCAATCGGACTCATACCTAGTTCCCTTTTAAATAAGCGATAAAACGAAGTAGTACTCATACACGACTTTTCACTCAATCGTTTCAAAGTCATATTTTCTCTCAAATTCTTTCGAATAAAATCCACCACTTCAGTAATAGGATTGTTAGGATCTTTAAATGAGCCTTCTTCAATAGCCTTTGCTGTTTGAGTTTGTATGATTCGAATGAGTAATTCTTGTAGTGTTAAGTCGGCTAAAACGTCTTTTGTAATCGAAGTACTCATGCACTCTTTTACTAACTTATTGATGGTGGTAGCTAGTTCTACATTGTTATAAAAAAAATAGTTTTGATAATTCAATTGCCAAAACTGAGTATTTCCTTCTTTAGGATAACGCTCGTTCAAAAAATGTAGCGTTTCAGTAATTTTAGTTTGGTCTATAGCCAAAGCTAAGCATTGTGTTGGATTATTAGTAGTAGCTTCTGGGAAATCAATTTTCATTGCTACATTTGAAGGGATTACAACAGTTTCTCCCGGTAAATAATCAAATCCTGGTTCGTCAAAAAGGTGCATCACTTTTTTCCCTCTCAACATACTAGTCACTACCAAATCATTAAATTTCAAAGGGACTAATTGTGACGCTTCGTAGGTTTCAAAAAGATTCAGCTCACAATTGTTTAAGGAATACACAGTCCTATTTTCCACTAAAGTTTTTAGTGATTTCTCATGGGTTAGGGCAGGAGTATGTAATAAGGTTTTAGACAACTTGAAATTATTTAATAATCTAAAGATACTAAATATTTCTTTTGCTCATTCAATTGTACTATTTTTTTAGAAAAGGAATCAACCCTCCAAAATATACTTTTTGATCATCATAAAAATCCATGTGACTTCCTTTTGGACAAAATAAATACGTTCCGTTTTGAACTAATTTTGACATCTCTTCCATGTGTTTAGGATCCATCGTATCGTATTTAGCTCCAATAACTAGAGTAGGGATAGTGATGTTTTTTAAATCGGCTTTTCTATCCCATTTTTCTAATTTTCCTGAGATACCAAACTCACTCGGACCTTGCATGGTTACATACAACGATTGGTTTAATTTACCCATCGAACGATTAACAGGTTCTGGCCAATCTTTTGAAGGGAATCGAAGAATGTGTTTTTCATAAAAATTAGGAACCAATAATTCCATATATCTTGGATTAGAGAAATCTTTGTCCGCTTCAATTTTGTTAATTTCAGCTAACACTTTCGGATCCATTTGTTTGGCTAATACTTCATCGGCGTATTTTCTATATTCAGGACAGCTAGACATCATATTGGATATAATTAGGCCTTTCATATTGTGTTGGTATTTTAAGGCATATTCCATAGCTAAAATTCCACCCCAAGAATGACCTAACATATAAAAATTGGATGAATCTAAATTCAAGGCTTTTCTAACTTGTTCCACTTCCTCAACATAGCGACCCAAATCCCAAAGCGCTACATCATTAGGATTATCTGAATTACCACAACCCAATTGGTCGTAATAAATTATTTCAATTCCTTCGGCAGGCAAGAAGTTTTCAAAACATTCAAAATATTCGTGCGTAGCCCCAGGGCCACCGTTAAGAAGCAGTAGTTTTATCTTCGGATTGTTACCTATTCGCTTTGTCCAAACATTGAAAGTGCCTTTTGAAGTAGTAATTGGAATTACTTTTACACCACCATTTTGAATACTATCTTTTGTTTTTTCAAAATACACAGATGAATTTTCTGTAGTTCCTTTTTGGCAAGACGCTAAAAAAGAAACCATTAAAATAAATAAAACTTTAATTGTAATTTTCATAGTATTCGTTTTAGGTTGTATTATTAATTTAAATTAATTGTTCCTGCCAATTCTTTTAGAGCAATTTCAGATAATTTAGCTTGAAACTGTGCATTACTGTTGCGCACTTTAGCATTCACATAATTCAATTGTGCAGTTCTAAATTCTAAGGTAGTAATTGTTCCAATTTTAAATTTATCTAATGTAATTGCTAAATTCTGTTTAGCAATAGCTTCATTTTTTTCTTCCAAACTGATTAATTCCATATTGGTTAAATAAGTTTGGAATGAAGTCGCTAATTGTGATTGTAAGGCTAAATTTTGTTGCTCAATAGTGAGTTTTGAATTGTCGATTTGGAGTTGCGCAATTTTTTCATTGCGGTGCTGAGAAAATCCATCAAACACATTTACAGCAGCACTGAAACCATAGTTGAATCCACGTGCCGATGTTGCAGTAGCAAACCCTAAACTAGCCTGTGTATCAGCAAAATTATATCCGGTGTTCAATTTTAAGCTAGGATAACGATTAGCTCTCACTTGTTTCAACTGAAGTTCAGCAACTCTTTGTGCTATAATTTGTGCTTCTAATTGGGGATTTTGTTTTTCTGCCAAAGCGGTTAATTCAGGAAGTAGTAGTCCTGAATCTACTGTAATAGTATCAATTACTTCGAAGTCCGTTTTGGTATCCCTTGCTAAAATTTGATTTAATAGGATCTTAGTATTGGCATACAATTCTTTCTGCTTTAGTAGGGTTACTTTATCAGTATTTAAATCGACTTGAGCATTTAAAACTTCTAATTTAGATGCTTTCCCAATAACAAATCGGTTTTGAGCTAATGCCAAACGTTGATTGGAAATCACAATGGTTGAATCCAAAGCTTTCAGCTGTTGCTGTTGTTGAACCAAATCAAAATAAGTATTTGTTACAGCACTAATTTTGGTTAAAATGGTTTGTTTTAACTGGGCTTCGCCTAATTTTTGTAATTCTTTTAATTGGTCTAATTTGGCAAACATTTTGAATCCGTCAAATACCGTCCAATCTAAATTAACCCCATAATTCAAACTGTTATTTTTAGCATTGTCTAACGAATTCACAACCCCACTTTGTAAAGTCTGCGAGCTGTTTTGAACACGATTATTGGCAGTTACTGAAGCGGCTAGAGTAGGTAACATTCCTGCATTACCAATAGCTACATTTGTTTTGCTAATAAGAGAATTGTTCGAAGCTATTTTTATTTCGTAATTGTTCTCCAATGCTGTTTTTACTGCATTTTCAAGTGTCATTACTTTTTGTGCTTTAGCATTGCTAAAACCCAATACAATACAACTTATTATGATGAATTTATAGTGTTTCATATTTATTTACTTTCTTGTTCATATTCGTTAATATGATCAAATTCAGGATAATGTTTGCGGGCTTTGGACCACATTAAATACAAAGCTGGAATAACGAATAACGTTAAAATTAAAGAGAAAACAGTTCCGCCTACAATAACTACTCCCATTCCAATTCTACTATTAGAAGCTGCTCCCAAAGACAAAGCAATTGGCAAAGCTCCTAAAGCAATAGCTAAACTGGTCATTAAAATTGGTCGGAGACGCGCTTCTGATGCTTCTAAAATAGCGTCTAATTTAGGTTTTCCTTGTTCACGCAATTGATTGGCAAATTCCACAATCAAAATTCCGTTTTTAGTTACTAAACCAATTAACATTACGGTTCCAATTTGGCTAAAAATATTCCAAGTTTGATTGAACAACCATAACGAAAACAAAGCTCCTGCAACAGCCATTGGCACTGTTAAAATGATAATCATTGGGTCAACAAAACTTTCAAATTGTGCCGCAAGAATTAAGAATATCAATACTAATGCTAATCCAAATGCAAAAGAAGTGTTGGAACTACTTTCCACAAAATCTCTCGATTCTCCGCCTAAATCAGTAGTAAAACTATCGTCTAAGACTTTGGCTTTGATTTCGTTCATGGCATCGATTCCGTCACTGATACTTTTTCCTGGAGCCAATCCTGCCGAAACTGTAGCCGACATATATCGATTATTATGATACAATTGCGGTGGGTTACTTTGTTCTTCAATTTTGATTACATTGTCCATTTGAATCAACTCACCTTTATTGTTTTTAACATACATGGAAGTCAAATCCAAAGGTTTTGCTCGATCATTTTTTTCGAATTGACCAATTACTTGGTATTGTTTTCCATTACGAATGAAGTATCCAAAACGTTGTCCACTTAAAGACAATTGTAAGGTCTGTGCTACATCGATTACAGAAATTCCTAAACTTTCTGCTTTTTCTCTATCGATAGTCACATTAATTTCGGGCTTGTTGAACTTTAAGTTAACATCTGTAGTCGAAAAAGTTTCATTTTTGGCTGCTTCTTCCATAAACAATGGAATTTTTTCTCTTAATTTTTCAAAATTAGGGGCTTGAATAATATACTGAATAGGTAAGCCTCCACGTCGGTTTACAGCAATGGTCGGTTGCTCTAAAACTGCCGTTTTAGCCTCCGAATAATTGTTAGTCCATTTGGTTAACTTCTCAGCGATTTCTTTTTGTTTTAGCTTTCTTTCTTCAGGTTGTACCAAAGAGATTCTTACTCTACCACTGTTCACCGTAGAAGCTCCAAATCCAGGAGAAGTGATCACTAAAGACACTTTTTTTTCTGGAATCGAATCGTCAATCAATCTCGAAATTTCCTGCATGAAACGATCGGTGTAATCATACGAAGCTCCTTCTGGCATGGTGATACTCATCATCATTCCACTACGATCATCATAGGGAGCTGTTTCCTTTTTCAATAAATTGAAAAACAAATAAATTAATCCAAAACAAACAATCAAAATAGGAAAACTCAACCATTTCTTTTTCATGAAACGTTCCAATGCATTGGCATAACCACTGTTCAATTGTTGGAAGTAAGGTTCGGTCAGATTATAAAATTTAGACTTTTCTTGTTTGCCGCCTTTCATCAAATAGGCATTCAACATTGGTGTAAGCGTCAATGAAACAAAAGCCGAAACTAACACCGCAGCACCAATTACGACTCCAAACTCTCGAAATAATCGACCCACAAATCCTTCTAAAAATATTACAGGTAAGAATACTGCTGCTAAAGTGATAGAAATCGAAATGACTGCAAAGAAAATTTCGTTAGATCCCTTGATGGCTGCTTCGATTGGTGACATGCCTTCTTCCACTTTTTTGAAGATATTCTCAGTCACTACAATTCCATCATCTACCACTAAACCTGTTGCTAAAACAATAGCCAATAAAGTCAATACATTAATAGAGAATCCAAAGAGCCACATGATAAAAAACGTAGCAATTAAAGATACTGGAATATCAATTAAAGGTCGAAATGCAATAGCCCAATCTCTGAAAAATAAATAGATAATTAACACTACCAATAGAATAGAAATCCCTAATGTTTCCGCAACTTCTATTACCGATTGTTTTACAAAAATAGTGTTGTCAATAACAATGTTTAAGTGAATATCTTTCGGTAAGTCCTTTTTAAATCGTTGGTATTCTTTATAAAATGCAGTAGCAATATCTAAATAATTAGCACCCGGACGTGGTACAATTGCCACACCCACTAATGGAACGCCTGATTGCATCATTTTAGTTTCAACATTTTCAGGTCCAATCTCTGCTCTACCAATGTCACTAAAACGAACAATTTTTTCGCCTTCTGAACGAATGATAATATTATTAAATTCTTCTGCTTTTGACAGATTACCAATGGTTCTAACGGTCAATTCGGTATTGGCTCCGGTAATTTTACCTGAAGGTAATTCTACGTTTTGTTTGCTTAATGCAGATCGAACTTCGGAAACGGTACAGCCATAAGACGCTAATTTTACAGGATCAATCCATAAACGCATAGCGTAACGCTTTTGACCCCAAATTTGAATACCGCTGACACCTGGAATGGTCTCCAAACGTTGTCCAATTACGTTTTCGGCAAAATCACTTAATTCCAATTCATTTCTGGTATCACTTTGAATGGTCATCGAAATGATAGCATCACTATTGGCATCTGCTTTAGAAACGACAGGTGGTGCATCAATATCTTGTGGCAAACTACGTGTTGCTTGAGAAACTTTGTCACGCACATCATTTGCCGCTTCTTCTAAATCTTTGTTCAAGTTAAATTCAACAGTAATATTACTACTTCCTTGAATACTTGAAGAAGTCACGTTACGAATTCCGTCAATAGAATTGATGGCTTTTTCTAAAGGTTCGGTAA
>JACCDS011399273.1_pt1 | contig 12540 bp, 8 predicted proteins | sample 7446441 | NCBI WGS metagenome assembly JACCDS01 (sample SAMN15323445, study PRJNA562643) | freshwater metagenome | isolation source: river surface water | place: USA:Blue River Watershed | collected 2017-08-17
GGCGCCTAAGTTCGGCCATAAGTATCTTCAAAACGAACAATATCGTCTTCACCAAGATAGCTTCCGGATTGAACTTCAATGATTTCTAGCGGCTCTTTGCCCGGATTCTCTAGCCGATGCTTTTCCCCCAGAGGAATAAACGTTGACTGGTTTTCCTGAAGCTCAAAGATTTTATCCCCGCAGGTTACGCGGGCAACCCCCTTGACTACGATCCAGTGCTCCGCACGATGATAGTGCATCTGTAGCGATAACTTTGCACCGGGATTTACCGTAATTCGCTTCACTTGAAAGCGGTCCCCGTGATCTACACTGTCATAGCTTCCCCAAGGGCGTAACACACGACGATGTGCAATGGCCTGCGCAACGCTTCTTGATTCCAACAGTCCTACGGCTGTCTTCACATGTTCCGAATGATCTGCATCGGCAACTAGCAAGGCATCAGGGGTGTCAACAATCAGAATGTTTCGGGTACCAACTGCCACCACAGGTCGATGATTCGCATGAATAAAAGTATCACGACTGGCTAACACATAGCCCTGACCATCAACACGATTACCTTCCTGATCCTGGTCATATAGCTCAGATACCGACTTCCATGATCCAACATCACTCCAGAGTCCTGAGAAGACGACCATCTGCACTTTGTCGTGATGTTCCATCACCGCGTAGTCAATCGATTCACTTCGACAAGAAGAAAATACCTCTGCGTCGGGCCTCACAAAATGACCATCAACCTTTGCCGCTTTCATCGACATCCGGCAGACGTAAAGAATATCTGCAGCGTGACGATCTAATGCTGCAAGAAAATCCTTCGCCTTAGCTAGAAAAATACCTGCATTCCAATAGTGTTGCCCATGCATCAGCAAGGCCTCTGCCCGCTCGGCTGATGGTTTTTCAATAAAACGCTCAACATCAGCGACAGGCTCTTCGACGCCTCCGATTTGAATATACCCGTAAGCAGAGCTTGGAAAACTTGGCTGAATTCCAAAAGTGACGATTGACCCCGAGTTCGCGGCATCAACCCCTTTCTGCACCGACGCACAAAAGGCAGCAGCATCGGGAATATGATGATCTGCAGGACAAAACAGCAATAATTCATCTGGTTCTGCAGAGAGCGCAGCAACCGCCATCGCCGCAGCCGTATTGCGGCCAACAGGTTCAAGAATGATGGATCCCGTTACCTGCGTCTGGTGCAAGGCATCTTGAATGAAGAATCGATGTTCATCAGAACCTACTACCATCAGACGACGACTCAGCCCAGAGACACGTTCGATAGTCGCAAGCAACAGGCTCTTGCCCCCGATTAGAGGAACAAACTGCTTCGGCAGGGACTTGCGGGATAAAGGCCAGAGTCGGGTACCGGATCCACCGCAAAGAATGACAGGAATGATATTCATTTAACTCTAATTATTATAAATATCAATATAAATTAGCAAATACCTAGAAGCGAATCACGTCGCCAATACGAAGCTCAGAGACTTGTTGCGGACTGACAGCCCGAACGATTTCCCTCATCAAGCCCGCTTCGTCACCGGGTTTGAGGTGGGTGATATGGATCTTCGCTGATGACTTCATCTTCGAAAGCTCTGCCGCCAATCGGCTTGGCGTTAGGTGTTGCGACAGATCCGCAATATGTTTTTGGTTATCTGAGAATGACGTCTCAATGATGAGATGCTGTAGATCAGCAATCTGGTTCACTATTTCCCAAAAGTCGTCTGTGGACCAAGTATCCCCGGTATAGACCAAAGTACCCTTACCGGATGAGACCGCATAGCCACACGCGGCAACGGTATGGGTCGCCGGAATTGCAGTCACGCGGTACTGGCCCGACGAATCATTGACCGGCACGGTCTCCCCGATCGTAATCGGGTGGAATTCTCCAACAGGAAAACCCTTGACAAAGATCTGGGTAAAGTCTGGCCAGATGGCATCATTAAAAAGGTGTTTGCGAAGTGCGTCTAAGGTCTCAAGCTGGGCGTATACTTTGATGGGGGCAAATCGGAGGTTACACACCGCATCCATCATCAGCGGGAGACTGACGACATGGTCTAAATGGCTGTGGGTCAAAAACACCCGGTCAATCGAGGCAAGCTGGTCAAGGGGTAGATCGGTCACCCCCGTACCGGCATCCAAAAGCGTTCGTTCGCCCAACAGAAAAGAGGTCGTGCGACAACCCAGCCCGATGCCGCCGCTACAGCCCAAAATACGAAGCATTCCCATAGAGGGAGAGATTATCATTGTTCTCTATGTCTAGATCACTCCGGCTTATTTTGACTTATTGTGCCCTGACCGTGGCGGCCTGTCTGGTGACGCTTGGAGTCGGACTTAAATGGTTTGGGGCTGACGCGGTATCGAAAATTGAGTTTGTTGCACGGGATCGAGTGTTATCGATATTTTCGGCCCCCCAGCATGCCGATCAGATCACCCTTGTTGATATTGACGAGACAAGTATTCGGAAAACCGGTCCCTGGCCCTGGAAACGGTCCATGATCGCCGACTTAGTTACAGAACTCGTAGACAGGCATGGGGCTAGACTTGTTGTGTTAGACATAGTTTTACCAGACCCCAGAGATGAAGCCGGCGACAAGAGATTGTTAAAACTTGCAGAAAATCGAAAACTTGCTCTTGCCCAAGTCTTTGATTATGTCGATAGAGAACCCCCCATCATCAGCGGGAGCCCATCAGGCGACTTTTTTTTGAATTTAGATAAAGAGTTACCGACAATTTCCGCGACTGGAATTATCGGAAACCACACTGGGCTAAGAAGTGCGCCCTGTGTTGGCAACATTGGGTTTATTCCCGATTTAGACGGAAAACTTAGGCGAATAGTGCTCTACACAGAGTGGCAAGACAAAATTTATCCAGCACTATCCGTTGCTAGCGTCTTATGTTTGTTAGAAACAAACAAGAGCGCGTTTAAAACCAAACAAGTTACTTACGATCAATCGGCAACACTACAACTAAAATTTAACATTAATCCGAATGAATTTAAGCTTATTTCTGCTCACAACATATTAGAGAATGCACCAACCGAACGCCGATTATTTACCAGCCTTGTGCAAGACAAGATAGTGATTGTTGGATCGTCTGCGCTTGGATTATCAGATCGCGTCACTACGCCACATTCAGCAAGTATTAGTGGGATGTATATACATGCACAAGCAATTACAGAAATATTGAATCCACAAAAATCAATAATGCAGTCATTTTCCCTTCCGTTGACGCAAATGTATCAATTAGCTGTAGTAATTGCATTTACGTTGACGATGGTCCTGAGTAGAAATCTATGGGCGCTTATCACCATCGGGTCGGCAATTCTTTTACTTTGGATCGGTTTTACAGTACTACAAATTGATGCGGGCAACCGTCATTTATTATCCGGAGCATTCTGGGGGGTACTGTTTCTTTTGCTTACTCTGATTCCGATGGAGTGGTCTCGACAAAGAGCTCAGAGTAGGGTTCGCGCCAGGATACTTTCTAGATACGTATCTAAGCCCGTACTAAAAGATTTGCTCGCCCAACAAAATTTTGATCCACTGAAACCAAGACTAGCCACGATTTCAGTACTGGTCGCGGATATGGTCTCCTACTCACAGACGGTTGCAGAGCAGTCACTAGATGGTGCCGCAACTATTACACAAGAGTTTCTCGAAGCAATCACCGAACCAGTATGGTCATTACGCGGAACGCTCGATCGATATACGGGTGATGGGCTTATTGCCTTTTGGGGCGCACCAATCCCCGTTCAGAATCATGCTGAACTTGCGGTAAGAGCGGCTATTGAGATGCATTCACGAGTCGAAGCTCTAAACGAACAAAATCGTTCTCGCGGACTGCCGAGCGTACGATTACGCATCGGCATTGCGTCAGGCTCAGCCTTGGTTGGAGATTTCGGAACAGAGCTTCGCGCCAATTACACTGCGGTAGGGACCTGCATCAACATGGCGTCAAGACTTGAATCTGCTGCCAAGAGCCTGGGTGTTTCAACTCTGATTTCGGAGGTCACCGCAGGCGCGGTGACACAGAGCCCCCTGACCCCATTTGGAGAACACGAGATCCGGGGGCTGGGGCGGATAACGCTATTTACGCTTAACGCGCCGCCTGCGTCGACTGAATCGATGGCGCCATAAGGGACATTGTTGCTTCGATCGAAGACAGCATTGGATCGTTGAAGTTCGAGACTACCTGCTGCAACTTTAACCAGTTCGTTACATAGTCCCTTCGCGTGGAGACCTGTTGTCGCTGCGCTGAAATCAGCTCTTGTTTCGACTGGGCGACTTCGGCACGGCTATTGACACCCGCTTTTAATCCACGCTCTTGCGCCTGTAACACTAATGCTGCTGCCTGAGCAGCACGATCTGCTGCAGACACGCGCGCGCCTAACGCGAGCAGACTACTGTTTGCCGAGAGTGCCTCAGAACGAACCCGAAGCAGAGTCGCGCGGGACTGTGCCTGAGCCTTGCGGTAGTTGGCGTCTGCCTGGGCGATTGCGGCGTCAATCGCACCGGACATATAAAGGGGCATGCTGAACTGAAGCCCGATACGGTTTTCATCTTTTACAGAGGAGATCGAGTCGTTCTCTCCTTTGCTCACTGAGACATAGGCATCAAGTGTCGGCTTCTTATCGGCGCTTGCCTTTTCTCGCTCGAGCCGGGCAGCTTCCTCTTGGAATCGTGCTGCGATGACTTCAAAGTTCTGCTCTTCAATCAGATCCATCAGCGCCTGATCGGCAAACCGTGAATGCTTTAGAGTATTTAGGCCCTTCATCGACATGCCGTCCGGGACTCTTGCCCCTGGGCCAACAATATCCGTCAGTGCAATCTCAACGACCTCTAGCTGTGCCTTCGCCTCGGATACCTGGGCCTCTGTCTGCATGACCCGCGCCTTGGCCAGATCTAATTCCTGAACTGTTGACTCCCCACCCTTTTGCCGACGCTCGGTTTCTTTTAAGTATTCCGTTGCGGCTGTCAGCGCCTCGGTTGCAAAGACCACCTGTTCACGAGCGGCCAACACCTCAACCCAACGCATCAGTACCCGATAGGCAAGATCCTGTTCTGCGTATTGAAGAATACTCTGGGCGCTTTCGAGCTGTGCCATCGCCTGCAGGCTGGCCTTGTGATCCCGGCTTCGATAGATGGATTGACGCGCCTGAATCTGGGCGAGATGCGATGAAAATTCCCGATTACTCTCGCGCTTTTGGCCAAAGAAATTCGTACTTTCTTCAACCCGATTTGTCACAAATGAACTTCCAGATAGGGTTATCTTTGGACCGAAGGCCGCATCCGCAACAATCAGACCTTGCTCTGCAGCATCGCGCGCAGCAAATGCCGCTAGATATTGAGGGTCATATTTTCGGGCAGCATAAAAATGATCCAGTAAGCCGGGCGCTGACTTAGGTGCAGGCACCGCCTGCGCAGAGACCGCTGGTGCCAACGCGATCCAGGATAGCCCAGCAACAAAAACACCCTTCAGAATCTTCTGATACATCATTGCTCTTTCAGAGATGTCGCCATGCGATCTGTCAATGGCTTGACCAGATACTGCAAGAATGTTCTCTCGCCAGTTTTAAAAATGACATCCGCGGGCATTCCAGGACGAATCACTACATCTGACCCAATCTTCTTAATCTCATCTGCAGTGACAATAATGCGGGCGGTGTAGTAGCCCATCGGATGCACCGCATCTTGTGGGTTCATAAATTTATCGCCAGAGACCCACTCAACAGTACCCACAGTTATCGGGGTTGAACGAAGATTCAGCGCGCTAAAGCGAACCTCTGCGATAAGTCCAGGAACAACCTTATCAATCATATGGGGCTCAATCTGCGCCTCAACCACCAGGCGCTCATCTGCAGGGACTACTTCCAAAAGTTTACCGCCCCCAGGTATTACAGCCCCCTCGGTGGTCACTGACAGACCCATCACGTTTCCAGACGACGGAGAAGTAATGATGGTCCGACGAAGCTCAAGATTTGCGGCCGCGACACGATCCCGAATACCAGACTGTCTCGCCTGTGCGTCTGCCAGTTGCTTCTGTAGCTCCAGAAATCGGTTTCGTGGATAGAAGCCTTCTTCTGACATCGACTTCAGATCCGCAATCAGCTGCTCTAAAAACCGAATCTGTACATCCAAGCTCTTCAATTCCGCTTCGGCCATCGACTTGGCTGCGAGCGGCATGGAGTCATCCATACGAATGAGCAGATCGCCTTCTTTGACCTGCTCGCCCTCTCTAACTAGAATCTGTTTAACAACACCACCAGAGAGGTGCTGCACCGTTTTTCGACGGCCATCGAGCGCAACGCTCCCCATCGCAGTGACTCCAGAGTCGATTGGCGCAAGCGCCGCCCATGCTAGGAATCCGCCAAACCCTAAGAGCATCACAAAGGCGCCGACCCGCAGTGGGCGGCGCGAATCCGTTGGAAGACTCTCTCTGATCGCCTCGTCAGCCGCTTTATTTTTGTCTTTTGCTGTTACGTCTATAACTTCCATGGTTACTCTCCTGCGGCCGGCGCATCAGATGCGGGCGGTGGCGGTGGGGGCGCTGCGGAGGGCATTGCCTGAGCAGCCTGCTGTGCCTGCGCGAGCTGCTGGTTGGCCTTTGCCAATGCGCCGAGCACCTCATCTCGGGGACCAAACATCTGAATCTGACCGTCGCGCAACAGCATCAGCTTATCGACGGCCCGCAAGACACTCGTTCGATGGGTAATCAGAACAACCGTGCTGCCCTGACGTTTCATCTCGAGGACCGCATTGACCAGCGCTGCCTCGCCCTGATCATCCAAGTTTGAATTCGGTTCATCCAGTACGAGCAACGCGGGGCTGTCGTGCATTGCACGAGCTAACGCAATTCGCTGACGCTGGCCACCAGAGAGAACACCACCGGCTTCCCCAATATGAGTGTCATAGCCCTTGGGGAAATGCAGAATCATGTCGTGAATGCCGGACGCCTTTGCGGCAGCAATTACTTTTTCAGAGTCAATCTCACCAAAGCGCGAGATATTTTCAGCAATCGTCCCATCGAATAGTTCGACATCCTGTGGCAGGTAGCCAATCGACGGACCAACTTCAATCTTATTCCAGGTGAAGATGTCCACACCATCTAGCCGCATTTTTCCGACCTGAGTGGGCCAGACGCCCACCATGGCACGGGCCAAGGTGGACTTACCCGATGCCGATGGGCCAATAATGCCCACAATTTCAGATGGACCAAAAGTAAAGTTCAGCCCCTTGATCACAGCAGCCTGACCACGCGGCGGAGTGATGTAAATGTTTTCTGCAGAAACCACCCCTTTAGGCCTTGGAAGGCTCATGCCCTCTTTACGGGCGGGAAATTCCTCAAGCATTTCTCTTAGGCGGCTGTAGCTGGTCTTTGCGCTCGCAAAGCCCTTCCAGGTGCCGATTAATAACTCTACTGGCGCAAGTGCACGACCCATCAGGATAGATGCTGCAATCATGATGCCCGGACTTGCAGCCCCCTCGATTACCAGCAATGCACCCAATCCCAAAATGCCAGACTGCAAGGTCAGACGGACTGTTTTTGTAATGGCCACCGTGGTCGCTGCACGATCCGATGCATAGCTTTGACGTTCGAGCATCTTGGCCTGAAGCATGTACCAGCGCCGCATCAGATTGGGCAGCATCCCCATCGCCTCGATTACTTCCGCATTGCGAAGGTTACTGTTCACGTACTGATTCGAGGCAACCGCTGCCTGGTTGGCTTCCCCTAAAGGCTTGCGCGAAACGCGATCCGACATGATTGCCAGCACCACCAACACCAGAGCACCAATCAGGGAGAACCATCCCAACAGCGGATGGAATAAAAAGATCACCACCAGATAGATCGGGATCCATGGGGCATCCAGAAAGGCAAACAGTCCATTACCGGTAAAGAACTGGCGTAGCTGGGTCAAATCACTCATCGCCTGGGCGGCATTACCGCCTCCCGCCCGCAGGTTACGTTCAAAAGCGGCAGTAAAAACACGCTTACTTAAGACCTCATCAAGGGCATTACCCACGCGAATCAGAACTGCCGCTCGGAAGTTCTCAATTATTCCCATCAGGGCAAAAAGACCGACCGTCAGAATGGTCAGAACAACCAGTGTTGTCTCGCTTCGGCTCGTGAGCACGCGGTCATAGACCTGGAGCATGTAGATCGAAGGGGTCAGGTAGAGCAGATTGATCACCCCGGAGAATGCGGCCACCCCCCAGAAGGCGCCCTTGTGGGCGGAAAGGGAGGCTGCAAGCTCGTTCGGGGCAGCCGATGAGCCAAGGGCCCCTCGAAAAGGAATAAGTCTCATGGATATTGGTTTCTTCTTGGTTTCAGACTCGGTCTCACGACATCAAGACCGAAGTGTGCCTCATTTTGTGACGAATGTCACACTTTTAGGCAGAATATGACGAAAAACTCGAATTGACCCAGGCGAGTTGTCTCGGCAGACAGACAGTCTTCAGGTCGTAATTCCGTATTGCGAAATCTCGGGCAGCCTGACCCAGTCTTTCCCGCGCGGGTGCATCCTCTAAAAGACTAGAAACCTGATCTGCAAGCCCTGCAGCATCGAAAAAGTTTACTAAACGACCGGTCTCATCGTGACGAATTGCCTCGCGCAAGGGTGAGGTGTCGCTTGCGACGATCGCGCACTGCGCGCTCATTGATTCCAATAAACTCCACGAGAGTACGAAGGGATACGTCAAATAGACATGAACAGTGCTGACCTGAAGCAGGCTAATAAACTGGGGGTACGGAATGGTCCCCATAAAGTGCACGCGCTGCCAGTCAGCATCACTGATCTTCGGGCGCACTTCTTCAATAAAGATATCGTGCCACTTGCGACCATTCGCCGGTCTCGCACCGTAGCTCACATCATCAGCACCGATCAGAATGATGTGCGCGTTAGGGCGTTCAGCCAAGATCTTCGGCAATGCCCTCATGAAGATGTGATATCCCCGGTATGGCTCCAGATTTCGGTTTACAAAGGTGACCACCTGATCGGATCTCGTCAGCACCCGACCATTTGGTAGGGCGAGCGAGGCAGTTGGATTAGGGGCGATGGCCTGAGTATCAATACCGTCGTGCACGACAGTGATCTTTGATCGAAATGGCTCGGGGAAGGTGCTTGCCTGCCAATGGGTGGGAGATATACCCGCATCAGCAATCTCAAAATGCAGCAGGTTATTAAGATTCTTTAACTTTAGACGGCAGACATCCCCGTCATCCGTTGCAGGAAACTCAGGGTCAAAGCCAACATCTGCGCCCACAGGCTTGTAATAGAACTCACAATAAATGCCGAGCTTTGCCGTCGGCCAGACCTCTTTTAAAAACAGGCTCTCACCCCAGCCATGATGAGCCATGATCAAATCAGGCGAGTATCCCGATTTGCGCATCTCGAGCGCGGCTCTAAAACAGGCCTCACCCCGAATCGTCTTGGTTTCAAAATCAGATACCCAGGGATGAACGTTCGGGGTGGTGCCACGCGCAGCACGATAAGGAACAAGTTTCACTCCCTGCCAATCCGTGACAGAAACCTTTTGCATCGTCATCGCGACGACCTGATGACCCTGCTGCGCTAATGCGGGCGCAAGAAATTTAAACTGTCCAGGGAAATTCTGATGGATGAATAATATCTTCATGATAACTTGGCCAATCGAACAATCCCGAGCTTTAACAAAGCCCCAACACTTCTCAATACAAAAGCATGGCGGTCGACGGCAACTCCTTGCAAGATATCTTTGACATGGGTAGGACCACTCGATAATGCATTGAGTACGTGGATCAGCTCATTTTCCGATGGCAGTACAAGCTTTGCGAAGTTCACCATTGCAAGCCTCAAGTACGACTTTGCTCGAGCTAACGCAAGATCACTGGTTTCATCAACTAATGCAATCACGGTATCCGCTGAAAACGTATGCGTCGCATAGGCGCTAAAGGAAAAGAACGGATCTAAACGACCAGGCCACAGACTATCAATAGCCTTCATCGCCGCGGCGGCTTCTACGGATTTTTGCTGGCCTGCAGCAAGACGAATCTTTCCAAGCTCCTGCCATAACATCTCGTACTGCGGAATAATCTTTGACCAGTCATAGCTCTCGCGCGCACGGGTGCGCCCCTCAGCCCCCATTTGCCTGCGCAAATCCGGGGAATTAAAGAGTTCAATAAATGCCTGTGCACTCGCTTCGATATCCACACTGATTAGTGAACAGGTATGGCCACAGTACATGTCGTAGGTATCCGTCCCAACCGCATGACGATACGCAAGATCTCGTCCTAATCCAGCAGCGGGCATCGAAGTTGGAATTCGAAATCCATCGACCTTGTCGCGCACTGTGTCGCGATAGCCATCCCAGTCAGAAACCACCACGGGAAGCCCTGTGGCCATGGCTTCAATAGGAACAATGCCAAAGGTTTCTTGAATATTGTCTGACAGTGAACAAAAGATATCGGCGCTCGCCCAAGCGCGGGTGCGGTCTTTCGCCTGCCGCCCATCAAGGGTCAAAACTCGAACATCTGGACAGGCAAGCTCACTTGCCTCTTGATAGGCATTTCGAATGAAATCATTAGCGTGCCAACCACACTCCACCAATACGACGTGCTTTCCGGTTACTCTTGCTGCAATCTGAAGTGCCTGGTACATCGCTAATGGATGCGCTTTGGCATGAAAAGACAGCCGTCCCATAAAGAGCACCACGAGTGTGTCCGCCGATGCGCCGATCTCCGCCCTTGCTGTTTGCCGTTGAGTCTGCGAGAAATCGAAGTCCTGCGTATGAATTCCCAGCGGAATTACCGGTAGCTGCGGCAGTACCAGCTTGGAAACCCCAAGCCGGTGTTTCAGATAATCCACCTCAGCCTGAAGGATCCGCTCCACGTTGTTTTTCACGGCTGTGCTTGTACAGATCACCGCATCCCAGGGCTGTACCGGCGCAGTGATGAGTTCCCGAATGGCGTCCATGGCAGCGATGCTGGACGTGGTGTGGGTGATCCCACACAGACTCCAGCGATCGGACCCAAACATCGTGCGGTGCCAAGCATGCTCCCCAATCCCCGGGCCGGGGTAATAAACCGCCCCAGGCTTAGCCAAAGCCCCCAGCGATGCACTCTCAATTACTGTGACTGGCTCGTGACGGCCTAGCGTACGCGCCGTCGCCGCAAAATGATCCCCGTGCTCACGTCGCTGCACCTGGACATAGAGTGCATCCCTCCGGCTATGGGTAAAAAAGCCCCGAATAAAAGACTCACCCGCAGCATTTCGCCCCATTAACTTTGGGCCAGAGGTGGTGTAGGCCTCGGGGTGGTAATAGATTGCTGCGGTCATTTGGGCTTATTTCTCGAGATTATTGATTTTATCCCGAGAATCCCAAGGCTCAGACGTCGACAAGTACCGCCCGGTCAGCGCTAGAGATGGCCTCTGCAAGAGAATCATTCGATAAGTGGGCGTACCGCTGGGTGGTTCTAGAACTGCTATGCCCCAAAAGCCGCTGGACTTCATATAAAGACCGGCCACTATTGACTAAAAAAGAGGCAAAGCTGTGGCGCAGATCATGAATTCTTAACTCCGGCATACCCGCATTTTGCCGGACCCGATCCCACGACTGAAATATTGAGCAGTAAGGTTTACCGGTTCGTGGACTCGGGAAAAGGTAGATTGACTCTGTACGCGACGGTAGACGCTCCAGAACTTGGCGGCTCTGCTCAGTCATCGGCAGTTTGTGCGGCCTACCCTGCTTGGTTAACGGAATGGTCCAGATGTTGCGACCGAAATCGACATCCACCCACTTGGCATCAAGGATCTCGCGCTTGCGGCAGCCGGTAATCAATAGCAACGTGATGATATTACGCAGATCAGTATTGGCTGACCTCTGGAGTTCCGTCATCAGCCGTTGGACCTCGTCCTGGGTCAGATAACGCTCACGAGCATTCGGTTCGTTAAAGAACTCAAATTGATCCGCCGCATTTTGCTGATCTCCGATTATTTCCCATTTCTTGGCCAGGTTCATCATGAACCGAAACAGGATCACCATGCGATCTGCCGTTCCCGCGGCATAGCCTTCTTGACGCTTCTTGGTATGAAAGTTCACCAGTTCTAGCTTAGTGACTTCGCCGATAAACCGAGCCCCGAACTCTGGCAAGAGATGGTTATTTAAAACAGAAATATCCGTACCGATTGAACGCTTTCGGGTCGAGGCGTACGGCAGGTAGCGATTCTCAACAAAATCCGCAAAGGTCATCTTTGGCTGGTCGGGCCTCGGTGTAGACACCAATGACCACTGACCAATCTGAGCAGCTGCCCGAAGATCCTTGGCGCGCTTCTTCGCGTCCTCGTAACTGACGCACGCCGCATCGCCCAGGTTGATCACTCGGGGCTTACCCGCTTCATCTGAAAGCCTGAGTCGCCAGGTCTTACCGCCGGTTTCACGCACCTCTAAGTAGAAGCCTTTTAGCGCCAGATCAAACCATTCGATTTTCTTTTGTCCGACACCGACGCAGACTTGTTCGGCAAATCGTTGATTCAACTTAATTCGTGGCATACGCGTTGGAAGAGCCTTGATA
>JACCDS012132814.1_pt1 | contig 12539 bp, 11 predicted proteins | sample 7446441 | NCBI WGS metagenome assembly JACCDS01 (sample SAMN15323445, study PRJNA562643) | freshwater metagenome | isolation source: river surface water | place: USA:Blue River Watershed | collected 2017-08-17
AAGTTCCGCGCGCTGGAAGATGCAGGCGTGAAAACTGTGCGTTCACTGGCCGACATCGGTAAAGCACTGCGTGAACTGACTGGCTGGTAATAGCTGGTTCGTTTTGAAGTGTTGAAAAACCCGTCCTTGTGACGGGTTTTTTTATGCCGCTCGCTAAGTGAGGTCCGCCGCAGGCTGGCTTGAAGCACAGTGACACTGCACTTAACCTGTATTTTGGTTGTTAGTCTCAGCGGCTCTATGCTGCGCGTGCACATCGCAGTTTAATCGGTGCTTTAAGCATGTCCTGTGCACTTCCAGAGAGCCAATATAATGAAAAATAACGTTCTGTTGTTATCCGCTTTGTTGCTGAGCGCGCCGGTTTTACCGGTGATTGCCGCAGATAAAGCCCCTGCTGCCGCCAGTAATACTCGTCAGATTGACATCGATTCGGTGGTGATGACGCGACACAGCGCTGAAGTGAACGGCACAAGTTTTCCTTACACCGCCGAGACCGGTACACAGCCAGTCTGGGATGATGAAGGCAATCCGACCGCGACCTTGTTCTACACCTACTACGAACGCTCTGATATCAAAGACAAATCCAAACGTCCGCTGCTGATTTCTTTTAACGGCGGCCCGGGTTCGGCCTCAGTCTGGATGCAAATCGCTTACACCGGCCCACGCGCGCTGAACGTAGACAGCGAAGGTTATCCGCTGCAGCCCTATGGCACTCGCGACAACCCGCATTCAGTGCTGGATGTGGCTGACATCGTGTTTGTGAACCCGGTCAATACTGCTTATTCGCGCGTTCTGCCGGGCAAAGACGGCAAAATGCCCAGCAAAGACGCCCAGCAAAAAATGTTCTTTGGCGTCAATGAAGATGTCAGCTATTTATCCAGCTGGATTGAAACCTTTGTCAGCCGTCATCAGCGTTGGCCGTCACCGAAGTATCTGATTGGCGAAAGTTATGGCACCACGCGGGTTTCTGGCCTGGCGCTCGCGCTGCAGAACAAAGAATGGATGTATTTGAATGGTGTCATTCTGGTGTCGCCGACCGATCTGGGTATCAAACGCGACGGCCCGGTTGATGTGGTCAACCGCCTGCCATATTTCGCCGCAACGGCCTGGTATCACAAAAAGCTTGCAGCAGATTTACAGCAGCAGGACCTGATGGCTGTGCTGGATGAAGCCGAAAAATTTACGCTGAACGAGTATCTGCCGGCACTGGCCAAGGGGTCTTTTATTGATCCGGCCGAAAAACAGGCAGTTGCGGAAAAAGTGGCGAAATATTCGGGCTTGTCGCTGACGGCCGTGCTGCAGAACAACCTGGATATTGACCCTGCGTATTTCTGGAAGGAGTTACTGCGTGACCGTGGTCAGACGGTTGGCCGACTGGACTCGCGTTATCTGGGCATTGACCGCAAAGAAGCGGGGGACCGGCCAGACTACAACGCTGAGCTGACCTCATGGCTGCATTCCTTCACGCCAGCGATCAACCATTATCTGCGTACTACGCTCAACTACAAAACCGACGTCAAATACAACATGTTTGGCCCGGTGCATCCATGGAATCGCGATGGCGACCAGACCGGTGAAAACCTGCGGCTGGCGATGGCAGCCAACCCGTACCTGCATGTGCTGATCCAATCCGGTTATTATGATGGCGCCACCAACTACTTTGATGCCAAGTACAACATGTGGCAGCTGGACCCCAGCGGTAAAATGAAGTCTCGCCTGAGCTTTAAAGGCTACCGCAGCGGCCATATGATGTACTTGCGCCACGAAGATTTAAAGCAATCCAATGACGACTTGCGTAATTTCATCAAGTCGACACTGGTGAACCCGCAGCAACCGGCCAAATACTGACAACTGCGAGCGGACTGACTGAACACAAGGCGCCTGCGGGCGCTTTGTTTATTTATGCACCAACCACAGAACTCACAGCGCGCGCGGGCAGTCACCAGCAAGGTGGCATCAACGTGCTTCTGCATTTCTGCTACTGGTCAGTGCTGAGCGCGGTGTTATAATGCGGCGTTATGCGTCTTGCAGTGTTGAATACAAGGACCTGATTTTTATGGCGGACATCGAAACTCGCCCCACCAATTTTATCCGGCAGATCATTGATGCCGACCTGGCCAGCGGCAAACACCAAACAGTGCAAACCCGGTTCCCGCCGGAGCCAAATGGCTATCTGCATATCGGGCATGCCAAATCTATCTGCCTGAACTTTGGTATTGCGCAGGACTACACCGGCAAATGTAATCTGCGGTTTGACGACACCAACCCGGAAAAAGAGAACATTGATTTCGTCAATTCGATTCAGCGCGACGTGCAATGGCTTGGTTTTCAGTGGGATGGCGCTGTGCGTTATTCTTCTGACTATTTTGATGCGCTTTATGGTTATGCGGTTGAGCTGATCAACAAAGGGCTGGCTTATGTGTGTTTTCTCAATGCTGAAGAAATGCGCCAGTACCGCGGCAGTCTGACAGAACCTGGCAAGCACAGCCCGTATCGGGACACCAGCCCGGCAGAAAACCTGGCGCTGTTTGAAAAAATGCGTGCCGGTGGCTTTAAAGAGGGCGAATGTTCGCTGCGTGCGAAAATCGACATGACGTCACCTTTTATCTGCATGCGCGACCCGGTGATTTACCGCGTCAAGTTCGCTCATCACCACCAGACCGGCGACAAATGGTGCATCTATCCGATGTACGATTTCACCCACTGTATTTCAGATGCGCTGGAAGGCATTACCCATTCACTGTGTACGCTGGAGTTCCAGGACAACCGTCGTCTGTATGACTGGATTTTGGACAACATCACCATCGCTTGCCATCCACAGCAAATTGAGTTTTCGCGGCTGAACCTGGAATACCAGGTGATGAGCAAGCGCAAACTGCACACGCTGGTCGAAGGCGGTCATGTGTCTGGTTGGGATGACCCGCGCATGCCGACCATTGCTGGCCTGCGTCGTCGTGGTTATACACCGGCGTCATTGCGTGAGTTCGCCAAACGAATTGGTGTCACCAAGCAAGATAACGTGATTGAAATCAGTGCATTAGAAGCTTGTATCCGCGAAGATCTTGATGCAAATGCACCACGCGCTATGGCGGTGCTGGATCCGTTAAAAGTGACTCTCAGCAATTACAACGCGGCCGACGTTGAGTGGCTGGATGTGGCCAATCATCCAAAAGATGAAAGCAAAGGCAGCCGCAAAGTGCCGTTTGGCAAGACGTTGTACATCGACCGTGCTGATTTCCGCGAAGAAGCCAACAAGCATTACAAGCGCATGGTGACGGGCGGCGAAGTGCGTCTGCGCGGGGCTTATGTTATTCGTGCTGACGAAGTTATCAAAGACGACGCCGGCAATATCGTTGAGCTGATTTGCAGCTACGATGCGGACACTTTAGGTAAAAACCCGGCCGATGGCCGTAAAGTGCGCGGTGTGATCCACTGGGTTGAAGCCAGCCAGGCCAAAGCGGCGGAGTTTCGCGTCTATGACCGCTTGTTCACCACGGCAAATCCGGCGGCAGCCGATGATTTTATCGAGGTGATCAATCCGCAGTCGCTGGTGGTCAAGCATGGTTTTGTCGAACCAAGCCTGCAACAGGCGCCGTTGGAGCTGGCTTACCAGTTTGAGCGGGAAGGTTATTACTGCGCGGATAACCGTGATTTCAGTGCCGACAGGCTGGTGTTTAACCGCACTGTGGGGCTGCGTGACAGCTTTGCAGAACCAGCCTGAAACTGCTAAAACCAGCCTCCGGGCTGGTTTTTTTAACTGCGTGGTCTGGAATTGACACTCATGCCATGTACGGCGCTTCGGGTATAGCACCTGAGCGTGGCCAGTCTTTTCAGCGCAGCTGTTTATCTGTTTTGGCTACAGCATGATATGCTCAAAGACGAGAAGTGATGCAACACAAGGACAGGTGAATGAACAGACTCTTTGCCGCAACAGCCAGTGCAATCGCAGAAGCCCTGTTCAGTTATGTTCTGTTGTTGTCGCTGCTGACTGTTGGCGCTTGGCCTGTGCTGGCTGTTGAACCGCAAGTCGTACGTTACCCGCCGCCGCAAAATGCTGGCGATCGCCGCTCTGATTATGCCATTGCAGTCCTGGCGGAAGCACTCAGATACGCGGCACCCGAGCTTGAACTGAAGGCTGCGAAAAGACCTTACTCGCGCAGCAGGGCGCTGGAGGAGTTAGCGGCAGGCGGCGATTTGGATGTGGTCTGGACTATGACGTCTGCGCAGCGGGAACGCAAGTATCGTGCTATCCGTATTCCCATCTACCGCGGCTATGGTGGCTACCGGCTGTTGCTGATCCGCGCCGATCAGCAGGAGCGTTTTACTGCTCTTCGCACCGGTTCGCAGTGGCGTGAACTCAGTTTTGCGCAGGTCCACGACTGGATAGACACCGCTTTACTGCGTCACAATGGCTGGCAGGTACAAGGGGTTTCACAATATACCAATTTATTTCCATTGCTGTTGAAGCAGCGGGTTGATGCAGTGCCGCGCGGCGTGCTGGAGATCACCGATGAAGTGGCGCAGTGGCAATCGGCCGGGCTGGCCATTGAACAACACTGGTTATTGAAGTATCCAACGGCCGAGTATTTTTTCGTCAGTCAGGATAAGCCAGAGCTGGCCGCAGCGATTTTTGCCGGCATGCGCCAACTGCAACAAAGTGGCCGGCTGGATCAGTTATTTGAACAGCACTTTGCCGATAAACTACGAGCCCTGCAGCTCGACAAACGTCGGGTGCTGACCTTACAAAACCCCTACTTGCCAAAACAGCCATAGCCCAACGGCCCGTTGAACCAGTCGCTTCTTGCAGCAACGCAGGTGTTTACTGGACTGACCGCAATCACTGCACAGGCTTTATTTCCTGCGCTGACTGCACTGGCTGCGCTTCCTGTAGCTATTGCACTTCCAGCGCCAGTTTGAGCAGGTGTGCGCTCAGCTGCAGCTGATGCTGGCGGGCGCGCTGTAAATTCACTAAGAACTGCACACCATCTGGCGATGTCTGCAACTTGATCATGCCAAGCTGACGAAATGCCTGCGCATTGTCAGTGACCACCAGCACGGGCTGGTTCAGCAGCTTTTGTTGCCACAGCTGCAGGCGACTGCGCTCAGTGCCGCCGACAGCCAGCAGCTCACAATGTGCCAAATCGGACTCTAAACCGACTGCCAGCAGCTGTGGTGCCGGCTCAACCGGCAGCCGCTTTAATGCGGTCAGTAACTCGGGGTGATCTGCCACACAGTAGCGTGTCGAGAGCCGGGGCGGCGGCGGCCACTGCGTAAACTGAGCAAAGCGGTACACAAAATTCGCTTTGAGCTCCAGCTCACTGACGGCGTGGGCCTGTGCGATGCTGAGCAGCCCAAGGAGGGCCGTAGTGAGTCTCTTCACCATAACTGCCAACGCCAGTGCAGTTGGAACAGCCGCTCGCTGTGTTCAACAATCGGGGAGTACGGGTTGAGTTCATCGGTGATCCGCTGATTCAGGGCGTTATCCAGCTGAAAGGACAGTTGATGGTCCGGTGCCGCCTGCCAGTGTAAGCCCAGTTGCCAGCTGACATAGCCCGGCACTTGCTGGCGAAATCCCAGTTTGCGGCTGTTTGCCAGCGCGGTTGCGGAAAACTGTAAATCTTTTAGTGGCAAAGTGCGTTGATACTGCAGTTTCAGCAGATGTTTGGGCGAATTCAGCAGCGGCGCGCCAGTCGTGGTGCGGTTGCGTTGCCAGGACCACGCCAGTTTCATACTGGCGTCGTCACTGAGTAACCAGTTCAGGTTCAGTTCGCTGCCGCGGTTTTCAATGGGTTTGGCGTTGTAAAACACCGCCATGGCCGGATCTAACACGATCAATTGTTGTAGATCGGCATAAAACAGCGACAGCTGATAACTGAATGTCGGGCTGAATTGTTGTTGCCAGGTCAGTTCGTAACTGCGGATTTGTTCGTTTTTCGGCAATGGGGCCGCGCGTCCTGCGGTATTGGCAAATTCAAACAGGTTAATTGCCCGATAAGCCTGCCCGTACAGCAGCTTAAGACTCTGGCCTGTGGCTGGCTGCCAGACCCAGCCGAGTCTGGGGCTTAACTGATGGCCGCCGGCACGGGCATCGTCATAACGCAGGCCAAGCAACAGGCTTTGGTCGGTGCTGAACTGCCAGATATCCTGCATGAACAGTGATTTTCGCCTGTTGTCCCCATGAAAACTCAGTTGGGCCTGAGCATTGCTGCGAAGACGCAAGTCAATCAGCTGGCGCTGGTCGTCCTGCAGTTCGACACCGAATAGCAGATCATGCTTTTCTGCGCCCTGATAATTCAGCAACAAATCGCCGCTGAGCCAGCGTCCTTTTAACATGTCATCCTGCCAATCCAGAGACAAGTCTGCCGTCGGCAGCGGTGTGCTGTTCAGGACTTCCGTTTGATTCTGGTTCAGATGGCCACTTAGTTGCCAGTCATCGCTCAGGCTATGTTGGTGGCTCAGCGAAATCATCATATTGGTGCGATGGCTGCTGGTCCTGCTGAGCAATGCCGTGTCTCCCAGCGCGTAATAGACCGGGCTGAATCTGTGCTGTTCTGACCACAAAGCCTGCAGCCGGAACCCGGCGGCTTTCGCGCCAGCACGCAGCCGGCTCAGATGCTCTTTGTTGTTGGCCTCGAGCAAAGGCTCCAGCGAGGGCAGCGATGGAAACGGCAGCTGTAGCCGAGGTCTGTCCTGATGACTGGCACTGAGCCACCATTCTTCACCATCATCGAGGCGGTCGGCGCCACTGAGGTGCCAGCGTGTGCCTGAATCCGTGGCGACGCTCATGCGCGTCGTGAGCCCCTGTAACTGACCGGCCCCTTTGCTGATGATATTGACCACGCCAAAAAAAGCGTTGTTGCCATAGACAGCTGAGCCAGGGCCGGCCGCAAATTCAATGCGTTCAATGTTTTCGACATCAATCAGCGCGTCAGAGCCAACCAGGCCCGCGTCATAGATATTTTCATTGATGCGGACGCCGTCGATCAGAAACAGCAGGCGGGAGTTAAAGTCGCCCGGCTGACCGAGACCGCGTACGCCAACATAATGAAAATCATGGTCCTGACTGACATACAGACCGGGCAGAAACTGCAGGATCTCGGCCAGCGTCTGCCACTGGTACAAGCGGATGTCTTCGGCCGTAATGAGGTAAGTCACCGCTGCCGTGGCGCTGCTGTTTTGCGCCAGCCGGCTGGCGGTGCTGACTTCGACAGTACTTGGCAGCTCGCTGAGTGGTGTGTTCAGCAGGTCTTCCAGACTGGGTGGTTGTTGCGCCTGAACCGGCAGCAACCAGCAACTGAGCAGGAACAGCGGGTTAATTTTCATGCGTGTACCTGCGCCAGCTATTTTTGCCGGCTCTTTTGGCCTGATACATCGCCTGATCGGCATGTTGCAGCAAACTGCCGGCATCCGGGCTGTCATCGGGAAAAAACGCCAGCCCGACAGTGGCGCCGACCGGCATCAGCTGATCTTTGACGTACATCGGCTCCCGGATGGCACTGATGAGCCGCTGCGCTAAAACACCGGCCAGTTCTGTTTGCGCCAGCGGCTGGATCAGGACTGCAAATTCATCGCCACCGAGCCGAAATAACAAATCCTCTGCTCTGAGCTCAGCGCTCATCCTTTTACTGACGATTTGCAGCACGGTGTCGCCGGCGTCATGGCCCCACTGATCATTGACGGTTTTAAAGTTATCCAGGTCGATAAACAGCAATGCCACCCGCTGATGTTGCTGACGCGCGTTGGCGACGCTGCGCGGAAACTCATTTTCAAAATAAAGCCGGTTAGCAAGGCCCGTCAGGCGGTCGGTGTGCGCCAGTTTGTCCAGCTGCTGGCTGGTTTCAATCTGATGTTGCAGCTGGTTGGTCAGGTCCTGTTGCCAGATCTCAATCCGTTTAAAGAGCTCGTTCAGCCGCTCCGTCAGGCGGCCAACTTCATCGCGTTGGCGGACAACTCCGCGCACACTGTAGTCCTGACTACGGGCAGCGTGATCGGCCAGCTCAGCCAGCTCGACCACAGGTGCCAGCGCTTTTTGCTGGACAGAGCGCAGCAGCCGGCTGGCAAGTAACAGCGCCAACAACACAATGCCGGCAAACAGCGCAAGCAGATGCAGCAGGGCCTGCTGAACCGCAGCCAGGCTCTCTGTGACGACCACAGTGCCGACGATTTCATTTTTCAGATAAACCGGCCGGCTGACCTGCAGTTGTAAGCCCGCCAGTTGCTGATAGCTGTTGGTTTGTTGCCAGCGTCGCTCAGGTTGGAGCGGTGTGCTGATGAACAATTGCTGCGCCTGGTCATAGACGGCCACTGCTATCACGCCTGGCCGGCTGGCGTAGGTGGAAAGCTCTGCGGTGGCGGCGGCCTTGTCGGCAAAAACCAGGCTGGAGGCGAGATTGAGCGCCAGCTGTTCAGCATTGACCGCCACGACCTGTAACTGGCGTTCGCGGGCGGCGTACCAGGTCGCGGCGGCCAGCAGCAACACGGTAAACAGTAAAGTGAGTGCCAGCACCAGCATGTTGAGGCGGGTCAGGCGCTGGACAATCGAAAGCGGGCGGGCAGGGGTGACCTGAGGCATACCACCGGGATCCGACAAAAGGCTGATGTTGATTAATATAGATGCGGCTGACAAAACTGCAGTAGAATCAGCCATCTTTCTTTCATTCGGGGCACAAGCAAGCCAAATGCAGGCCGTTCCTGAAAAAATCCGGCTGGAGCATGAAGCCGCCCGGCTGTTTATGCGGCTGTATCAGCGGCGCTTCGGCGTGTCGATGCGGCACATCTGGCACAACGAGCCGGCTAAGCCTGACGTGTCCTGTTATATCGAACAGCAACGACTCGACCTGGAAATCGCCCATCTGTACGGCAGTGAAGCCGAAGCGATGCTGTTGCTGGGGCGGGAGCTCAGCCAGCCCACGCGTGAAGCGCTGATGCAACAGCAGCAGGTGCCGGCTGAACAACGTCTGTTGTCCGCCCTGGACAGGCTTATCCACCAAAAAGCCGGTAAGACTTACGACAGCGAACGCGTCTGGCTGGTGATCCGCAACACCCATCCGCATTGGTTCGGTCAACAACTCCCGCAGTTTCGCCGCCAAATCGTGTTGCCGGACGCTCAGCCATTTGAACAAATCTGGTTGGTGGCCGATTATCGTGGCGAGCATGGTATTCATGCGTTGTATCCGCCGGAACTGGCGTGATGCGGCGTTACTGGCAGCGCTATCAACGGGCCGTGCAGGGGCTGGCCGTTCGTATTCCGCTTTGGCTGACTGATCTGCTCAGCCTGTTGGTGGTGATGTTGTCTGTCTGGCTGTTTTGGTCGGGCCGGCCGGCCGATTTGCTGGTATTCCCGGCCATACTGCTGTGCTGGCTGCTGACTTTGCGTTTTGCCGTGTTGCTGTTTCGTTCGCCACTGCCAGCGCCGCAGGGCAACGGCTGGTGGGCGCGCTGGCGACATCAGCTGCGCCGTGGCTGGCGACAAGTGCTGCTGCTGGTTTTTCTGCTGTTGTGCCTGCTGATGCTGGCGTTCAGTCTGAAATTTGCCGGTGTTATACTGCGCGCTTTGTCAGCCTGACGGAGCCTGTTGATGGCACAAAACCCAAGCGCGGTGATTTTTTGCAGTGTGGTGGATAACTTTGGTGACATCGGCATTTGCTGGCGCTTATGTCGTCAGCTGGTAGCCGAACATCAATGGCAAGTTCGGCTTTATGTTGATGATTTAGATAGCTTTCAGCGGATTTGTCCGGCAGTAGCGCCCAATATGCCAGTCCAACTGATTGCAGGCGTCACCGTCTTGCAGTGGCATCTGGCCGAAGCGGTAAAGGCCAGCGAGCTGACTGGCATCAGTCTGTGTGTCGAGGCGCTGGCCTGCACTATCCCGTCTGGCTTTCTGAGTACACTGGCAGAAGCGAGCCCAGAGGCGCTCTGGCTGAATCTCGAATATCTGACCGCCGAAGACTGGGCTGCCGATTGCCATGGTTTACCTTCGCCGCAGCGCGGTCTGACACTGAAAAAGTATTTTTTCTTTCCGGGGTTTACCGATCGTTTTGGTGGCTTGCTACGTGAACGTGAGGTAGTCGCTAAGGCCTCGCAGCTACGACAGTCGGCAGCTTTGCAGCAGCAGGCCTGGCAACAGCTGGGTCTTGCTGTGCCTGCCGCGGATACCTTTAAAATATCGGTGTTTGCCTACAGTCAGCGTGATTTCAGCCACTGGCTGGATGTATTGTCGCAGCAGCCGAACCCGGTGTTGCTGCTGGTCGCTGAGGGCGCGCTGGCGGCTTCATTGCGTCAGCAGCTGCCGGCGCTGACAGCCGGCGTCTTGCGGCAGGGACAGCTGGAACTGCGCATTCTGCCTTTTATGCCACAACAGGATTACGATGTGCTGCTGGCGCTGTGCGACGTGAATTTTGTCCGCGGCGAAGACTCGGTGATCCGCGCGCACTGGGCAGGCCGGCCTTTTATCTGGCAGATTTACCGCCAGCAAGAGCAGGCTCATCTGCAAAAACTGCAGGCTTTTTTGGACCTGATGCTGGCCGGTGCCGCCCCTGAGCTTGCCGGCTTATACCGGCGTTTGCATCTGGCATGGGAACAGGAGCAGGGGTTTGCAGCCTTATGGCCGCAGTTGCTGCAGCATTATCCGCAGCTGTGTGCGCTGACCTTACAATGGCAGCAAAAGCTGATCCAGCAGCAAGATCTTGCCAGCAACCTCGTGCGTTTTGTTAAAAACCATCATATAATGTCGCGCAATTTTTCCTAACGAGAAGATAAAACTATCATGATGAAGACTGCTCAAGAAGTACGTGCTGGCAACGTGATCATGGTCGACAACGAGCCGATGGTTGTTCAGAAAGCTGAATTCAACAAATCTGGCCGTAACGCCGCTGTGGTTAAAATGAAAATGAAAGGCCTGTTGTCTGGCCAGGGCACTGAAACAGTGTACCGCGCTGACGACAAGTTCGAGCAAGTGATGCTGGACACCAAAGAAGTCACTTACTCTTACTTCGCTGACCCAATGTACGTATTCATGGATGCTGAGTACAACCAGTACGAAATCGAAGCAGAAAACATGACTGACGCACTGAAATATCTGGTCCCGGAAATGGGCTGTTCAGTGGTGTTCTACGGCGAGCGCGCTATCTCTGTTGACCTGCCAACTATCGTGGTACGTGAAGTGACTTACACTGAGCCAGCGGCTCGTGGTGACACTTCAGGCAAAGTGATGAAAATCGCGAAAATCGAAACTGGTTTTGAACTGCAAGTGCCGGCTTTCGTTGAGATCGGTGACAAAATCGAAATCGACACCCGTACTGACGAGTACCGCAGCCGCGCGAAGTAATTCGCTGCCGCTGTGCCGACAAACCCCGCCATCCGCGGGGTTTTGTTTTTTGTGCCGCCGGAAGGCTGGCCGCTGGCCCTGTCAGCAGGCGGCCAGTTGCCACAAATCTGCCAGAGTGCTGTCTTTACTGCGGGTTTGTTTCATTTGACTGAGCAGCAATAACGCCGCGCTGAAGGCGTCTTCCTGCGCGTGATGGTGCTGCGCTATCGGTAAGTGATGGCGGGCGAGGCAACTGGGTAAACGCAGGCCTTCGTTGGTCAGCACCTTGCCTTGCAGCTGGCTGCGCTGCCATTCCAGTTTCATGGTATCCAGAAAACGAAAACGCGGGCTTTTGCCAAAGCAGCGCCGACAGGCCTGGCTTAAAAAACTCTGCTCAAGCTGGGCATGATGAGCGACCAGCACGGCACCGGCGGCCAGTTGCAGAAACTGGCGTAATGCGTCCGGCAGCTCGATTGCCTGGCCGAGGTCTCTGTCATGCAGGCCGTGAAATACGGCGCTTTGTCCGACGCTGACCGGCAGACGAACCAGCAGATGTCCGCTGTCGGCCAGCCGGATCTGTTGCTGTTCAATCACCACCCAGCCGATGCTGACGATATGATCTTTATGGGCATTGAGCCCGGTGGTTTCCAGGTCAAGCACCACGAAGCGACACTGGGCCAGCGGTGTGCTGGCGGCGGGCGGCGGCAGCTGATTGAATTGGCGGACTGCTTCGTCGACCGGCTGCCGCCATTTGAGCCAATGCCACATCTCACATGTCCCGGCAGAAACGGTAACGCGCAGAGCTTTGCGCCTGATTGATCACAGCGAAACAGTCTTTGAGCTGATGACGTTGCAGGCTCGACAATGACACCGGATCAAGCAGATTGGTGACATCGTGGCTTTGCGCCAGTTCAGCGGCGTGCTTCTCCCAGCGCAGTTGTGACAACACATCAAAAGCGTCCAGTAAATTCTGGACGTCTTTGGCGTCCATCACCTGAGCACGGCTCAGTTGTTGCAGCCGCTGGCGGGTATTGACCTCGCTGATGCCGGCTGATAACGCATACACCCGTGCCAAATCGGTGATGAGGCTGATGCCGCGTTTTTTCAGATCCAGGCCTTTTTTCTGTTTGCCGTCCTGCTCCAGGATAAAATTCTTCAAAAAGCCCAGCGGCGCCGTGCGTTCCAGTGCCGTTTTTGTCAGATGCATTAAGAACAGCTCGTTTTGACGGGTCCGGGC
>JACCDS011715502.1_pt1 | contig 12538 bp, 12 predicted proteins | sample 7446441 | NCBI WGS metagenome assembly JACCDS01 (sample SAMN15323445, study PRJNA562643) | freshwater metagenome | isolation source: river surface water | place: USA:Blue River Watershed | collected 2017-08-17
TAGCGCAATCCCAACGGACACGGCCCTTGGCGACAAACTTCTGGCGAGGGAGTCTTCAGAATTCGAAGGCGAGTGCATGGCTTCGTTTATTGCTCACCACTTGCGGAATTGTTCAGCGCGTCCCTAAGGCCTGGCGAGACGCTGAAGCTGCCGGTGCGCTCGCCATCAGCAGTGTTTCATCTGATCGAAGGCTCGGCAGTGGCCAGCATTGGCGACCAGCGCTTTGCGCTGAGCGAAGCCGACACCTGCTGCGCACCCGGCTACACGGCGGTCACGCTGACAAATGCCTCGGCAGACGCGCCGGCCTTTCTGTTCATTGCCGACGAGTCGCCGCTGCACCGCAAGCTCGGCGTCTATGAGGCATTGGCGGACGGTCTCTGAGCGCCTGCGCACAGTCACATCGTCACTCTTTTTTTCAGCAAGGACCGTTCATGGCAAATTCATCTCCGCTGCTGGTGGCCGGTGGCGGCATCGGCGGGCTGGCCGCTGCGCTGGCACTGGTCAGGCGCGGCTTCCGGGTCACGGTACTCGAGCAGTCGCCGCAGATCAGCGAGATCGGCGCCGGCATACAGCTGGGTCCGAATGCCTTTCATGCGTTCGATGCGCTTGGTGTCGGCGACAAGGCACGCGCCCGCGCGGTCTATACCGACGCGATGGTGATGACGGATGCAATCGACGAGACCGAGGTCGGCCGTATTCCGACCGGCGAGGCATTCCGGCAGCGCTTCGGCAATCCGTATGCAGTGATCCACCGCGCCGATGTGCACCTGTCGCTGCTCGAAGGCGCGCAGGAAAGCGGTATGGTCGAGTTCCTGACGAACACCCGCGTCGAGCGGACCGAACAGGACGACGCCGGCGTGACCGTCTTCGATCAGCACGGGCAAAGCCATCATGGCGTCGCACTGATCGCAGCCGATGGCGTGAAATCGGTGGTGCGCGCGCACTATGTCGGCGACGGCCATCGCGTGACCGGCCATGTGGTGTACCGCGCGGTGGTCGACAAGGCAGATTTTCCGGACGACCTGAAATGGAATGCCGCCAGCGTCTGGGTCGGGCCGAACTGCCACTTGGTGCACTATCCGCTGCGCGGCGGCGAGCAGTACAACGTGGTGGTGACCTTCCACAGCCGCCAGCAGGAAACCTGGAGCGTGACCGATGGCAGCGCCGACGAGGTGCGCAGCTATTTCGACGGCATCTCGCCGAAGGCGCGCCAGCTGATCGACCTGCCGAAGAGCTGGAAGCGCTGGGCCACCGCCGACCGCGAGCCGATTGGCCAGTGGAGCTTTGGCCGTGTGACCTTGCTTGGGGACGCAGCCCACCCGATGACGCAATACATGGCGCAGGGCGCCTGCATGGCGCTGGAAGATGCTGTGACGCTCGGCGAGGCGCTGCGCGCCTGCGGTGACGAGATCGTGCCGGCCTTCGAACTGTACCAGCGTGCGCGTGTGGCACGCGCGGCGCGGGTGGTGCTGTCAGCGCGCGAAATGGGCCGCATCTATCACGCCAAGGGCGTCGAGCGGCTGGTGCGCAATGATCTGTGGCGCGGGCGCAAGCCTGAGCAGTTTTACGACGCGATGCAATGGCTGTACGGATGGAACGCCGGCAATTGCCTGGAGGCCGCATGAGCGAAACGATGCGGCTCTACGATTTTTTCCGCAGCGGCAGCGCGCACCGGCTGCGCATTGCGCTGAATCTGAAGGGGCTGACCTACACGCAAGTGCCGGTCGACTTGCGCAGCGAGCAGCACTTGACGGACGACTTCCGCCGCATTCATCCGCAAGGCTTCGTGCCGGTGCTGGAAACGGTCGGCCTTCGCTACATTCAGTCGCCGGCCATCATTGAATGGCTGGAAGAACGGTATCCCGAGCCGCCGCTGCTGCCGGCCGGCGCCGACGAGCGCGCACGGGTACGCGCGCTAGCGGCCGTGATCGGCTGCGACATTCATCCACTGAACAATCGCCGCGTGCTGGAGCACCTGCGCCACGCGCTGTCTGTGCCGGAGGACGCGGTGACGCAATGGTGCCGCGCCTGGATAGGCAGCGGCTTCGCGGCGCTAGAGAACTTGCTGTCCAGCGACGCGACGCGCGCACGCTTCTGCTTTGGCAATACGCCGACAGTCGCGGATGTCTATCTGGTGCCGCAGGTCGAGAGCGCGCGGCGCTTTCAGGTCGACCTGTCACGCTATCCGACCATCATGGCCATCGCCGCAGAATGCGATACGCTCGACGCCTTTCGTCTCGCGCAGCCGTCGCTGCAGCCGGACGCACCGTAGTCTCTTGTCCCTGATTTCTGACTGACCTGCGCCCACATTCATCCACCCAAGCTCTGACGATACCCCATGACCTTCGCCTTCACACCGACCGAGACCGTCGGCCTGCCTATCGATGGCGCGGCCGAGCTGTTCCCCGTGCGCCGCATCTATTGCGTCGGCCGCAATTACGCCGCGCATGCGCGCGAAATGGGCTTTGACCCGGACCGCGAGCCGCCGTTCTTTTTCTGCAAACCGAACGATGCCCGCTCGGTCGTGCCGGTGCCCGCAGGACAAACGGTATCGATTCCGTATCCGCCGCTGACGGCAAATTTTCATTATGAGATCGAGCTCGTCGTCGCGATTGGCAAGGGCGGCAGCGACATCCGCGTGGAAGACGCGGCGTCGCATATCTTCGGCTATGCGGTCGGCCTCGACATGACGCGGCGTGACCTGCAGATGAAAATGCGCGAGCAAGGCCGGCCATGGGAGATCGGCAAGGCCTTCGACTTCTCGGCGCCGATCGGCGTGCTGCATCGGATCGACGCCATCGGCGAGCTGAACGACGCCGCAATCTCGCTCGAGGTGAACGCCCAGGTCCGGCAGGCCAGCAACATCAGCCACCTGATCTGGTCCGTCAGCGAAACGATCGCCAATCTGTCCACCTTATTCACGCTGCAGCCGGGCGACCTGATCTTCAGCGGCACACCGGAAGGCGTCGGCGCGGTCAAGCGCGGCGATGTCATGCGCGGCCAGGTGGCCGGACTGTCGCCGATCAGCGTTGCGGTGATCTGATCCGCCCGCCCTTCCTACACCAAGACACTGAGACCGCGTGCAACGATGCGCGGCCCGCCGGAGACCCGCTGATGCGCCCCTCGATCGACGTCCAGGATTACCTCGATTCCCTGCCCTTCTCCCGCCAGCAGCGCTTCGTGCTGTGGCTCTGTTTTCTGGTGGTCGCCGTCGATGGCTTTGATACTGCGGCCATCGGCTTCATCGCACCGTCGATCCGCGTGGCATGGGGTCTGACACCCGCCGCGCTGGCACCGCTGTTCGGCGCCGGCCTGTTCGGGCTGATGCTGGGCGCACTGGTGTTCGGGCCGCTGGCGGACCGGCTCGGCCGCAAGCCGGTACTGACGGCCTCGGTCACTTTCTTCGGGCTGATGAGCTTGGCTTCGGTGTTCGCGCCGGACCTGCCAACGCTGGTCGTGCTGCGCTTCCTGACGGGACTGGGCCTCGGCGGCGCGATGCCCAGCGCGATCACGCTGACTTCGGAATACTGTCCTTCGGGGCGGCGCTCGAGCCTGGTGACGATGATGTTCTGCGGCTTTACCGTCGGTTCGGCACTGGGCGGGCTGGCATCGGCGCAGATTTTGTCGCACTACGGCTGGCAGGGCGTACTGTTCCTCGGCGGCGTGCTGCCGCTGGCGCTGGTGCCGCTGCTGATCATCCTGTTGCCGGAATCGCTGCGCTTCCTGCTGCTGAAGCAGCGCCCGCTGGGACAAGTCGAGTCGATCCAGCGCGCGCTCGATCCGCAGACAACGACACCGCCTCACCTGAGCGCGCGCGAGGCGGCGACGCGCACGCCGATCGGTGAGCTGTTCAAGCCGCCTTATGCGGTCGGTACCGCGCTGCTGTGGATGAGCTTTTTCATGAGTCTGCTGATCATCTACCTGATCTCTAGCTGGCTGCCGACGCTGTTGACCGGCGCCGGCGCGGACGTGCGCACGGCCTCGCTGGTGACCTCGGTGTTCCAGATCGGCGGCACCGTCGGCGCGATCCTGCTGGGTCGGCTGATGGACGGCGTCGGCGCGGCGCGCACGCTGTCGGTGGCCTATGCGGCAGGTGCGGGCTTCGTGCTGCTGTGCGGCCTCGGCAGCACGCACCTGGGGCTGATGGTGATGGCGGTGTTCGGCGTGGGCTTTTGCATCAGCGGCTCACAGGTTGGCGCGAATGCGCTGGCCGCGTCGTATTACCCGACCAGCAGCCGTGCCACCGGTGTCAGCTGGGCGAATGCCGCTGGCCGTACCGGCTCGGTGGTGGGCTCGGTATCGGGCGGCTGGCTAGTGTCTCTTGGCTTCGATGCCGCCGGCATCCTCGTGATGCTGGCGGTGCCGGCGCTGATTGCGTCGCTTGGCATCGCACTGCTGGGTCGTCACGATACGGTACGGCGCGCGGCAGCGGCGGCCTGAACGGACAACTGCCCCGCGGCACCACCTGTGCCGGCGCGCGCGGCGATTACAATGACCGGCATGGATAACATTGCTTTCTGGGGCAAAAACCTGTTGCAGGTGGTCGAGTTTGCCGGCACTGCGGCGTTCGCGATGTCGGGCGTGCTGGGCGCGGCGCGCAAGCGGCTCGATCCGGTCGGCGTCTGCGTGGCGGGCTTTGTCGCGGCCTTTGGCGGCGGCACGCTGCGCGACCTGCTGCTCGACCATCGTCCGTTTTTCTGGGTGCGGCACGTCGACGCGCTGTGGGCCGTGCTACTGCTGTGCGTGCTGGCGATGTTCTTCATGCGCGCACGCCATTTCGCGGTGACCGAGCGCGCCATTCTCTGGCCCGACGCGGCCGGCCTTGGGCTGTTCGCCGCGGCCGGCGTACACCAGGCGATGATTATGACGATGCCCGGTATCGTCGCGGTGCTGATGGGCGTGATCACCGGCGTCTTCGGCGGTGTGCTGCGCGACCTGATCTGCGGCGAGATACCCACCGCCTTCAAGGACCATCGCCCGTATGCGCTGTGCGCATTTGCCGGCGGCTGGCTCTATCTCGGCCTGGTCGAGGCCGGCCAGCCGGACTGGCTGGCGCTGGCGCTGTGCGTCATGGCGACCGCCAGCCTGCGGCTGGTATCGGTCTGGCGCGACTGGCGGCTGCCGGCCTGGCGCGCCTGAGGCCATCGCGTATCAGGATCGCCACGATAGCGACGCATTTCTTCGCCGGACGCGCAGTTGTTGCGCTATCTTCTCGAGAATGGTTCTAAAAATTTAAAACGATTCGCACCCCTCGAGAAGCGAACATGAGACGCCTCGCCGCCCTGCTGCTGTTCGTCGCCGCGCCGTTGTGGGCGCAAAACCCGAACGGCCTGCCGCCGTGTCCGAAGCCTGACTTTTCCAAGGCCGAGACCGTCGGCGTATCGGGGCGAACATGGCACTGGACCGATTGCTGGGGACGCTATGTGTTCACGCAGCCTGGCGAACTTCGCGGCGTGGTCATCGAGGGCGAATGGCGCTATGGCGAGCTGACCGGGCGCGGTAGCTATCGGGTGCCGAACGGGACGCAATACGACGGTACATTCCGCAATTTCCGCCCGCATGGTCAAGGGCAATTGCTCTATCGCGACGGCTCCCGCTATGACGGCGAATTCCGCGATGGCAAACGCCATGGTCTTGGCACTTATCGCTATCCGAATGGCGATGTCTATATCGGTGAATTCGCGAATGGCGACCGCAACGGACAAGGCACGTATACCTTTGCCAGCGGCAGCAGCTACACCGGCGGCTACAAGAACAACAAGGAACACGGCACCGGCACTTACACGAGTGCCAATGGCGACAAATATGTCGGCGAACTGCAGGACGGCCAGCGCCATGGGCAAGGGAGCTTATTCTTTGCGAATGGCGACAGCTATGTTGGCGGATTCAGCAACGGAAAATTTCACGGTCAAGGCATCTATTTCAGCGCCAATGGCCAGCGCCGCGAAGGCCAATGGGACAACGGCACGTGGGTCAAAGATAGCAGTAAGGCTGCGCAGGAAGCCGACGCGCGGCAGGCGCTGGAGCGCGAGCGCAGACAAATTGACGAGGAGCGCCGCCAGCTGGAAAAGGAAAGGCGCGATCTTGAGACCGCGCGCCGCGGCGACGATCCGCCACCGGCCAATGACGGCGCTGAGAAGGGCTATGTGTCCGGCTCAGGTTTCATCATCACGCCGGATGGTTATATCGTCACCAACTATCATGTGATCGAGGACACCACGCAGCTGACGGTGCGCACCACGAACGGCAAGACCTATGCGGCCAGGATAGCGCGTATTGATGAAAAGAACGACCTGGCGGTGCTGAAGATTGATGCCGCCGGCCTGGCGTTCCTGCCGATTGCAGACTCGTCAACGGTCAAAAAAGGCACGTCGGTGCTGGCGGCCGGCTTTCCGCAGATCGTGGTCCAGGGCATCGAGCCGAAGATCACCGATGGCATCATCAGCTCGCTGACGGGCATCATGAACGATGCGCGAACGTTCCAGATGTCCAACCCTATCCAACCGGGCAACTCGGGTGGGCCACTGTTCACGCTGGACGGCAATGTGATCGGCATCGTGAATGCGCAGCTGTCGGCGAAGACCATGCAAAAGGAATTCGACAGCATTCCGCAGAACGTGAACTTTGCGGTGAAGTCGAGCTATCTGCTGTCGCTGCTGCGGGAGATGCGCCCGCTGAAGCTGGCGCCGCCCAACCCAAAGTACCGCTATCGCACCACCGAAGACGTGGTGGTCGCGGTAGAGCCGGCGCTGGTGCTGGTGATCGGGAAGTGACGCGGCAGCGTCAAACCCTATGTCGACAGTGCCGTCCATGGGCAGCGCCAGAGCGATCGCCGCTCCTGTCGATTTGCTGTGTCACCGCCTTGCCGACCTCTCGACGTCCACGCGTCCATAGCACGCCACCTTGTCCGCCAAAGCAAGCGCAACGCTGCGAAAGCGAATTGCAAATCTGCCTTCTGGTTTACCTGCGCCCGTTGCGATGATGCCCTGGCGTCATGCATGCAGCCTCATTCGCTGCATACGCCGCCCGAGAACGAAACCAAAGGGCTTATCGTTATAAAAATCCAAGCATGGAGCGAGACAATGACCAAGAAGTTCATCGAGCATCACGAGCTGTGGAGCAATGAGCAGCGAGCGGCGGCGCAACAGGTGCTGGCGCAGATTGAAAAGGAAGGCATCCAGATGATCCGGCTGTCCTGGCCTGACCAGTATGGTCTGCTGCGCGGGAAAATGCTGTCGGTCAGTGCATTGAAGTCGGCGTTTGCGAGCGGCTCGGAGATCACGATGGCGCCGTTCTTCTTCGATACGGCAAGCGCCATCGTGTTTAATCCTTTCCAGCCCGGCGGCGGCTTCGGCGACGCCGAGCTGTCGGGCAGCCCGAACGTGGTGATGGTGCCGGACCCGACCACGTTCCGCATCTTGCCCTGGGCCGATCGCACCGGATGGATGCTGGCTGATCTGTACATGCGCAGCGGTCGGCCGTTTGCGCTGAGCCCGCGCGCGCTGCTGAAGAAGGCACTGGCCGAGATGGAGAGCGAAGGCTACGGCTTCATGGCCGGGCTGGAGGTGGAGTGGTACCTGACGCGCATCGTCGATCCCTGCCTCGATCCCGCAACCATCGGCGGTCCCGGCACGCCGGCACAACCGCCAGTGGTCATGCCCGTGGCCAAGGGCTACTCCTACCTGCTGGAGAACCATCTCGATGAAGTCGAGCCCATCATGGCCGAGATCCGCCGGCATTTGCTTACGCTCGGCATGCCGTTGCGCAGCATTGAAGATGAATGGGCGCCGAGCCAGATGGAGACCACCTTCGACGTGATGCCGGGGCTCGATGTCGCCGACACGATGGTGCTGTTCCGGAATGCGGTGAAGCAGATCTGCCGCCGTCACGGCTACCTGGCCAGCTTTATGTGCAAGCCGAAGATCCAGGGCTTCTATGCATCGGGCTGGCATCTGCACCAATCGCTGGTGGACCTGAAGAGCGGCCGCAATCTGTTCATACCTGCCGACGGTGAACCCTTGTCGGCGCTCGGCCGTGCATACGTCGGCGGCCTACTCGAGCATGCCGGCGCTGCGTCGAGCTTCACGACGCCGACGATCAATGGCTATCGCCGTCGCCGCCCGTATTCGCTGGCGCCGGACCGCGTCACCTGGGCCATTGACAACCGCGCCGCAATGGCGCGCGTGATTGCCGCGCCGCACGACTCGGCCAGCCGCGTCGAGAACCGTGTCGGCGAGCCGGCAGCGAACCCGTATCTGTATCTGGCCTCCCAGGTCTTTGCGGGACTCGATGGTATCCGTCGCCGGCTCGATCCGGGCGCGCTGCAAGAGTCGCCGTATGCGGCCGACGTGCCGATGCTGCCAACGGACCTTGCGGCGGCACTGGACGCGCTCGAACCCTCGACGATGTTCCGGCAGGCGTTCGGCGAGCAGTTCGTCAACTACTGGCTGCACCTGCGCCGCAGCGAATGGCAGCGCTTCGAGCAGGCCGAAGGCAAAGTCGACATGCAACAGGGCGACGTGACCGACTGGGAGCATCGCGAGTATTTCGAGCTGATGTAAATCGCCACGGCGCGCAGCGCCCGGCAGGGCGCTGCGCTCGCGAAGGAAGGCAAATGAAAAAATATGCGCTGGTGTGGTGCTCGGAAAAGGCCGCCTTGGATTACCGCGAGCGAATGGTCGATGAGTTCAGGCAGCCTGACGACGTGTGGGAAATCCTGACGCCTGCCGATCCTGATCTGGTGGACAAGGCCGCCGAGTATGACGGCTTCGTTATCAGCGGCAGCGAGAAGTCGGTGGTGGACGACGGCGGCACGCCCCCGGTCGCGCGGCTGCTGTCGTTCTTGCAGGCCGTGGAGGCGAACTCTGATGCGCCGGTACTGGGCATTTGTTTCGGCGCGCAGGCGCTGGCCGCCGCACTGGGCGGCGCCGTCGGCAAAAATCCAGACAGGCGCTTCCGCCTGGGCGTGGAATCGCTGGACTGGACCGCGCAGGCCGGTGATTTGCCTGAAGTGCGCAATGCGCCATCGTGCACGGTCGTCCAGAGCCATGGCGAATGCGTGACCCGGCTGCCGGAAGGCAGCACGCTGCTGGCGGGCTCGGCGACGATACCGCACGAAGTTTTTCTGGTCCGCGAACGCTTTCTTGCCGTGCAGGGGCATCCGGAAATCGACAGCACGATGCTGCGCGACTATTTCATGCCGCTGCACCGGCGCATGTTCGACGACGACGACTGGCAACAGGTGCTGCGCGAATCGGCGCTGGCCGTCGATCGCGCACCGCTGCTGGCACTGGCCCGGCGCCTGCTCGGGCAGGGCCGTCTCTGAACGGGGGATTTTCCGAGCTCAACCATCCAAAATTTTGAACCATGATGACTACGATTATCGATATTAAATCTGTCGATGCCGAACCGAGTGCCGCCCCTGGCGCATCGGCGAGCACCGACTGGGACTGGCTGGTGCAGGACTGCCGCGTGCACGGCAGCCTGTATACCAGCGCCGATATCTTCCGGCGCGAAATGAGCCATGTGTTTGCCGCGACCTGGGTGTACCTGCTGCACGAGAGCGAAATACCGGAGGCCGGCGATTTCCGCCAGGTATGGATGGGCACGCGCGAATTTATCGCCACGCGCGACGACAACGGCCAGGTGACGGTGTTCGCCAACCGCTGCTCGCACCGGGGCGCCACGGTGTGCCGCGCACATCGCGGCAACGGCTCCGGATTTACCTGTCCTTACCATGGCTGGAAGTATGACAACCACGGTCAGCTGTTCGGCATTCCGGGCAAGACCGCTTACGGGCCGGAATTCAAGCAGCGCGCATTGCACCTAGCGCGGCCGGCGCAGGTGGCCTCGTACCAGGGCTTCGTATTCGCCACTCTGAACCCGGAAGCGCCACCGCTGGAAGAACATCTGGCCGGCGCGCGCCGCTTCCTTGACGAGTGGATCGCGCATCAGGGCGGCGCGGACAATATCGTGGTCGCGGGCGCGCAGCGCTTTCATCTGGAATGTAACTGGAAGATGGTCTATGACAATGCCGGCGACGGCTATCACGTGCCCTTCTCTCACCAGTCATTGCTGATGATGACGAACGAGCGCTATGGCGGTGGCGACATGTCGTACTTCGCCGATGCCGACCGCTCGCATATGCATCTCTATTCGCTGGGCAATGGCCACACCGTGATCGACCAGCGGCCCGACATGTTCCTGAACTCGGCATGGGAGCAGCAGCGCCCGCAACCAGGACGCGAGAACTTCGAGGCGCATGTGCAGGCCACCACGGCACCCGAGCAAGTCAAGGCGACGCTGGAAAGCGCGGTCGGCGCAGGCATGAACCTGAATATCTTCCCGAACCTGCTCCTGATCGGCAACCAGATCCAGGTGATCCAGCCGATCGCCGCAGACAAGACCGCGATGCATTGGTATGCGACGCGCCGCCGCGATGCCGATGCCGAGCTCAATACGATACGGATGCGCACGCAGGAAGACTTTCCGGTGATGGGCGAAATGGACGACGCGACCAATTTCGAAGAATGCCACCGTGGCATCGCCAACAGCCCGGAAGATCCATGGATCGATATCAGCCGCCATCTCGAGACCGGGAAGGACGTGCAGAACGACGCCGGACTGACGGTCGGCCCCGTGACCTCCGAACTGCACATGCGTGCCTATTACGCGCAGTGGAAGCAGCTGATGAAAGCCAGCCCTGCCCTGGTCGTCGACAAATCGAAGGTGACCGCATGAAGCCCGTCAATGCTGCTGAGACATCGGCTCGCTACCAGCCCTCATCTGTCTATGTCAATGACGCGTTCTATGCCTGGCTGAGCGAGGTTTCCGCCGATCTGAACCAGCCGGCGATCCGCCCGGAGCCGCCAGCGGCACTACTGGCCGAGGCGTCGCGACTGCTGACGCTGGAATCGCGGCTGCTCGACCAGCAAGCCTATGCGCCATGGCTCGATCTGCTGACGGCGGAGTGCGCGTACTGGATCCCGCCAGCCCAGCCGGCGCCCGACCTGCGCACCAGCATTTCGCTGGAGTTTCATGACCGCCGCCGCCTGCTCGATCGCGTGACGCGCCTGACCACGGGTCTCGCGTATTCACAACTGCCGCAATCGCGCACGGCAAGGCTGTTCAGCGGGCTGGAAGTCTGGCCCTCTCCCGCGCACAACGACGAATGGCGTGCCCGCTGCAATGTCTTGATCGCCGAATCGCGCGCCGGCCATCGCCGCACGCTCGGCGGCTGGAACGGCTTTGTACTCCGGCGCGAAGCGGGCGAGCTGAAAATCGTGCTCAAGCAGGTCAATCTGCTCGACAGCGACAGCCCGCAAGGGAATAACTCTTTCTTCCTGTGAGGCCGACGCGATGAAACAAGCACATCTGCTGACGGTAGCGAAGGTGACCCCTCAGGGAAGCGAGGCTGTCCTGCTCAGCTTCGCGCCGAGCGACGCACAAAGGCCGCACTTCGGCTTCCTGCCAGGACAGTACCTGACGCTGGAAGGCGGACCGGCCGACGGCCGCCAATGGCGCTGCTACTCAATTACCAGCGACCCGACGGATGCATTGGTCAGCGTACTGGTGAGGCGCGTGCCTGGCGGGCTGGTATCGAACTGGCTGTGCGACCATGTGCGCGCCGGCGATACGCTGCAGGTCTTTCCACCGGCCGGACACTTTACGCTGCAGGATGCTCAGCAGCCGCTGCTGCTGTTCGCTGGCGGCAGCGGCATTGCGCCGATTGTTTCGCTGGCGCGGCAGGCGCTGGTGGCGGGCGCACCGACAGTCACGCTGTTCTACGCAAACCGGAACCGCCAGACGGCGATGCTGATGGACGAGTTATCGGCGTTGACTGCACGTTTCGGCGATCGACTGGCGCTGAGGCTTTGGTACGATGACAGTGACGGCCTGCCGTCGGGTGACGATATCGCCGGTCTGGCGATGCAGGGTCGCACGGCGCGGGTGTATTTGTGCGGACCGGATCCTTTCATGCAGCTGGTAAAAGGGTCGCTGATGGATGCCGGCTGGCAGGCTGCGCAGATCGTCAGCGAGGAATTCGTACAGGCGGACGATGCCATAGACGATCTCGCGGCGGCCAGCGGCAGCGAGGCGACGGCTGCTTTGCTGACCGTACGCCTGAAAGGCGAGGTACACCAGCTGCCAGTGCGCGCGAATGAGACCTTGCTGGCAGCGATGATGACAGCGAAGTTGCCGGTGCCGCATGCCTGCCGGGTGGGCGAATGTGCGTCTTGTATGTGCCGGCTCGAATCCGGAAACGTCGAGCGACTCAGCAATTCCGTACTGGACGAGGACGATGAAGCTGCCGGTTGGCTGCTGGCCTGCCGCACGCATGCGGCCAGCGAATCCCTGGCGATCCGCTTTCCTTAGCAACCGGAGGCACGGACATGACGAAAGACGATGGCCCGTCGATCAGCCAATGGGACCTGATCCGTGCCTTCCTCGCGCTGGAACGGCACGGCGATTATGCCGTGGCGGCCGAACTGGAAGGCATCGACGACTCCACGCTGCGTCGGCGCATACGCTCGCTCGA
>JACCDS012494127.1_pt1 | contig 12538 bp, 12 predicted proteins | sample 7446441 | NCBI WGS metagenome assembly JACCDS01 (sample SAMN15323445, study PRJNA562643) | freshwater metagenome | isolation source: river surface water | place: USA:Blue River Watershed | collected 2017-08-17
GTCATTAAAGGTTGGCAGCATCGTGAGCGCGCAGAGCGCCGCTCCTGCGGTCGCCAGCGATGCATTGAGCAGGAAATTTCGCCACTGTGCGGACCAGTGCAGGCCGGTTTCTTCATAAAGCTCCAGAAACCAGAACAACAGGAATGCTCCGGCCATCATCGCGGCAATCACGTTGGTATTGGCCAGAAGCAGAAGAAGAATACCCAGCAACGGGCCACGATCGCGCCAGGATCGGTAGCAGGCGGCAATCAGGAAAAACAGCAAAGCGGCAATCCCGTAATTGCGCGCCATGACTGAATATTCATACAGAAAGCAGTGGCTTCCGACCAGCGCGAGCAAGACCAGCCTCGGAAACGGAGAGAAAAAAATCAGCAGCGAAACCGCGCCAGCCGCGACCAGAAAAGCCACGCCGGGAAGCACGGCGTAGGTATCGAGCATGTCGTAGGCGCCGCGCAGCAGCAGGTACCAGAGTGCCGGATGCCCTTCGCCATGCAGCACTCGCCACATGCCCGTCAGTCCTTCCCCGGACAGCGCGATGGACAAGGCCCTGACTTCGTCGCGCCACATCACATGCACCGACACCTGGTACAACACCAGACCAGACCAGACGATCAGAATCGCGAAGTTTTCCCAGGCAGAGCGCCGGCTGTTCGATGCAAGCAGCCGTGAAAGAAGAGAGTCGTTCATTGCGGGTGGTTTATCGGGAAATTCGGCCTTGTGCGCAATGTCATCGCACTGATCTTGCGAAATACATATTTTTATAATGATATGCTGAAACCCATGTCCAAAAGCCGTGAATGACAGGGCCGCCATGCGGAATCAGCCCGCGACAGGTAGTCGTGCCCGGCCACCCGCGTTAAGGATGAAAGTAGTCCATGAATCGTGTTTTTCCTGATGACTTGTTGACGCATGGTGCTCGATAAACTGAACCCGAAGAGAGTCGTTCTCGCCGCTATTTTCATTATGCTGCTGAGCCTGCTTAGTGCCGGTCTGCAGCAGGTACCGCAGTTAATCGCAGCGGATTTTCCTAATCCCGACAGTTTTTATAAGCTGGTACTGGTCAGCGAGTATTCGGCGGACACCGGGTTCCAGTACGTGGCGCGCGACAATGCGCCATACGGAACCTATCAGCACTGGTCTGCGGTGCATTCGTGGGCGCTCTACCATGGCCATCGGGCTTTGCAGCTTGTCGGTGTGGAGAAAGATCAGGCACTGATCTGGGCAGGTGCCTCGATCACCTTGCTGTCCATGCTCGCGCTGGCTGTGATGGTAGCGACGCTGGTGATTCGCCAGGGCAGCTTGCTGGCGGCAATCGTTGCGGTTATCGCGCTGGTTTCCTCCGCCCCGATACGCGCCTACGGTCAGCCGGTGCAAATCACCCATCACATATTCATGCTGGTGCCTCTGGCAGCTGCGGCGGCAGCTTTACTGCCGTCCCACACCGTCTGGCGCCACTGGCACCTGACCGCGCTGGGCGGCGGTGCGCTGCTGGCGCTGGCATTGTGGATTTCTCCGGAGACCATGCCCTTTGTCGTCGTGCTGTTGGCCACCCGCGCGGCGTTTCACCTGCAGTACCGGACGAAGGAGGTACTGTGGCCGGTGGCAGCAGGCTTGTGCCTCATGCTTGCGATTGCCTGGCGCCTCGACCCGCCGCCGCCGACCTTTTCCGTCTGGGCGCTGGATCATGTCAGCCTGGCGTGGCTGCTGTTCGGGCTGTTGCTTGCGTCGCTCTTGCTCCTTGCCGACGCACTTGTGGCGCTGCGCGTCTCCTTTGTGCGCAGTCTTGTCGTGCTGGCCAGTGGCGTCATCGCGGCCGCATCGGTCTGGCTGTTCACGGTGCCTGGCGCGCTCGCCGGGCCGGATGGGCTGATTCCGCACGAACTGAAGGCCCTATGGTGGAACACCATTGCCGAGTTGCAGCCAGTGACGTCCGCGACCGAAATCATTGCCTATCTGGCCTTGCCGGCAATTTCCGGACTCATGCTGATCTATCTTGCAGTCCGGCGCCGTGTGTTGTGGATGGGGGTACTGGCTGCCAGCGTCTTCGCCTATGCCTTTCTGGCGGCCCGGCATTCGCGGATGGGGGCGGCAGCGGGATTACTGGCGATCATTTGCTATGGGCTTGCGTTATCGGCGATGAGCGCGTTTCGTGAACCCGCCCGGCTGAACGGTCGCCATCGCGAGCAGGTACTCGCCTTGTTTTTCATCTTGCTTCCTTCGCTGCAGCTGGTCCTGGCACTCCTGCTGCTGAATGAGAAAGCGGATGAGCCGCAGAACCAGGCTTCTGCAAGCCGCTGCAGGCTGGCCGATGTGGCCGCAGCGCTGAACTCGCTGCCGCCCGGAACCCTGCTGGCATCCATCAACGACGGCCCGGAGATATTGTGGCGGACACCGCATCGCACGATTGCGGGCAACTACCATCACAACGTGCAAGGACTGCTCGACCATTTCCGCCTATGGCGCAGCACTGCGCCGGACGAGCAGGCGCAGCGTCTGGTTGAGCAACGCAAGATTGATTACGTGCTGGGTTGCGACAAGGTGTCCGAGTCCATGCGGCTCAACGACGGCCAACCGACGCTGGCCAGTCGCGTGGCCAACGGCGCGTCGATCGACTGGCTGCCCCGGCATGAAAAGATCGGACGCTGGCATTTGTACCGGCGCGCAAACGGCGCCGAGTGACCCAGCGACGGCGCTGGATGTCCCTGCGGGACACTTCTGCTACGCCACTCCCCGGCAATGCGGTAACGCCGCGCATTGACGTCTTCGACGGTGCCTTTCAGTTCAGTAATGACGATGGCGGTCGGGATCTGCCCGACGCCGGCCTTCCGATGAATCAGGAATGCAGATGCCGCGGCGGCAGCCGCCGCGCATTGACGGCATTGACGAGCAGGCAAGCGATGGCGGCAAACCGCAGCAGCAGCAGGCCGAACATCCATTGCGGCGGTTCGCTCACCGTGAGCACATACACCCTCAAGTAATCCGAGATCAGTGCCGTCACGGCAATACCCGCGACCACCCACGAAACTGTGCCGAAATGCCAGCGCTTGAGATAGCTGAACAGGTACAGTCCGATCAGTCCGAGCGCGGAAACGATGCGCCAGTTCAGGTAGGCCGCCAGCGCTTGTTCGTGGCCGTTGGGAATCTCGAAATTTGCCAGCGCCACATCGCGGAAGAAAATCAGTTTCAGCAGATAGGCGCAGGCGACGAGCAGAAGAAAAAGCATGCGCGCCTTGAACCAGCGGTCGTACTTCAGCACCGCCACGGAATCCTGCGGTCGCAGGGTTCGTGCATTCCTTCCGATGAGCACGGCTGTCGGGTAATCACTCGGCAAATCTGCGTTCAGGAGGACGGCTTTCCTGTCGGGGCTCTGGTTCATGGGCGCTTCTTCCCGCAAAGAGGGTTGCCTGTGATGGATAGTAACTATTTATTCCCCTAAGGAAATAATTTCCACAGAAAAACTACGGGAAATTTCGGCAACTCTAGCACGCTGCTTATGTGTTCGGTTGTCGGATTTGTAACGAAAACTTGCACCCGTTAAACGAACTCCGCAGGCGGTTGCGCTTGAAGATCGATGCAAGAGGCAGGTACCAAGTCTCGAAATTACCAAGAGATAAGGTCCAGACCTATCGTTCGTAAGAACCACTCCTGACGCAGGAGGTGCGTGTTCGGCAAAAGCAAGTAGTGGACAACAAGCGCATGAAAAACACAGCCCCCTCTCAGCGAAGCTGATACGCATTGGTGCCGGCCTGTTGCTGACGGCACTGGTGTCCATTGGCTTGACCTTGTGGGTGACCTGGAAGCTGGGGGGCGCCGCGCCGGCATGACCCTCCGGCGCGATGGCGAAAAAGGAACAAAGACTGGCATGACACAAGAAAAAATCCGGCTGCTCGTGATTGATGACCATACGCTGTTTCGCCGTGGCCTGATCGCGCTGCTGTCGCAGGACGAGCGCTTCGAGATCGTCGGTGAGGCCGGCGACAAGCAGCTGATGGCGATGGTATCCGGCGGCCTGTTTGGTGTGCTTGGCTTCATCGGGGGTGACGCTGCTGCTGCATCGCCGTCTCGCTGACGACCGCATCGCGCGACGTCGAAGACCAGCGACATTGTGCTGCTGGCGCTGCTGTGGCTGCAGTTCGCGCTCGGCCTCGCCACCATTCCGCTGTCGGCACAGCATCCGGACGGCGGCATGATGATGAAGCTCGCCGAATGGGCGCAGCGCATCGTCACCTTCCGTGGCGGTGCAGTCGAACTGCTGGCCGAGGCCAGCTGGGTGTTCAAGGCGCACATGTTCCTCGGCATGAGCATCTTCTTTATCTTCCCGTTCACGCGTCTGGTGCATGTGTGGAGCGGCTTCGCCACGCTCGCCTATGTCACCCGTCCACATCAGCTGTTACGCAGCCGCCGCATCGGCATGAGCCCGCGCGCCCCGGCCAGCCGTCGCGGCTGATACCGCCTTGTCAGGAGAAACCCATGAATACGACTGAAACCGGTTGCGGCGGTGGCGGCACTTGCGGCAGTGCTGTCCGTCAGGCAGGCGCTGCGGAGGCTGATGCGATAGCGCCGGCCATGACGGTGCCCGCGCCCACGATCAACGGCATCGCGCTGCACGCCGATGGTGCATATCACGACAGCGAAGCCTTGCAGGTCTTGCCAGCGGCTTGCAGCCACGCCTGATCCATAGCCGCTTTGGCTTGCACATCATCGACGTCACCGCACAGAACCCGGGCCGGCTACCCGCGTTCAACGAGGTGCGTGAGCAGATTGCGGCAAGGCTCACGCTGCGTTCGCGTGCGACCGCGCTGGGCCAGTACATGCGCCTGCTGGCCGGCGCCGCCGACGTGGTTGGCATTGAACTTGCATCTGAGACGTCGCCCCTGGTTCAGTAAAGGAAGACCGTGCAAGCCAGTGCAACGACGCACACGCAAGGGTTCGCAGGCAGGCTTGCGATCACTGCGCACCGTGCGGTCACTCTGGCGCATGCAACTGATACCGGAAACCGAGCATGAACCCGAGCATGAACCCGAACCGCAATGACGACGACGATGGCCTGCTGCAGCGACTGAAGCAGTTTCACGCCGATTATTTCCCGCTGCACCAGCAGCGCTTCCAGGACCTGGTGTCCGAGGGGCAGCATCCGAAAACCTTGTTCATCGGCTGTTCCGACTCCCGCATCGTTCCCTACCTGCTGACCGGGACTGGCCCCGGCGAACTGTTCATCGTCAGGAATGTCGGCGCGCTGGTGCCGCCGTATGACGGTTCGCACGGCCTGCACGGCACCACGGCCGGTATCGAGTTCGCGGTGCTGCAGCTGAAGGTCAGGCAGATCATCGTCTGCGGGCACAGCCATTGCGGCGCGATCCGCGCAGCCTACGAAGGCGTGCCCGAGGAGGCGACGGCGCTGAAGAGCTGGCTGACACTGGCCGACGAGGCACTGCTGCCGGTACAGGCCAGCGCCGAGGCGCTGCGGCGCACCGAGCAGCGCGCCATCGTGCTGCAGCTGGAGCGTCTGATGGATTACCCGATGGTGCGCCGCGCGGTCGAGGCAGGCGAGCTGACGCTGCTCGGCTGGCATTACGTGATCGAAGATGGCGATGTGCACGTGCTCGATGCACGGCGCGGCGCTTTCATTCCGGCCTCGGTGGCCACCCACATCGACGCCGGCCCGTATGGCGGCGACACTCTCTACCCACTTCAGGAAAAATCATGAAACTGACCACGCTCGCCGCCGCCTGTGTTTGCGCCGCGGCGACCTGCGGCGCCCATGCCGCCGAACCTGCCGCTGCACCGAGTACGCTGGCTGAGGCGATCCGGCAGGGACAGTCGCTGTCCAGCCTGCGCCTGCGCGACGAGTGGGTCGAGCAGGCCGGCAAGGCCGAACAGTCGAATGCACTGACGCTGCGCTCGCTGCTCGGCTGGCAGACCGCACCGCTGCACGGCTTCTCGGTCGGCGCGCAGCTGATCAATGTCGGCGTGTTCGACGACTCGTATGACAACGGCGACAAGGGGGCCACCCAGCCGGGGCGTGCCGCTTATCCGCGCATCGTTGATCCGGACTACACCGGCGTCAACCAGCTGTATGTCGACTGGACAGGCCTGAAAGACACGCGGCTGAGGCTGGGCCGCCAGTCAGTCAAGCTCGACAATGTGCGCTTCGTCGGCAACGTCGAGTTCCGTCAGGTGATGCAGGTGTTCGATGGCGCGTCGGTGGAGACCAGGGCGCTGTTGCCGAAGACCACGGTTTTCGCTGCCCATTTCAATCAGGTGATCCAGGTGTCGACGCTGCGGCAGGATACGGACATCAGCCTGCTGAACGTGCGCCACGCACTGTCGCCCACGGAAAACCTGATTGGCTATGGCTACTTCGTCGGCTGGGATCGCGCCGGCCTGCAGGCTACGTCCTCGCGTACGCTCGGCGCGCGGCTGGATGGCGCACGGCCGCTGTCGGCGGACTGGAAGCTGCTGTACACCGCCGAGTATGCGAAGCAGGATCCTTACCGCGACGGTTCGCAGGCGATCGACAGCCATTACCTGCGGCTCGGCGCCGGCGCACAGTACGGCCCATGGTATGCACGCGTCGACCGCGAGGTATTGTCGAGTAACCGCGGCCTGTCTGCGTTCCAGACGCCGCTGGGTACCAACCACCTGTTCCAGGGCTGGGTCGACAAATTCCTCGTCACGCCGGCCGCCGGCATCCGGGATACCTTCGTGACCGCCGGCGGCAAGTTCGGTCCGCTCACACTGCAGACCGAATACCACTGGATCGACTCGGATGTAAGTTTCGCATCGGGGGCGGGCACGGGTTCGCGCTACGGCACCGAGTGGGACGTATCGGTCGCGTATGCGATGCGCAAGGACCTGGTCGGCAAGATCGAATACGGCAGCTTCCGCGAGAAAGATCCGTACACGGCCACGGCGACTTCCCGCGTGCGTGACACCGACAAGCTGTGGGTGACAATGCAATACAGCTTCTGAGCGAAGGCTGCGGCGGCGCGGCCGTGATTCCGCGCCGCCCGGCCGTTTCCTTTTGCAATCAAATACTTGGCATACGGTCCGGCTGGCGCGAGTGCTATACTCTCGCGCTCAACCAAATTGACCGCATGTCAGACACCAAACCCTCTCCTCACGCCCCCGAGGCGGCGCCCGCCGCGCTTCCCCGATTCGACGACTTCGGCCTGGCGCCGCCCATCCTGCAGGCGCTGGCCGACCAGGGCTATCAGCACCCGACGCCGATCCAGGCGCAGGCCATCCCTGTCGTCCTGCAAGGGCGGGATGTGATGGGCGCGGCGCAGACCGGTACCGGCAAGACCGCCGGTTTCTCGCTGCCCATCATCCAGCGGCTGCTGGCACACGCGAGCACCAGCGCGTCGCCCGCGCGGCACCCGGTGCGCGCACTGATTCTCACCCCGACCCGCGAGCTGGCCGACCAGGTGGCCGATAACGTGAAGGCTTACTCCCGCCACACCGCGCTGCGCGCGACCGTGGTCTTCGGCGGCATCGACATGGCGCCGCAGACCGCCGCGCTGCGCGCCGGCGTCGAGATCCTGATCGCCACGCCGGGACGCCTGCTTGACCATGTGCAGCAGAAGACGCTGAACCTGTCGCAGACGCAGATCTTCGTGATGGACGAAGCGGACCGCATGCTCGACATGGGCTTCCTGCCGGACCTGCAGCGCATCATCAACCTGCTGCCCAAGCAGCGCCAGAACCTGATGTTCTCGGCCACCTTCTCGCCGGAAATCCGCGAACTGGCGGCCGGCTTGCTGCACAACCCGGTGTCGGTCGACGTCGCACCGCGTAACACGGCGGCCGAGACAGTGACGCAGAAGGTCATCGAGACCGACCGCGAAAAGAAGAAGGAACTGCTCTGCCACCTGTTCGCCACGCGTGGCTGGCACCAGGTTCTGGTCTTCGCCCGTACCAAGCACGGCGCCGATGCGCTGGCCCGGACGCTGGAAAAGTCCGGCATCAAGTCGGCGGCGATCCACGGCGACAAGTCGCAGGGGGCCCGTACCCGCGCCCTGAGCGAGTTCAAGGACGGCAAGCTGGTGGCGTTGGTCGCCACCGATATCGCGGCGCGCGGCATCGACATCGATGCGCTGCCCTATGTCATCAACTACGAACTGCCCAATATGCCCGAGGACTACGTGCACCGTATCGGCCGCACCGGCCGAGCCGGCATGGAAGGCGAGGCGATTTCGCTGGTTTGCCACGACGAGCGTGCCCAGTTGAAGGATATCGAAAAGTTGATCAAGCGCAGCCTGGAGCGCGTGGTCATCGAGGGCTTCGAACAATCCGCCGTTGCTGCGCCACGTCCGGTCCAGCCGCCACGCGGGGCGCGCAAGCCACAAGGGCAGGGTAAAGCGCAGCCGAAAACGCAAACGCCAAAATCCGGGAAAAGCACGGGGCGGCCGCAGCAGCATCACACCGGTAGCCGTCATCGCTGATTAGCAACAATTTACCCGGCGGCGGCCGGCTACAGGCTTGTCGGGGGCTGTAAAAACAGCTACTGTGGAAAGTATTGCATTAACTTCATATTGTTACTGCACTTTCTTAAGGCGTTTTGGAGGTCGGGATGCCCCCCCCGCAAAAAATCCGGCTCGGTGACCTGCTGATTCAGCAAGGCTTGCTGACCGATGAACAACTGAAGATTGCGCTCGACGAGCAAAAGCGGACCGGCCGCAAGCTCGGGCGCGTCTTCGTCGAAAGCGGCTACGTGACCGAGGCGGGTATCTCGCAGGCGCTGGCGCGCCAGTTGCAGATTCCCTTCGTCGACCTCAAGAGCTTCACGCCCAAGCCGGACCTGATCAAGCTGTTGCCCGAGGCGCCAGCCCGGCGCTTTCGCGCGCTCGTTCTGGCCCAGTTGCCGGATGGTCGCCTGCAGATCGGCATGTCCGATCCGACCGATCTCCAGGCTTACGACGAGATTACCCGCCTGGTGCGGCGCGAGATCGATCTCGCAGTCGTAACCGAGAGCGAACTGCTGGCCACGGTGGATCGTGTTTACCACCGCGGCGAGCAGATTACCGGCCTGGCCAAGGAACTGACGGCCGAACTGGGCGACGTGCCGATCGAATTCGGCGACCTGCTTGGCCTGAATCCGGGCGCCGAGGATGCGCCCGTCGTCAAGCTGCTGCAGACCGTGTTCGAGGAAGCGATGCGTCTGCGCGCTTCCGACATCCACTTCGAGCCGCAGGAAAAGTCCTTGCGCATCCGTTTTCGCATCGACGGCGTGCTGCATATCCAGACCGAGGCCGATGCCAAGATTTCCTCGGCCGTCGCACTGCGCCTGAAGCTGATGTCGGGCCTCGATATTTCCGAGAAGCGCCTGCCGCAGGATGGCCGTTTCAACATCAAGGTGCGCGGCAACCCGGTCGACGTGCGTATTTCCACCTTGCCGACGCAATTCGGCGAATCGGTGGTCATGCGTCTGCTTAACCAGAACACCGGCCTCCTCGAACTCGACAAGATCGGCATGCCACCGCGCGTACTGGAGCGTTTCCGCCACGCCCTCAAGCGCCCGAGCGGCATGGTGCTGGTCACCGGCCCGACCGGTTCCGGCAAGACGACCACGCTCTATGCCGCGCTGAACGAACTGAACAGCCCTGAAAAGAAGGTCATCACCGTTGAGGACCCGGTTGAATACCGGCTCGGCGGCTTGAACCAGGTGCAGGTGCACGAAAAGATCGACCTGTCGTTCTCGCGCGTGCTGCGCACCGTGCTGCGCCAGGACCCGGACATCGTACTGATCGGCGAAATGCGCGACCAGGAAACCGCCGAAATCGGCATGCGCGCCGCCATGACCGGCCACCTGGTGCTGTCCACACTGCACACCAATGACGCGGTATCGACGCCGATTCGCCTGCTCGACATGGGCGTGCCGCGCTACATGGTGGCGCTGTCGGTGCATATGGTGGTTGCCCAGCGTCTGGTACGGGTCATTTGCAGCAATTGTCAGGAAGCCTATTCGCTAACGCCGAACGAGCATGAGTGGCTGCGCTACGAGCTCGGCGATCAGGTCGATAACCATGCCTTTCATCATGGTCGGGGCTGTTCGCATTGCGCCAACACTGGTTACCAGGGGCGTTCGGGGGTGTATGAGTTCCTTGAGATGAGCGACTCCGTCGTCGAGGCCATCAACCATGAAGACCCGGGCGAGTTCATGCGCGTCGCCCGCCAGCAGATGGCCGGCGAAACCTTGCGCCGCGACGCGGTTCGCCTGGTGCTGGCCGGTCGGACGACCGTGGCGGAAGCCATGCGCGTCAGCAACCAGTTCGAGGAATAAGGCGACGTGGCTCACTTCGCCTACAAGGCGCGCGACCCCGGAGGCAAGCTGATCGAAGGCGTGCTCGAAGGCGCTTCGGCCGGCGGGGTTGCCGACCTGCTGCTCGGGCGAGGGGTGACACCGGTTTCCATCCAGGAAACGCAGGGCAAAGGGAAGGGCGAGGGGGCCGCTGGGCTGGCGCTGTTCAAGCCGCGCGTTCATCACGTCGATATCCTGCTTTTTTCGCGCCAGATTCACACCTTGCTCAAGGCCGGTGTCCCCATCATGCGTGCCCTCAACGGCCTGCAGGAGTCGGCGACCAATCCGGCCATGAAGGAAGTGATCCGCGACGTTCGTGAAAGCCTGGAGGCCGGCCGCGAACTGTCGGTCTCACTGGCGCGTCATCCGCAGGTGTTCACGCCGTTCTACATTTCGATGGTGCGGGTTGGCGAAGCGACGGGCCTGCTCGATGAAATCTTCCTGCGTTTGTTCGAGCATCTGGAATTCGAGCGCTTCATGCGCGAGCAGGTGAAATCGGCCCTGCGCTATCCGATGTTTGTCGTGCTGGCGATGGCAGCGGCCATTGTCGTCGTCAATCTGTTCGTGATTCCGGCATTCGCCAAGGTTTTCCAGGGCTTCGGTGCGGAATTGCCCTTGATGACCCGTATTTTGCTGGGCTTCTCCAATTTCATGGTTGCCTGGTGGCCGGCCATGCTGGTTGGCGTAATCACCGCGGTTGCAGGCTTCCGCGCCTGGGTGGGAACGCAGGCCGGACGCATGCGATGGGAAGCGCTCGCGCTGCGTTTCCCGATTGCCGGAAAAATCGTTCGCAAGGCGGCCATGGCGCGCTTTGCCCGCAGCTTTGCCCTGAGCACCCGCAGTGGCGTGCCGGTCATGCAGGCCCTGAGCAATTCGGCGCAGACGGTCGACAACAGCTATATCGCCGCCAAGATCGAAGGCATGCGCGATACCGTCGAGCGCGGGGAAAGCGTATTGCGTGCCGCCATCGCCTCTGGCTTCTTTACGCCGGTCGTGTTGCAAATGGTGGCGGTTGGCGAGGAATCGGGTGCCCTCGACGACATGATGGAAGAGGTCGGCCAGATGTATCAGCGCGAGGTCGAATACGAGCTCAAGACGCTGGGCCAGCAGATCGAGCCCATCCTCATCGTCTGCCTCGGTGCTTTGGTGCTGGTCCTGGCCCTGGGTATCTTCCTGCCGATGTGGGACCTCGGCAAGGTGGCGATCAAGCGATGAAGGACGAGCATGAGACGTTATTACGAATTTGCCGTCGTCGTCATACTGGTTTCGATTCTGGCGCTGGTCTTGCTGGGGGCCCTCGGCACCGCCCAGAAGGACATGGAAGAGGCCGGAGTGCAGGCGGAAGCGGCAGCCATTCGTACCCAGATGCTGGAAACGGTCGCCCATCGCGAAACCTTTGGCGGCCAATTACCGAAAAGCGACAATCCGATGGACTGGATTACCGCACGGCCGTACAACTACCTTGGCGAGCGGGATGGAATGCCTGTCGAAAGCGGGGTATGGTATTTTGACAAAAATGCAAAAATTTTGGCCTATCGCTTTCGCGATGGGCACCTTGCGCGCTTTCGCCTCAGTCGCGATGCCGGCCGCAGCGACCTCCGCGGGATCGTGGCCGGCATTGGCCTGGTGCGGCTGGATGATAAATTTGAATAAGGTTGAGAAAGTGAGGGCATATGACTAAAGTGAGAAGCTTTCCGTCCGTTAAGACATCCATGAGCCGGCACATTCCATCGCACGCACCGCGACAGCATGGCTTCACGCTGATCGAATTGATCGTCGTCGTCATCATCCTCGGGATTTTGGCGGCGGTGGCCTTGCCGCGCTTCATCAACCTGCAGCGCGATGCGCGCATAGCCAAGTTACAGGCAGCGCGCGGCAGCGTTTCCGCTGGTGCGGCACTGGTCCATGCGACTTCGCTGTCACGCGGCGGCGTGGCTGATGTGAATCCCTGTGCCGGTGGCGGGACGGCCAACAACAGCACGGGCGCCACGGGGACCGTGTGTACCGAAAGTGGCGTGATCAACATGGTTTTCGCCTACCCGGCGGTAACCGGGTTTGGCGGCCAGCCGGGCATCCTGGCCATGGCCGGCCTGACCGGGATTTTCAATCCGACCCAGCCGCAACTCGAGGCCGAGGGTTATACCTATTCCATCAACGGGAGCACGGCGACCTTCGGTGTCGTCGGGGCGACCGATTCCTTAACCTGCTTCTTTACCTATACCCAACCGGCTGCCGCCA
>JACCDS010019771.1_pt1 | contig 12535 bp, 13 predicted proteins | sample 7446441 | NCBI WGS metagenome assembly JACCDS01 (sample SAMN15323445, study PRJNA562643) | freshwater metagenome | isolation source: river surface water | place: USA:Blue River Watershed | collected 2017-08-17
CCGCCCAACTCCATGGCAAATACGCCATCGCGCTTGAAGCAGACATCGCCAATGCTCACGGCTTGGCCTGAGAGTTTGAGGCGCGAAGAAGTCTCGATGATGGTGGGGCAAGCCTTGCCACCAAACAACAAACTGGTGGTGTCGCTCTTGGGGTCGCAGCCAATCAGCAGCACTTTTTTGCCTTGCTGCGCTATCATGTAAGACAGGTTGGCCAGGGTGAAGCTTTTGCCAATGCCGCCCTTGCCATAAATGGCAATGATTTGCGTCTCTTTGGTCACCTCGGAGGTGCTCACCGCATCGGGCTCGATGTCGGCCTCGCGGCGCAGCACTTCGACAAATTTGATGGGCTGGGTGGTGGTATCTGTGTTCATGCGGAGGCACTCCAATCAAGAATCATCTTGAGACAGCTCGCATCACCGAAGGCAGTCTCGTAGGCAGAACCAGCTTGAGTCGATGGCTGGGTGTGGGTGATCAATCCGTCAAGCGACAAACGGCCGGTGTTCACCAGCTCGTTCACCGCCAACAGATCAGGACGCTTCCACTCGGCCGCGATGCGCATGCGCGCTTCACGCATAAAGGCCGGGGCGTAAGCAAAGGAGAGGTCTTGTTTGTAAAAACCGGCCAGCACCAATTCGCCACCGGGGCGCAGGCGCTGAATCAAGCTGTTGAGCAAGCTGCCATCGCCGCTCACGTCGTAAATGGTGCGGTAGTCACGGCGCGCGTCATCTTCTGGCTTCATCACGGTGTAACCGTCTGCGCCCAGGGATCGCTCTGATTGGGTTTCCCACACAGTGGGCGCGGGCATGCCAGCAGCCACGGTCAATCGGGCCAGCAAGCGGCCCATCACACCATGGCCCACGATGAGTTCAGGGGCTTCAAAGGGGGCTTGCTGCCCACCACCCGAGACGGCGTGATAAGCCGTGGCGGCCAGCGCCAGCAAGACCGACTGAGCGCCCAAGTGCTCGGCCACCGGCACCACTTTTTGTTCAGACACCACCAAGCGAGAAGCGGCCCCACCAAAGAGGCTTTTCACCCCAGTGAAGCAATTGGCGCCCGGCACAAACACGCGTTGACCGGCTTGGACGCCCGACTCAGAGGCACTGCGAACCACACGGCCCACGGTCTCGTATCCGGGCACCAGCGGGTAGCCCATGCCCGGAAAAGCCGGCATGCTGCCGTCCCAAAGCATGCGCTCCGTCCCGGTGCTGATGCCGCTGTATTCAACGGCCACTTCCAGCTGACCCGCCTGCAATTCAGGCAGATCTAAGGTCTGTAAAGACAGACTTCTGGGGTTATTGAATACGACAGCTTGAGCGGACATGGATGTATTTTTCTATTTACACTGATAAATGTCAAAGTTAATTGACACTCTTTTTGTCAACATAGGGTAAACACTTAGATTTGCGACCCAAAAGAATGCGCGCATGGATGGGCATGTCGTTCGGAACCAACTCCACATGCGTAAAACCAGCCTCTTGCATCATGGTTTGCAGCTCTTGGGGGGTGCGCAGCCGCCCCGCCCCCATGGCCAGCAGGTAAAAATGAAAATAGGCATCGACCGAGGCTTCAGGTTGGCCGGCTTCCGAGTCGGGTTGGGCCATCGGTTCGGCCACCAGCAAGACGCCGCCGATGGGCAGGGCGTCGTGCGCTTTTTTCAAAATCTGCCGCACCACCGCATCGGGGTGATCGTGCGCCACACGCACCAAGGTGATCAGGTCAGCCCCTTCGGGCAATGGGTCGTCCAAAAAGCTGCCGGGGTGCAAGCTCACGCGCTCGGTCAAGCCCTTGGCCTGCAGGTTGTCACGGGCCAGTGACAGCACAGGAGGCAAATCAAACATCTTGAATTTCAAGTGCGGCGCATGCGCTGCCAATTCGCTCACAAAGCGGCCTTTGCCGGCCCCCACATCCAGCACGCAGCGGTGTTCGTCAAAGAAGTAGGACGACAAAATCTCTTGCACCACAAAGCCTTGCGATGCCGCCATGAGCTGCGAATAGCGCGTGAACTTGTCGACTTCCGCCGCCGGCATAACGGCGGCTGTTTTTTCGTGCGCATACGGCCAATACTCGGCCATGCCGCCACTCCAAGCGTTTTGCAAGAACTTCAAGGGGTCTTGCATGTCTTGGTAGAGCAAATGGTTGTGCTCAATCATTTGCGCAATGCCCTCGTGCTGCGCCAAGGGCACGCCCAAGGGGCCCAAGCCAAAGCGACCTTGGCTGCGGAGCTCCAGCAAGCCCAGCGCCACCGCAGACAACAGCAAACGCTGCAAGACCGCCGGGGGCAAGCCGGTGCGAGCGGCCAATGTGTCCAAGTGCGCGGGCGCCTGGTGCAAGGTGCGAAACAAGTCCAAGCGCACACAGCCCAAGACCACTTGGCTGTGCACAAAACCGGCCATCAAATCAAATAACTTGCGCGTGCGGCGACGCGTCAACCAACGCGTCAATGGATTGCTCAACGACCAGCGATACAGCCCGGGGTGGGCATACCAGCGCTCAAGCTTGGCTTGCCATGCGTCCTTCAAAGAGGTTGAAGCGGTGTGGGCCTGCAGGTGGGCCAGATCAAGGGGTTGGGACATGGCGCTTCCTTCGCGTCTTGCTTTGTGGGCGCTCAATGCGGCGCGCTGACGCGGCCTGCAGCCACTTCGGGGTGGCTTTTGAAATAACCCTCGCACAGTGCTTTGGGCACCAAACGCTCGGCCTCGACTTGCACCAACTGGCGCAACATGTCGCGGCACGAACAGGGGGGAATCGAGCTCGCGGCTTGGTCAATCAGGTGGTCAAAGTGCGCAATCGCGCCGGTCAAACCCAGCGCCTGCGCCGAGCTGGGGCGGGCGTGCAGCACATCTTGTCCAGCGGGCTTGCCCAAGGTGGCGGCATCGGCGATCACATCGCGAATGTCGTCGGCCACTTGGTAGGCCTCGCCCAAATAGCTGCCCAAAGGCGCCCAAGGCTCGGGCGCGTGGCCGCAGCTCAGCGCCCCGGCGCAGGTGGCCGAGACAAACAAGGCGCCGGTCTTGGCGCGTTGATATTGGCTCAGGTTGGCGCTGGTCTCGCACTCCCACGCCTGCCCAGCCACGATGCCATGCGGCAAGCCCACGCCTTGGGTCAGGTTGTCCATCAGCGCGATCAGCCGATCGGGTTGCGGCGCACCGGCTTGCAGCAACACCCGATACGCCATGACGATCAGACCGTCACCGGCCAGCAAGGCCAGCGGCTCGCTGAAGGCTTTGTGCACCGTGGGCAAACCGCGCCGGGTGTCGGCGTTGTCAAACGCGGGCATGTCATCGTGCACCAGCGAGGCGCAGTGCATCAATTCAAGCGCCACAGCCGCCGCATTGGTCAGCTCGGGGCTGTCGTCGCCACAGGCGGTGGCCACCGCCATGCACAACTGCGGGCGGATGCGGGCGCCGCCCGAAAACACCGCATGCCGCATAGCGGCCACCAGCCGTGGCGGGGCACCCGTGCCCGCGGCTTGCTCAAAATGGGTGCTCAGGGCTTGCTCAGCGCGAGTCAACAGGCTCATAGGACCTCCGAAAGAGAAGGCCCGTCAACTTCAGCTGACAGGCTTAAGTGTCAATATAACCTTATTTGCAGAACTGTCAATTCAAATTGACACACTAGCCCGTTACCATCCGGCCATCAAGGAGCCATGTCATGGGCATTTGGATCGAATTGGGTGTTTTCGGGTTGGTGTTTGTGTTTGCTTATTGGCAAATGCACGATGTGCGCAAAGCACAAGAACAAACACGTCAGCAGCGCGAGCGAGAAAAAGCCCAACAAGAGGCCGAGCAAGTGCCCAAAGAGTGAGCCGGGGTGACCTTCTTCATCGCTCTAGACCATTGCCGCAGATCGCGGCCGTGGACAATGGCGGTTTTTGCCCCGTACGATCGCGATCACGATGAGCACTTTGCCCCCCTGCCCTCAATGCCATGACGAGTTCACCTACGAAGACGGCACCCTGTTGATTTGCCCCAGCTGCGGGCACGAATGGAACCCCGCCGAAGCCCCCGCCACAGAAGCCAGCAAAGTTTGGAAAGACGCCAACGGCCATGTGCTGCAAGACGGCGCCACCGTGACGTTGGTGAAAGACCTGAAGATCAAGGGCTCGTCCTCGGTAGTGAAGGTGGGCACCAAGGTCAAAAACATCCGTTTGGTCGAAGGCGACCACGACATCGATTGCAAGATCGAGGGCTTTGGGCCCATGCAGCTGAAAACCGAATTCGTCAAAAAGGTCTGACGCCGACATGAGCGACGACAACCAGATCAACATGCCCACCAGCTTCACGGCGCTGTATGTGTTGCCGGGCAAGATCAAGCCCAGCATCGACCGGCAAACCATGGCCCAGCGCTATGAACTGTGCGAAGACTTGGCGAATTTGCTGACTGAAAAAGCCGCCAACATGCAGTTCACTTTGGGCATCACCGAAGACTTGGTGCTGGCGCAATGCGAACAGGGCTTGGTGGCGACCCCCGCCGTGCTGAATCCGGCAGAAGCGCGCTGGGTGGTGTGCCGTTTGGCCGAATTGCTGCAATGGCCCATGGACACTTTGTTGCAAGCGCCACTGCTCGAGGCTTCCGACACGTCGGATACCTCAGGCACCTCCAACAGCGCCAACTGAACAGCCGTGCGCTGGCGGCTCCGCACCCCAAGTCGAAAAGGGTCAGGCGGTTTTGTCCAAGCCCAACAAGCGGATCGCGTTGCCCTTCAAAATGCCGGGCATCACCTCGGGCTTGAAGCCGGCCACCTCGAAGTCTTTCATCCAACGCTCGGGCGTGATCAGCGGGTAATCGCTGCCAAACAAGACGCGGTCTTTCAGCAAGGTGTTGGCGTACTGGATGAGTTGCTTGGGAAAGTACTTGGGGCTCCAGCCTGACAAGTCAAGCCACACATTGGGCTTGTGCGTGGCCACACTCAGGGCTTCGTCTTGCCACGGAAAGCTCGGGTGGGCCATGACGATTTGCATGTCAGGCCAGTCAATGGCCACATCGTCCAAGTGCATCGGGTTGCTGTAGGCCAGTCGCAGCCCGCCACCGCAGCGCATGCCACTGCCAATGCCGCTGTGGCCGGTGTGAAAAATGGCTGGCAATTTGTGGTGGTTGATCACCTCATAAATCGGCCAGGCCATCTTGTCGTAGGGGTGGTAGCCCTGCACTGTGGGGTGAAACTTGAAGCCCTTGACGCCTTCTTCCTTGATCAAGCGCTCGGCCTCGCGGGCGCCCATCTTGCCTTTGTGCGGGTCGATGCTGGCAAAGGCCACCATCATGTCGCTGTTGTCGCGGGCGGCCTTGGCAATCTCTTCGTTGGGGATGCGGCGACGACCCAATTGCGACTCGCTGTCGACGGTGAACATGACCAAGCCAATCTTGCGCTCGCGGTAATAGGCCACGGTTTCGTCGATGGTCGGGCGGCGGTTGCTGCCAAAAAACTTGTCTGCGGCGCGGTCGTATTCCTCACCGTAGTTGTCAAAGGGGTTCCAGCAGCTCACTTCGGCGTGGGTGTGGATGTCGATGGCGATCAAGTCTTGGTGGTTCATGTGGCTCCAGTCACAGCAAGTTTTGGCATGCACGATAGCCGAAACCTGGAACTGGCTCACCCAATTGCAGACCGGCAACGCGCCATTGGCCCACCACCTAGGGAAACCACCAAGTTAAGAAGTTCGGCGACCTACTCACAATATGGTTATCAATAATAACCTTCTTGACCCTTTGGTCAAGTGCTTTGAGGACACCTGCATGACACACGCCGACCACCCCATTCTCGAACGCGCAGCCCGTCAAGGAGTCGCCTTGGAGATGCAAGGCGCTGTGGCCGTGGTGCGTTTGTGCCGCCCTGCCAAACGCAACGCGCTGAACGATGGCCTCATCGAAGCCCTGCGCGATGTGTTTCAAAACCTGCCACCCGAAGCCGGCGCTGCCGTGGTGCACGGCGAAGGCGACCATTTTTGTGCGGGGCTCGATTTGTCTGAGCTCAAAGAACGCGATGCCGGCGAAGGCATTCACCACTCACGCAGTTGGCACGTGGCACTCAATGCCATTGAGCAAGGGCGCGTGCCCGTGGTGGCGGCGTTGCATGGCGCGGTGGTGGGTGGCGGCCTCGAGTTGGCCAGCGCCAGCCACATCCGTGTGGCCGAAGAAAGTACTTTTTATGCCCTGCCCGAAGGCACACGCGGCATTTTTGTGGGCGGCGGCGGATCGGTGCGCATTCCCAAGTTGATTGGTGCGGCCCGCATGACCGACATGATGCTGACCGGCCGCGTCTACAACGCGCAAGACGGTGAGCGCTTGGGCTTTGCACAGTATTTGGTGCCGGCAGGCACGTCGCTGCAAAAAGCCATCGAGTTGGCCACCCGCATCGCCACCAACGCGCCCCTCACCAACTTTGCCCTGATGCATGCCTTGCCGCGCATTGCCGAGCAACCGGCCGACCATGGCTTCTTCACCGAGGCCCTGATCTCCTCTATTGCCCAGTCAGCGCCCGAAGCCAAGGCCCGGGTCCGCGCCTTCTTGGAAGGCAAGGCCGCCAAAGTTCAAAAAGCCGGCTGAAGCGCACAGGAGCCCCCATGACTTCCCCCCAATTTCGCCCTCTCAAATTTGGCGTGACCCGCGTCCAGCTGCGTGACGGTGTTGCCGGCACGCACTACATGAGGGCCGAGCAGCCTTTGCAGCCCTATGCAGAGCGCATGACCGACCGCCTTCAGCACTGGGCCACCACCCAGCCCAACCACAGCTTCATGGCGCGCCGCACCAAACTGGCCGACGGCACTTTGGGTGAGTGGCGACACATCACCTATGCCCAAGCCTGGCAGAGCGCGCGCAACATTGCCCAAAGCCTGATCGATCGGGGGCTGAACGCGGAGCGGCCGGTTGTCATCTTGAGTGAAAACAGCCTGGAGCATGCGCTGCTGGCCCTCGGCGCGATGGTGGCCGGTGTGCCATTTGTGCCCACCTCGCCGCCTTATTCGCTGGTCAGTGTGGACTACGACAAACTCAAGCACGTGCTGAAGACTGTCACCCCGGGCCTGGTGTTCGCCTCGGATGCACGCTATGCCAAAGCCATTGCCGCCACGGTTGATGCCAGCATGGAAGTGGTGTTGGTTGAAGGCGACATCGAAGGCCGCAGCGTGACCCGCTTTGACAGCCTCTGCGCCACACCCGCAACACCCGCAGTGGATGCAGCGATCCAAGCCACCGGGCCCGACACGATCGTCAAATTTTTGTTCACCAGCGGCTCCACAAAGCTGCCCAAAGCGGTCATCAACACCCAGCGTTTGTGGTGCGCCAACCAACAACAAATGGCGCAATCGATGCCGGTGTTGGCCGAAAAAGAACTGGTGCTGGTCGACTGGCTGCCCTGGAACCACACCTTTGGCGGCAACCACAACTTTGGCATGGTGGTCTACCACGGCGGCACGATGTACATCGACGATGGCAAGCCCACGCCAGCGCTGATCGGCGAGACACTGCGCAACTTGCGTGAGATTGCGCCCACGGTTTACTTCAATGTGCCCACGGGCTTTGAAGCCATTGCCCATGCCATGAAGACCGACGACGTGTTGCGCAAGACACTGCTGTCGCGCGTGCAAATGTTCTTTTATGCCGGTGCTGCGCTGGCGCAACCCATTTGGGACAGCCTGTACGAATCGCAAGAACGCGAAGTGGGCGAACGCATCGTCATGGGCACGGGCCTGGGCATGACCGAGTCGGGCCCCTTTGGCATTTTTGTCACCAACCCCTTTGTGCAAGCCGGCGATTTGGGCGTGCCCACACCCGGCCTCGAGTTGAAATTGGTGGACATGCAAGGCAAAACCGAAGTGCGCTACCGCGGCCCCAACATCACCCCCGGCTACTGGCGCAACCCTGAAGAGACAGCCGGCGCATTTGACGAAGAAGGCTTCTTCAAAACCGGCGATGCGGTGAAATGGATCGACGAAACCGATGTCCACTTGGGCTTGAAATTTGATGGCCGCATTGCCGAAGACTTCAAGCTGGCCACTGGTACCTTTGTCAGCGTGGGCCCACTGCGCGCCAAGATCATTGCGGCGGGTGCGCCGTATGTGCAAGACGCGGTGCTGACCGGCTTGAACATGAAAGAAGTCGGCGCCATGATTTTCCCAACGCCCGCGGTGCGGGCCTTGAGTGGCTTGCCTGCCGATGCGCCCTTGGCCGATGTGCTGGCCTCGCAGCCGGTGCAAGCCAAGTTTCAAGAGGTGGTGAACGCCTTGGCCCAATCGGCCACCGGCAGTGCCAACCGCATTGCCCGCCTGTGCCTGTTGAGCGAACCGCCCACGATTGACAAAGGCGAGATCACCGACAAAGGCTCGATCAACCAACGCTCTGTGCTGACGCACCGTGCTGACACGGTGGCTGCTTTGCACGGCGACACCTTGCACTACATCGTCAAGCCGCAAGTCTGACTGGAAAGCACACGAACATGGCCCAAAAAGGTTTTTTCAACGCATTTGCAGATGTCTGGATGCACGCCGGCGTGCGCACGCCGATGGTCGATTACTGTGGCGCATTGGGTCACATTTCGCCCACGGACTTGGGCATCAAGGCCGCCCGCGAGGCCCTGAAGCGTGCGGACATTGCAGCCACTGAAATTGGCTCGATCATCACCGGCAACATGGCGCCGGGCGACTTTGACCAATTTTTCTTGCCACGCCACATTGGCTTGTATGCAGGTGTCCCGCAAGAAGTGCCGGCCATCATGGCGCAGCGCATTTGCGGCACCGGTTTTGAGTTGTTTCGCCAAGCCGGCGAGCAGATCGAAGCCGGCGTTTGCGATGCCGCCTTGGTGGTGGGCACCGAGAGCATGACGCGCAACCCGATTGCCGCCTTCGACCACCGCACCGGCTTCAAATTGGGCGCGCCGGTCGGCTTCAAAGACTACATGTGGGAAGCCTTGAAAGACCCGGCGGCCGGCATCAACATGATTCAGACGGCCGAAAACTTGGCCAAAAAATACGCCATCACCCGCGAAGAGGTGGACCAATTCGCTTCCGACTCTTTTGCCAAAGCCGTCGCCGCGCAAGCCGCCGGTTTTCATGCCGGCGAAATCGTGCCGGTGGTCACTGAAAAGTTTGAACTCGAGGGCTACAAGTCGCGCGGCATCAAGCTGCAAGGCAAAGTGACCGAGGTCAGCGCCGACACCCACGCGCGCATCTCACCTGTCGAGGTGCTGGCCAAACTCAAACCCGTCTACGAAGGAGGCGTGCAAACCGGCGGCAACAGCGCCGCCTTGGTCGATGCCGCCGCGGCTTGTGTGGTGACCTCGGGCGCCTATGCCCAAGCGCATGGCAAAAAACCATTGGCGCGTGTGGTGGCGGCGGCCTCGGTCGGGGTGCCACCCGAAATCATGGGCATTGGCCCGGCCCCTGCGATTCGCCTGCTGCTTGAGCGCACCGGCCTTCAACTGTCTGACATTGGACGCTTTGAAATCAACGAAGCGCAAGGCGCACAAACTTTGGCCGTGGGCCGCGAGTTGGGCCTTGACATGGCCAAGCTGAATGTGAACGGCGGCGCGATTGCGTTGGGCCACCCCTTGGCGTGCACCGGTGTGCGCTTGACGATCACGCTGGCCCGCGAACTGCAGCGTGCGGGTTTGCGCTACGGCATCGCCAGTGCGTGTGTTGGCGGCGGCCAAGGCATTGCCCTCTTGATTGAAAACCCCGCTGCAGCCTGATGACCCGGCAAAGACGGCAACCATTCCTCCAACAGGACCCTTTATGAACATCCAAGGACAAGCAGCTCTGGTCACCGGTGGTGGCTCAGGCTTGGGCGAAGCCACCGCCCGCGAACTGGCCCGACTTGGCGCCAAAGTCGCGTTGCTCGACCTCAACATGGCCAACGCCGAGCGCGTGGCGCAAGACCTGTGCGCGCAACACGGCGCAGGTGCCGCCGTAGCCGTGCATTGCAATGTCTCTGATCCCGACAGCATGGCCCAAGCCCTCGCGCAAGCGGCCGCAGCCCATGGCCCGGCGCGCATCTTGATGCAAATTGCCGGAATTGGCACGGCCAAACGCGTGGTCGGCAAAGACGGTGCCCCAGCCCCGTTGGAAGACTTTGCCAAAGTCATCAACGTCAACCTGATCGGCACCTACAACGCGGCCCGTTTGTTTGCTGCCGCCTGCGCCAAGTTGCCCCCCCTAGCCGACAACGCCCGTGGTGTTATGGTGTTCACCGCATCGGTCGCCGCATTCGATGGCCAAGTAGGCCAGCAGGCCTACAGCGCATCCAAGGCCGGCGTCGCAGGCATGACGCTGCCCATGGCGCGTGATTTGGCGCAACACGGCATTCGCGTGTGCACCATCGCACCGGGCTTGTTTTCGACCCCGCTGTTGGCCAGCTTGCCTGAGCCCGTGCAGCAATCGTTGGCGGCCAGCATTCCCTTTCCATCGCGCTTGGGCAAGCCCAGCGAATTTGCCGAACTGGCCTGTCACATTGTTGCCAACGACCACCTGAACGGCGAGACCATTCGCCTGGATGGCGCACTGCGCATGGCCCCGCGCTGAAAGAACACCATGAGCAAAACAGTGGTTTACGAAGTGCAAGTGATGTTTGGCGACTGCGACCCCGCAGGCATCGTCTTCTTCCCTAATTTCTCCAAATGGATGGACGCCGCCTCGCTGAACTTTTTTGTGCAATGCGGCGTGCCGCCTTGGCGCGAGCTGGTCAAAACGCGCGGCATCATCGGCACCCCTTTGCTGGAGATCAACACCAAATTCATGCGCCCTGCCACCTATGGCGAGACCCTTCAGGTGCACACCAGCGTGCAAGAGTGGCGCGAGAAAGTCATCGTGCACAAGCATGTGGTGATGCGGGGCGACACCGTGTTGTGCGAGGGCACCGAAGTGCGTGCTTTTTGCATCAAGCACCCAGACGATCCCGACCGCATCAAGGCCATTCCTGTGCCCGAAGACATCAAGGCTTTGTGCACCTGAGTGCCGAATCAGTTCCCCCCTGTGTAGACGTTTTTCAACCCCAAAAAAGGAGACAACCATGAGTAACCGCCGAGAATTTATCCAGTCCGCTGTGAGCGCCGCGATTTTGGGCAGCACAGCATTCCAGCAAGCCTGGGCGCAATCGGGCATGCCGATTGAGCAAGTCAAAGTGCTGTATGGCTTTCCACCCGGCAGCGCCGGTGACATTTGCGCCCGTCGCGTGGCCGAAAAATTTGGCGGCACGCCCTACAGCAAGAACGCCGGCATCATCGACAGCCGTCCCGGTGCTGGCGGTCAGATTGCGCTGAACCTGCTGAAAACAGCGCCCGCCGATGGTTCTGTGTTGGCCATGACCCCGTTCTCGGCCATTTCGCTGTATCCGCACATCTTCAAAAATCTGCAATACAAACCCTTTGAAGACTTCTTGCCCGTGGGCACATCGTCCATGATCCACCACGGTCTGGCCGTCGGCCCCATGGTGCCCGCCACCGTGAAAAACGTGAAGGACTTTGTGGCTTGGGCCAAAGCCAATCCAGCGCAAGCCAGCTATGGCTCTCCCGCAGCCGGCTCGACCCCTCACTTCATTGGCGCGTTGTTGGGCCTGAACCAAAACTTCGAGTTCAAGCACGTGCCCTACCGCGGTTCGGTGCCCGGCGTGACCGATGTGGTCGGCGGTCAGATCGCTTGCATGTTCACACCGCACGGCGACTTCATTGCCAACCACAAAGCCGGCAAGATGCGCATTCTGGCCACCTCGGGCAAAACCCGCTCACCCTTCGTGCCTGACGTGCCGACTTTTGCCGAGCAAGGCTTCCCTGAGTTGACCGTGGAAGAGTGGTTTGGTTTTTACGCCCCCGCCAAAACCCCTGCCAACGTGATCCAAGCCGCCAACACGGCCATCAATGCCGCACTCAAAGACAAAGGCGTGCAAGACGCCCTGACCGTGGTCGGCCTGATTCCTTATGGCGGCACCCCTGCCGACCAACTGAAGAGCTCGCAAACCGAGCTGGACCGTTGGGGCCCCCTGATCAAGCGCATCGGCTTCAGCGTCGACTCCTGATCGGCCGTTCGGCCTACATTGGCCTGACTGGGGCACCCGATGGGTGCCCCAATGCCATGGATTGACCCCGCCCCAAACTGCCACACGCCACACGCCACACGCCACTCGCCAACCTATCTCCTCGACCATGAACGCTTACCAGCCCCGCACCGAAGACATGCATTTTTTGTTGTCGCGCGTATTGAACGCTCCTGCTCAACTGCAAGCATTGCCGGTCTTTTCTGAGGTTGATCCTGAGCTGATGCAACAGGTGCTGGAGGAAGCCGGCAAGTTTGTCGGCGAAGTGGTCGCCCCGCTGAACCGGGACGGCGATGAAATTGGCGCCCAGTGGCAAGACGGCGCGGTCACCATGCCGCCTGGTTTCAAAGCGGCGTACCAAACATTTTGGCAATCCGGCTGGCCTGCGCTGTCAGCCCACACCGACGACGGTGGGCAAGGCCTGCCCAGCGTACTCGAGGCCATGCTGTACGAAATGCTGTCTGCCGCCAACCACGGCTGGACCATGGCACCCGGTCTGCTGCACGGGGCTTATGAGTGC
>JACCDS011146186.1_pt1 | contig 12535 bp, 9 predicted proteins | sample 7446441 | NCBI WGS metagenome assembly JACCDS01 (sample SAMN15323445, study PRJNA562643) | freshwater metagenome | isolation source: river surface water | place: USA:Blue River Watershed | collected 2017-08-17
GTATGTGTAGCCTGAGCGATGTTGCTGCCGGTACTTACCAGGTACAAGTGTGTGATGAAAAAGGTGGCGCTGTGAGCTCCAGCGTGAGTTTGTCGCATTCAGTGGTGAGTCCGCGCGATGCGGCGAGTGGTTTGGCGACGGGTAAGCGCATGCATAAACCAATGACGTTCACTAAACGTCTGGATAGAAGCTCACCGCAATTATTTAGTTTGGTAGTGGTGGATTCTGGCTCCAGTGTGACCATCCAGCCTCAGACCGGTGTGAGCGAAGCTGCAGCGCCTGTGTCGAGTGCAGTGTCCGGCGGCAAGGTGAATGTGCAGGATATCAGCATCACGCGTTAATACCGGGTTTGGCTGGCGCAAGCGGCTGTGTAGAATGCTGGCCTTACGCTTAACAAGGCCTTCCCCATGAGTGACCCGATTATTTCTTCTAGCTCCAGCGCAACGCCCGGCAACCCTGCCGGGCGTTCGTTAATTCCCACTAATATTATCACCGGCTTTTTAGGTGTAGGCAAAACCACTGCCATTCGCCATTTACTGTCGATTAAACCCGCGGATGAAGTCTGGTCGGTGCTGGTGAATGAATTCGGTGAAATCGGTATTGATGGTGCGTTGCTCAAAGAAGTAAATGCTCACGTACGCGAAGTGCCGGGCGGATGCATCTGTTGTGTGGCGGGTCTGCCGATGAAAATGGCCTTGAATATGCTCATCGCCAAAACGAAACCCGATCGCATTTTGATTGAACCAACCGGCTTGGGCCATCCGGAAGAAATAATTAATACCCTCACTGGTGAGTACTACGACATGGTGTTGGATTTGCGCGCGACGATTACGCTGGTGGATGCGCGCAAACTCAGCGATGAGCGCTACTACACCAACGCTAACTTCAAGGATCAGATTGCGGTAGCGGATGTACTGGTTGCTAACAAAATCGATTTGTCGTCCGCAGAGGACCAGTGCAAATTTGACGAGTTGGTTGCGCAGTTCCAGCCGCCCAAGGCTGCGGCGTTTGCGGTTAATCAGGGCGGGTTGCAACGGGAGTGGCTGGATTACCCTCGTCGTTCACATCAGCTTACTCACCCTCAGCATCATGAGTCCCAGCGTGACAATCGTCTGCGGCCTTCGCGCGAGTTGTATAACAACGCAATCCAATTGCCAGAGGGAGAAGATTTTTTGCGGCGTGAAAATGCCGGCCAAGGTTTTTACTCCTGCGGCTGGATGTTCAAACCGCAGATTCGCTTTGGTTTCAACCATATTTTTGGTTGGCTCAGTGGCTTGCCGGCAGTGCGTGCGAAGGCAGTGTTAAACACGGATCAGGGCGTTTTTATGTTTAACGCGGAAAATGGTGTTCTCAGTGTCAATCAGCTGCCTATCGACGCTGAACTGGATCTTGCGGATAGTCGTATTGAGATAATCGACGATCAACCTATCGATGGGGCCAGTTTTGAACTGCTGTTGCTCGCCGCACGAGTGTGAAACTTTCTGGCGATAAAACCAAAGCAAGCATTATTTGCACAATCTGGGTGCAACTACTGCGCAAAGGCTCCAGTCTGATACAGGAAATCTCACCAAATTAACGGTATTAGTCTAAGGTTAAAGGTAGAGTTTGCACCGGAAACTCACTACAACAAATACCATTTCAGGGGTCAAATAATATGATGTTACTCCTTTCTTTACTGGCGATTTGGGCCCTTGTGGCCGTGCTGGTGTATCGGCAAGTGGCCCTGGCTGCTGCCTCTGCCATAGTGTTAATCGCCTGGTTGGTGCTGGGTGCGGTGACCCCCATTCTTTATTCGCCCTGGCTGTTGACGCCGCTGGCGCTGGTTTTGGTGGTGTTAAATATTCCCGGAATTCGCCGTTCGGCACTGACCAAGCCGGTCTTTAACGCGCTGAAAAAATCCATGCCGCCGATCAGTGCGACCGAGCGCGATGCACTGGAAGCCGGTACCACCTGGTGGGAAAAACAACTCTTTAGCGGCAAGCCTGATTGGAATGAGTTTGCGCAAATCAGCCTGCCTCAGCTCACTGCCGAGGAGCAGTCGTTCCTGGATAATGAAGTGAGCGAGCTGTGTTCGCTATTGGACGAGTGGAAAATCCAGAATGATCTTAAGGATCTAACGCCAGAAGCCTGGCAGTACCTGAAAGATAAAAAGTTCTTTGGTTTGATTATTCCCAAGGAATATGGCGGGCTGGATTTTGGCCCCCACGCCCAAAGCCGGATCATGAGCAAAATTGCCAGCCGCTCCGGCACCGCGGCGGTGACCGCAATGGTTCCCAACTCGCTCGGCCCAGGGGAGTTGTTGGTCAAATACGGTACTGAGGAACAGCGCCAACGCTGGTTGCCCGGTTTGGCTAACGGTACCGAGATCCCCTGTTTTGGTTTGACTGGCCCTGAAGCCGGTTCTGATGCAGGCTCAATTCCCGATACCGGTATTGTGTGTAAAGGGATGCATGAGGGCCAGGAAGTGATTGGGCTGAAGCTCACCTTTAGCAAACGCTGGATTACCCTTGCACCAGTGGCCACGGTTGTTGGCTTGGCATTTAAGCTCTACGACCCAGAGGGTTTGCTCGGAGATCCCTCTAAAAAGGAATATGGGATTACCTGTGCGTTGATTCCCGCGAAGCATCCCGGTGTGGAAATCGGTCAGCGCCATAACCCGGGTCAGCCCTTTATGAATGGCCCCATTTTTGGCACCGACGTGTTTATCCCTCTGGATTGGATCATTGGTGGCGCCGCCATGGCCGGTAAAGGCTGGCGCATGCTGATTGAATGTCTGGGGGCAGGCCGTGGCGTGTCCTTGCCATCGCTGTCTACCGCCAGTGGCGAAATGAATTACCGCATGGTGGGTGCTTACGCGCGTATTCGTCGCCAGTTCAATACCGAAGTGGGTAAATTCGAAGGCGTACAGGAGGCGACCGCTGATATTGCGGCGAGTGGTTACGCGCTGGAAGCTATGCGCCAATTTGTCACCAAAGGCTTGGAAACCGGTGCGCCGTCGGTAATGACCGCCATGGCGAAATACCACGCCACTGAAATGATGCGCAAATCGGTTGAGCACTCCATGGATGTTGTGGGTGGTCGTGCGATTCAAAAAGGCCCGCGCAATTTCCTCGTTGCTTCCTATCACGCTGTGCCGGTGGCAATTACCGTGGAAGGGGCAAATATTTTGACGCGTTCGTTGATGATTTTTGGTCAGGGCGCGATGCGCTGCCATCCATTCCTGTTTGAAGAAATGCAGGCGATGGAATTGGCTGATACCGATGAAGCTTTGAAAAAATTCGACAAGCTATTTACCAGTCACTTGGGTCATATCGCTAATAATCTGTTGCGCGCAAAACTGCTCGGTTTCCTCGGTGGTCGTTTCAGCAGTGTGCCGGCGAATGCGGATGACTTCAGCAAGCGCTGGTATCAACGCATTAATTTGCTGAGTGCCTCCTTAGCCTCAATGTCAGATATCGCGCTGGGAATTTTGGGCGGCAATTTGAAACGCCGTGAATTGTTGTCGGCACGTTTGGGTGATGTGCACAGCCAATTATTTATTGCCTGTTCAATTTTGAAGTTCCATTCGGCGCACCCGCGTACCCGTGCCGAAGATGCCCACGCCGAATATGCGCTCACCCGATCGCTCTATATTGCGCAGGAGGCTTTGCGCGATTTTGCCGATAACTTCCCGCAAAAGTGGATCGCGAAAACCATTCGCTTTATCACTATGCCGTTTGGCAAAGTTGTTAAAAAACCCAGTGACAATTTAATTCGCGAATTGGGTGATTTGATTATGGAAGAAAATCCGGTGCGACAAATGCTGGCGCAGTATTTGTACATCAGTCACGACCCGGAAGATGCCGCCGGTCGCGTGGAAAGCACTTACCAGCTGTTGTTGGCACTGGGCCCCGTGTGGCACGCGTTCCTGAAAGCCAAAAACACCGGCAAAATTTTTGGCGCGACCACCGAAGAACTGGCCAAAGATGCAGCTGCGAAAAATATTATCCAGCCCCACGATGTGGCGCGAGTGGTGGAATACGATGCGCGCCGCTTCGATTGCCTGTTAACCGATGCGTTTGATAAGTTGTAATCGGTAGGAACAGCATTGCGCTTTTATAATAAAATGTTGTTAGGATAATAAATAAAAAACCCGCTGCGGCGGGTTTTTTATTGGCTGTCATTTCTAGTGGGAGTAAAAAAATTATTTGCCATCTGCTACACCAAAAATGTGTTGTAGAAAACTAGGCGCACTTTTTTCAATCACTTACCGCTAAACAGTCAGGCGATTATCAGCGAGTAAACAGCAGTTACGCCCTTGTGCTTTGGCCAGATAGAGCGCGCTGTCAGCGCGTTTAAATGTGCTCGCAAAGTCCTCATCGGGCAGTTTTTCGCTAATACCGAAGCTTGCAGTAACTGCAAGAGGGTTTTCGGGTTCAAAAATTGTGTCGTAAATAATAAGGCGAATTTTTTCGGCGAGAGCAATAGCAAATTCTTTGCGCGTACTGGGCAGTATAACCACAAATTCCTCTCCTCCCCAGCGTCCTAAAAAGTCTTGGGGACGAATTGCTTTGTTGATAATGCTTGAAATTAATTGCAAGACACGATCGCCAGCATCATGACCACGACGATCGTTGATCCGCTTGAAGTAATCGATGTCGATGATCATTAACGCAAAATCCGGGGCATCCTGATGCTGTTCGCGTTCGATGTTACAGATCATTAGCGTCGAAACGATTTGGTCGATGCCAAAGCGGTTGTAGGCTTGGGTGAGTGGGTCTACGGTCGAGAGACGGCGGAACTTATCTTTTTCAAGCTGTAGCTCGGCATTGGTTTGGTTGAGGGCGTTGATAATTTGAACATCGTGTTTGGTTTGGTTGTGCAATTGGATCAAACGGGTAACGGCAAAAATAAATATACCCACCATCCAACAACCAAGAATCAGCAGGTACCAATTAGCAGCTGAAATCCAACCGCCTACGAATTCAATTTTTTCAATTTGAATATCCTGAGCACCTGGTTGCATTCCCTCCACATAATCCATCCCCAAGCTCACAATATTGTCCATTTGTGGCCGGGATAATTTACGCGGGATATCGTATTGACCAAGCCACCAATCGGCGACGACAAATTCATCCAGATTGATGCTGACTTCTTGCGCTAGGTCTTTAGTGTGCACAATTATGGATTGAAATTTGGTGCTGTTGCTATCCTCTTTGCTGGAGTAGGCAGAATCGTAATTGCGCAAGTAAAAGCGTAGCCGGCTGGAGGTGCCATTAAACTTAAGCTTTATAACCAGGTGGTTGTAGCCGGAAAGATCAACGCCATGGTCAAACTCCTGGCCAAAGAGGACGTTAAAACTGCAGGCAAAATATTCACTCTTGTCATCGCGCGGGTAATCGCAGCGCCAAAGCCCCTTGTTTTGGTCCAACCAATAGGCGGCGCTATGTCCATCTATCATCGCAGTGGAATAGAAATAGTTTACATAGTTGGTATTTGGCCAAGCGGTGAGGCGCTTGTCTGGGAAAAAATTCTGCGCAATCACCGCCAGAACGGTGATCAGAATTGCTAGCAATAGGGCGGAACTAAAGTGTTTGTCATTCATTGATAGTTATGGCGTTTAGTGAGCGAACTGCTCTAAGTATTACTGAATAAACCAGATTTTCCAGAAAAAGCATGACTGGAGTTTTTCTAATTGCAGTAATGACTAAATGCGCCGAAGGTTAATGCAATACCCCTGCTTTGTGTGTTGGGATGAGCGCACACTCGGGTGATTGCTCAAATATTCGTTATGCGCCTGTTAACTAATCGCGGCTGGTTCGAGGGAGTTTTCAGCCATGACGCAACAGTTCCGCCCCGATGCCTTAGCGCGATAGAGCGCTGTATCCACGCGTTTGAAGCAGCTGGCGAAGTCCTCATCCTCTTGACGCTCACCGACACCAAAGCTTGCGCTCACCTGCAAAGGATTATCCGGCTCAAATAGACTGTCGTAGATCGTTATACGAATTTTTTCGGCGACTGCCAGTGCAAACTCCTGACGGGTATTTGGGAGTAGTACCACGAATTCCTCGCCGCCCCAGCGTCCCAGGAAGTCATTGGAACCAATAGATTGCTGAATAATGGCCGATACCTGTTGCAGGATGCGGTCGCCGGCATCATGTCCGCGGTTGTCGTTAACTCGCTTGAAGTGATCTATGTCAATAATCATTAAGGCAAAGTCCGGGCGCTCTTCGGTGATACGCGGATTCTTTTTTACCGCCAGCAACGTAGTGACAATCTGATCAATACCAAACCGGTTATAGGTCTGGGTGAGCGGATCGACCGTCGACAAGCGACGGAACCTGTCGCTTTCCTTTTTAAGTTGTTCGTTGTTTTGGTTTAGCTCATTGATAATTCGGGTGTCGTACTTGGTTTGGCGATGGAGTTGAACCAAGCGTGTAAATGCAAAACAAAATAGACCTATCAACCAGCTGGCGAGAATGCCCAGATACCAGTTCTCTCGGGAGACCCAGCCGCCGGTAAATTCGATTTTTTCGATAGTGACATCATGGTTGCCGGCCGCGAGCGTGTCCGCGAAGTCGATGCCGATGGTTACTGCGTTGTGGAAGTCCGCTTGGGAATCGGCACGTACTATTTTGTAATCCCTCAGCCACCAGTCAGACACTACGAACTCGCTCATCTTGAACGTCAGTTCTTTGTTCAGGTCGGCAACCTGAAGGTTGATGGCATTGAATTTGGTGCTGTTCTCGTCTTTAACATTGGAGTATTTGGGGTCGAAGTTACGGATGTGCACGCGGATATCCTTGGAGCTGCCCTGATATTTCAGGACTACCGACATATGGGAGTAACTCGAGAGGTCTACGCCCTTATCGCGTTCATTTTCCTTAAACAGCTGAATGTTAAAGCTGCATGCCGTGAAAAAATCGTCGCCCGCGTCAGGGTATACGCAGCGCCATTGGCGTTTGCTCTCGTCCAGCCAGCTTATCGCGGGTGTGCCATCGGGTAGATTTGTGGAGTACAAATAGACAATCGTACTTTGGTTGGGCACTAACACGAGTGATTTTTGTGGAAAGTAACGTTGGGCTATCAGCGCAATAACAGTAATTAAAATGGCCAGCAGGATTAACGAGTTGAGGTTTTTGGCGTTCATTCGTACAGAGTCGGCTAATTTCTACTATCGATGGGGTCAAGTATTGCCGGAAATATATGAACCGCCTGAATTTATTCAGTCAGGGTGCAAGTCAAAATGACGCATCTGGCTCATACAGCGTAACGGCAACAGGTAATTGGCGTTAGCAGAGTTACCAGGCTCTATTTTTGGCGCCAAAAACAACATTTTAATCTATAAATAAGATTTTTCATACTGAGTAGTACAAAACGTACCCAAATAGCGCTAATCACCAACCAAAGCAGTCCTATCGAATAATCCCGACGGAAAAACTTGCGGTAAAAACGGCTCATACCTTTGTGTTTGTGCCACTCCACAAAGAGCGGGCGGCTTTTGCTGCAGGTGCCCTGGTCGTGGCTGAAAGGGGCGTCGGGTACGAACAGAATTTCCCAGCCGGCGCGGCGGAAACGCATACACCAGTCCAGATCTTCGCAGTGCAGGAAATAGCCTTCATCCCATAAACCGACTTGGGCTAGCGCCTCGGGTTTTACCAGCATGCAGGCGCCGGAAATAGCTTCGACAGCAATTGGTGCGGCGGGCAGGGGTTGTTGATGCAGGTTGAAATCCACCAATAGCTCCGGCCAGCGTTTGGCCAGGCGCTGCAAGCCAAAACTGCGTACCAGGGTGCGGCCGGGGGTTGGCGTCAGGCGACGCCCTCCAGCTTGTTCTGTGCCGTCGGGATTTAATAGCAACCCACCGGCCATTCCTGCTTGCGGGTTTTGCAGTAGGGTGTGGTAAAGCCGGGTCAGACTCTCCGGTACGCAAATACAATCAGGATTGAGAAAAAACAAAAACGGCTGGCTGGCGGCCCGTGCCCCTATATTGCAGGCTTTTGCGAAACCCAGATTGGCGCCGTTGCGGATAATCTTGACCCGTGTGTCCTGGGCGAATCTGGCTTCTACCAATGCCAGGCTTTGATCCTGCGAGTCGTTATCCACCAAAATCACTTCATTGGTTTGATCGATAACCGCGCTAATAGATTCCACGAGCACCGGGCCGGCATTGTAGTTGACGATGATGGTCGTGATGGGTGATGTGGTCACAAGAGTTCCCGCGTGAAAATCAGGCCGCGAGCATAGCGGATGCGTGCGCAAGCTGCATCAATCAGGCGCATTCCATGGGCAAGTTCATCAATTTACAGTAGTATGCCAAGCCATTTGTGCGCCCTTGTGCGCCAGAGCGATTTTCCAGCGGAGATGATTCCCGGCGTGAGTAAACTTATCGGTGAAATACTCGTCGAGCGCGGTTTGGTGCAGCCTGACGATGTTAAAAAAGCCCTGCAATTGCAGCAGTCGACTGGCGGTCGCATAGGCGCTGGCCTGGTGCGTATGGGTGCGGTCGCCGAGGAGCAATTGCTGGATGCTTTATCCACCCAGTTGGAGTTGCCGGTAGTTCTGGTGGGACGCGATCTGCCTGATGCCAGTGGCCTGTTCAGTCAGATCAAACAGGGCCGCATTGATATCAACTGGTGCATCGATAATCGCATCATCTATTGGCAAAACAATGAGCAGACGTTGAGTTATACCGGACGCGATCCATTATCCGCTTTCGCTAGCGATGTGCTGCAATATCACTACCCCGAGTTGATTCTGAAGCCGGCGCTGATCCTCAGTCATAGTCTGGATATCCTGATTGATTACCTGCGCAAGGAGCTCAACGCTGAGCGTTTCTTCTCTGAAGGCAGCGAAACCAAAGGCCTGCGCGAACTGGCGGAGGAAGCACCGGTCGTTGAGCTGGTGAACAATATTTTCTCCAAAGCCGTGACCTTTAATGCCTCGGATATTCATCTTGACCCTCAGGAAGAAGTCTTCCGGGTACGCTTGCGTGTCGACGGCATTTTACAAACCCATCTGGAACAGCCCATTGATCGCTACCCGGCAGTGGCCTCGCGGGTGAAGTTGATCTCCGAAATTGATATTGCCGAGCGCCGTTTGCCGCAGGATGGCCGCATCACTACGCGCGTGAATGGCCGCGAGATGGACGTGCGGGTATCGACCCTGCCGGGCGTACACGGCGAATCCATAGTCATGCGTCTATTACCCAAAGATCGCAAAGAGCTCTCGCTCGCGACTCTGGGGTTGGAACAGGATCATATGGATCTGGTTGGCTCGCTGATGCAAGAGGCCAATGGCATTGTGCTGGTTACCGGCCCAACGGGTTCGGGTAAATCCACCACCTTGTATGCTGCCCTGCAGGAAGCAACTGACGGCACGCGCAAAATTCTCACGGTGGAAGATCCTGTCGAATACCAGTTGCCCGGCATTACCCAGGTACAGGCTCATGCTGAAATTGGTTACACCTTTGCCAAAGCCCTGCGCGCTTTCTTGCGGCAAGACCCGGATGTAATCATGGTGGGCGAGATCCGCGATTTGGAAACGGCACAGATTGCGATCCAATCGGCGCTGACGGGTCATTTGGTGTTATCAACCTTGCATACCAATGATTCGCTGTCCGCCTTTACCCGTTTAATTGATATGGGGGTGGAGCCATTTTTGGTGGCGGCGCCGATCAAAGCGGTGCAGGCCCAGCGGCTGGTGCGCAAAATCTGTAAGCACTGCGCAAAACCGGCGCAGGTACCGGAGTCGATCAATGCTGAATTTGCCGGTTTGAAGCGCGACTTTACGCCCAATTGGGTGGAAGCGGTAGGCTGTGCTGCTTGCAATAACACCGGTTATTCGGGGCGTATGGGCGTGTACGAGATAGTACCTATTTCCCCTGAACTGCACGACATGATTATCGCTAACACGCCGGTCACCGAAATGCGCAAGCTGGCGCGCCGCCAGGGCCACAGGTCTATGTATCTGGATGGTTTGATCAAAGCCGCACGCGGCCAGACCACGGTGGAAGAAGTTATGCGTGCTACCAATATTGATGCGGACTAAACCATGATGAAACACAGGGGAGCTGCCGATGCAATTCAGCTATAAGGCGCTCGACCAGAATCAGGCAGTCATCAGCGGTGTGATCGAAGCCACTGATGAGCGCGAAGCTGCGCGCCTGATCCGTGAGAAAAGCCTGCAGCCGTTAAGTGTTGCTCCCCATGAGGAAGCCTCCGGTAATATCCGTAAAAAACTCGGACGCGAGGAAATTACCGTTTCGCTGTTCGAGCTGACCACCATGCTCGAATCGGGCGTCTCTATCGCCGAAGCCTTACAGTCATTGCAGGAGGCGGATTCCCATCCGCAACTGCGCAAATTTTATCGTTCAGCCTCGGAGCAACTGCAGCGCGGCGCTAGCTTCGGACAAGCATTGCGCGCCGCGGAATTGCAGTTGCCTGCCTATTTCATCCAGCTGGTGGAAGCCGGTGAAGCGTCGGGGCAATTGGGGCAGACGATGAAACGCGGCGTGGAGCAGATGGAATATGACCTGTCCGTGGTTAATGAATTGCGCAACGCACTGATTTACCCGGCCGTGTTGGTGCTAACCGGCATCAGTGCTGTGGCACTTATCTTTATTTTTGTAGTCCCAAAGTTCGCCAATTTAATGGATGGTAAACAGGAATTACCCATGCTCGCCACGGCAGTGCTCTCTACCGGTTTGTGGCTCAATGAAAATTTTTATTGGGTGGCCGCTGTCGTAGTGGTATTGGGTGCAATGCTGGGGATGCAGTTTGCCAAGCCCGAAGTGCGTCAGGCATTGCTGGATAAGCTATCGACCCTGCCGGTGTTTGGCCGCTGGTTGGCGGAATCCGATATCGCCCGCTGGTCCTCGGTGATGAGCGCCATGCTCGCCAGTCATATCGAACTGACGCGCGCGCTGGATTTGGCGCGTGCCAGCGTGAAAAACTCGCGTCGCAGTAAAGGCTTGTTATCGGCACTGAATGCGGTGCAATCCGGCGGAAGCCTTTCCAAGGCGCTGCAGGACAACCAGATTCTTAATGCCACCGCCTATAACCTGATCCGCGCCGGCGAGAAAACCGGTCGCCTGGCGGAGATGCTGCAAGCAGTGGCCAAGATTTATGAAAACTCCGGTAAAAACCGGATGAAGCGGCTGTTGTTATTAATCGAACCCTTGGCGATAGTGTTAATTGGGATTGCCGTGGGGGTGATTATTCTGGGCTTGATCCAGGCAATCACCAGCGTTAATGACGTGGCGATTTAAGCAAGCTCCTCCCTAACCCTCCCCATCGAAAGGGGAGGGGGCAAGCTCCTCACCCTTGCCAAGGGGGAGGCTGGGAGGGGGTAATTTTTTAGGAGAATCTATGCGCAATACTAAAACTCACCAACGTGGCTTCACCATGATCGAACTACTGGTGGTGTTGGTGATCCTCGGCCTATTGGCCGGTTTGGTTGGCCCGAGAATGTTTGGCAAGGTCGATAGTGCCAAAGTTAAAACGGCCGAAACCCAGCTCAAGCTGCTCAAGTCGTCACTGCAAACCTATCGTCTGGATATGGGCGAATATCCCAGCACCCAGGAAGGCTTGGCGGCACTTGCGCGTTCGCCCGACAACTCGCGCGCCCAACAAAATTGGAAGGGCCCGTATCTGGACGAAGAAATTCCCGCGGACCCATGGGGTAATGCTTACCAGTATCGCCGCGAAAAAAATGGTATGCAGGATTTCACCCTTTATTCACAAGGTGCTGATGGCAAGCAAGGCGGCGAAGAGCTGGACGCCGACATAGGCTTGGCCAAGTAATTCCTTTTCCGGAAAAACAATATCCCATGAACCCGCGCGCCGGTTTTACCCTGATCGAATTATTAGTGGTGCTGATGATTCTCGGGCTGACCAGTGCGCTGGTTCTACCGCGCTTACCGGCTATATACGAACAATTTCAAGACAAGTCCGATCATGAGCGCTTGATACAACTGCTTGGATCGCTACCCCTAAAAGCCTACACCCGCCAGCAACCTATCACCCTTAAGCCGGAAGACGCGCTACAAACTCTGGTGAATGAGGGGTTGGAGTTGGATGGCGAACTAAAACTTCACCTCAACCAGCCTATCTTCTACCAGCCCAATGGTGTTTGCCTGGGTGGGGAGATCGACGCTGAGCTTAACGGCATTAACCGCCGCTTACAGCTAGACCCTCCTTATTGTGAGCCGCGCACAAATGACTAGCGAACGCGGTTTCACCTTAATCGAGGCAATAGTCGCCCTGGTAATTTTCTCCATGGCGGCCATGGGTATTTACAGTTGGATTAACACCAACCTGATTTCGCTCAATCGTGTGGCGGTTGTTGCTGAATCCGAATTTGTTGTCAACTCCGCCATGGAGCGCTTGAAACTGGTCGATCTGCGCAACGAGTCCGAGGGAGCGTTTGATGTGGCGGGTTACTTGGTGCAATGGCGCGCGGAGTTGGTGGAGCCCTGGAAACAGGGGCGTACCCCACAAGGAGCCGTAAGCCTTTATGATCTGGGTCTCTATCAGACCACTTTAAATCTCTACAA
>JACCDS010523510.1_pt1 | contig 12530 bp, 12 predicted proteins | sample 7446441 | NCBI WGS metagenome assembly JACCDS01 (sample SAMN15323445, study PRJNA562643) | freshwater metagenome | isolation source: river surface water | place: USA:Blue River Watershed | collected 2017-08-17
CTAATGATAATGTAGGGATCGTGCTTTCGCTTGATGACAAAGACAAAACGAGCTTGAACGATATTCAAAGCCTAAAAATTAAAGGAAGTCAAGGGAATATGGTTGCCGTAAGTGATTTGGTAAAAGTCATAAAAGATACCTTACAAAAAACCATTTATAGAAAAGATCAAAAACGTGTGGTGTATGTAACGGCTGATATGGCAGGAACTCTTGAAAGTCCAGTGTATGCTATTTTGGGAATGAATGAAAAATTAGCCAAAATTAAAGTACCTGCGGGTTATAAAGTGAACGAATTGTACATGGAACAACCTACAGACGAAAGTGATTTTACAGTAAAATGGGATGGCGAATGGCAAATTACTTTAGAAGTATTCCGTGATTTAGGAGTAGCTTTTATGGTCGTAATTGTAATTATCTACATGTTGATTGTGGGTTGGTTCCAAAACTTTAAAACACCTATGGTCATGATGTTGGCAATTCCACTTTCATTAATCGGAATTGTATTAGGTCACTGGTTGTTGAATGCGTATTTCACAGCTACTTCATTTATTGGAATGATTGCTTTGGCTGGAGTTATGGTTCGAAATTCGGTCTTACTGATTGACTTTATCGAAATTCGTTTGAACGAAGGCGTGCCTTTAAAACAAGCCATTATTGAAGCAGGAGCAGTTAGAACTACCCCTATTTTATTGACAACAGGTGCGGTGGTTATTGGAGCATCGATTATTTTATTCGACCCTATTTTCCAAGGATTAGCGATTTCGTTAGTAGCTGGAGCTATTGTTTCGACTATCTTGACCTTGATTGTTGTGCCTTTGATTTATTACATTACGGAAAGAAAAAAATGGGAAAATTAATTTTTTAAACTAAAAAAAATGAAATTATTAATTATAACTGCAGTATCTGCATTTGAAAAAGACATTAAAAAAATGTTGCAACAAGCGGAAGTAAAATCATTTTCTTATCGAGATGTAAAAGGGTTCAAAGATTATTCTGAAGAAGGAGTTGAAACCAATTGGTTCGGTACTGAAATGAATGAAACGGACTCGTTATTGTTTTATGCCTTTGTTAAGAAAAACAATGTGGCCATGCTATTTGATTTAGTGTCTGGATTCAATGAAAAACAAAAAACAGAATCCAATATTCACGTAGCAGTAGTCAATATTGAAAAATCAAATTAATTTAAAAGATATTAAAATGAAAAATAGAATTATTAGAGCAATTGCCGGAATTTTTGTGTTATTGAGTGTGGTGTTGTCCATTTATGTGGACCAAAACTGGTTGTGGTTTACAGCTTTTGTGGGAGCCAATTTGTTACAATCCTCCATTACAAAATGGTGTTTGATGGAAGATATTTTATCCAAATTAGGAGTAAAAGACTAATATTACGTGTCCCCATTATCAAAAAAACCAGAACATTTGTTCTGGTTTTTCTTTTGATTTTAAAATATTGCTAAAAAAGTTTATTTTTTATTCTTTTTTTGGATTTCTAGTTTGTAAAACAACCAACCAAAACCCGCTACGAGGTGAAGTAAAATAACTCCAAAAATAATTTTGTCCATGAGTAGTTATATTATATTTTTTGTCCAATAAATCGAACTACATTGCCTTTACCTTGGTGATATGGTCCTTCGTTCAAAGTAGTTTCTACGGTAGCTAAATAGCTGAAGTTTAAACCTGGGAATTCGTTTCTAATTTCTTCCTCTGAGAACAACATATCCAATTGTTTTGGCCCACCAGATTGGAAGTTTAATTGTTCTTTTCCAAATGCTTCAAAAATTATAGTGCCATTTGGTTTTAAAAAGGAAACTAATTTTTTATGGTATTTTTTTCGTGTTTCGTAGGGGAAATGAGCATATACTAAGACAATTACATCAAAACTATTTTCTGGATGATGGACCTCCTCTAAACCTTTCACCTCATAATGAATAGATACTTTGTTTTCAAGAGCCAAGGTTTCTGCTTTGTTTTTGCCTTCACTACTGCTGTCAAAAGCAAATACTTCAAATCCTTGCTGTGCAGCGTAAACTGCATTTCGGCCTTCGCCTTCGGCGGCAAATAGGATTTTACCTTTTGGGAGTTTAGCTAATTGTTCTTTGTAAAATTCATTCGGTGCAATTCCGTAGGCAAAGATCTTTTCAGCATAACTTTCATTCCAAAAATTGTTCATCTGAGTGTTGTTTTATTTGAAGTCAAATTTCGAGTTTATAAACAATTTATAAAGTGAAAATTGTTACATTATACTAGAACTTCTACAGATGCCCTATTCAATTTGATTCGGCCTTTAATTTCTAACGCTTTTAATAGTCTTGAAATGACTTCTCTTGACGAATGTAAGTCGTAAGCAATTTCTTTGTGGGTACTAAAAATTTCTCGGGAATTATTGATTTTACATTTTTCGAAAAGATAATTCAACAAGCGTTCCTCCATATTCATAAAAGCCAAACTGTCAATAGCTGAAAGCATTTCTTTTAATCGATTATTGTAGTTATTGAATACGTAGTTTCTCCAACTTTTATATTTGCCTAACCATTCTTCCATTTTCGTAACAGGAATCATAATTATTTTACCATCGGTTTCGGCTACAGCTCGTATTTCACTTTTGGCCTCGCCAATACAACATGCCATAGTCATAGCACAGGTATCGCCTTTTTCAATAAAATACAGTAACATTTCACCTTCATCAAAATCTTCTCGTAGGATTTTAATTGCACCTTCAATTAGTAATGGCATTGATTTGATATAATCGCCAAAATCGATTAGGATATCTCCTTCTTTAAATTTAACTAAAGTGGCAACAGCGATTATTTCGTCAATAAGTGTTTCTTCAAATACAAATCCATAGCTAGCATTAAGTAAATCTCTCATGTTGTTCTTGTTTAGAACAAAAATAGCCAAATAATTATGTTTTTTTTGAACAAGATAAGTATTAATTACACCCAACGGGTTATTACTTATTATTTTAGTACAACTATCAATTTTTGCTTATATCGAATCGATAACCTTCATAAAATCAATGAGTTGTTTTAATTTTAAATCTAAAATGCTCACAAGTTGAACCAATGACCTTAAATTCATTTTTAAGGTCATTATTGTTTTATATTGAACCTATAATCTTCAGAAAATCAATTAGTTGATTCGATTTTAAATCTATAGCGCTCACAAAAACCTACTGTTATGCAGTAGGTTTTTTTGTGGGTAGCAATGGAATGAATTTTTAGTATATTTGATTATGATCAAAGTCAGGAGATTTTGAGTAGAAAGAATATTAGTAATTTAAAGACCACGCGAAAGGATTCGCGCGGTAGCGGGGAGATGAAGAAGCAATGAAAGATATTGGAGGTTTCGTTACTGGCAAGATAGTAGAAGCTGGTGCGAATAAAATTCTACCCGGAGCTGGACCTACAGCTTCTCAGGAAATTAAATCAGCAGTAAAAGTAACTAGAGAAGTTATTAAGAACGAGACTTCTAAAAAAGCAGAAGAATTAATTAGTGAATAATCTAAATAAATTATGAATTACAAATTTTTAATATATAGCTTTTTATATATTTTAGCTGCATTTATCTATTATAAATTTAATAAATGGTCCTTAAAAGATAGAAATGGGATTAATAACCCTGAGGTATATTCTAAGCCTAGTACGATTGTTCAAATCTTTTATAGTTGGGTAATAATTATAGGTTTTATAGTAGCTTCAATAGTATATTTTTTCAAAGCCATAGGATAAATAAAACAGAATTATTATGATGATATATGAAAAATTTAGATGGATATTAGCACCAATAGTATTAGTTTCTATAGGTTTAATAATGAGGCTTTCAAAGAACCAAAGGCAGTTTGGTTTAATTTTGGAGTACAAAAAATATTGGCTAATTTTAATAATCTTAGGAGTTCTTCTCTTTTTGCTTAGACTATACATGCGATAGGGGTAATGTATCAAAATTAGTGGTAATGTATCAAAGTTAGTGATGGGGGCATAATTACTGTTTAATATACTGAAAATCCCCCCGCTCCCGTGCGAAATAACATTCGACGAAGTCAATCCTTTCGCGTGGTAAAGAATAACAAACTATTTTTTTCTCCTCTGGCGCGCATCTCGCTCGTGCCTACAAATAAAAACAAATTTTAAAAGAGCAACTTCGGTTGCTTTTTTTGTACTAAAAAAATAAACGGGTATTCTAGCCCCGATAGTAGCGGCATCCCCCTCTAGGGGATATAGCGAATAGCGTGACAGCACGAGTTGTAAAGTTGAAATAGCTGCTCCTAAGAAGCATTATATTGATTGAATTTTTATTGGTGTAGTACAAAATCAGTACCTTTGAAAATTATTATTTAGATATGAATTCAATGAAAAGAATAGGTTTTATTTTGTGCCTATTTATAGTAAGTACTGCATTTGCTCAAAACACTACGGTAGTGAACTACAAAGTGAATACGGCTACTATCCCTAATCCAGAACGTGGGTTTTATAAACATACAGAAACTACCGCTACTAAGTATATTCCTCTTGAAGAAAGTGAGCTTGTTTCGTATCGAGTAAAGAACAATACTACCTTACTCTTACGAATATTTTATATTGAAAAGTTTTTAAATACTCCCATCGATAAAACGTATTTGAATGCCATCAAAGCGGATTTTGTAACCATTCGAAAAGCAGGATTGAAGTGCATTGTACGTTTTGCTTATTCTAGAACTACAGAAGGGCAACGAGACGCTAATAAAAAACAAATGCTACAACACATAGCACAACTCAAGCCAATATTTGAAGCTAATGCAGATGTAATTGCCCTGGTACAAGCTGGGTTTATAGGGACTTGGGGGGAGTGGTTTTACACTACTAATTTTGGTATGAAACCTACCGCTGTGGATTATGCGAATAGAAAGGACATTATGGAGGCGTTATTAGCGGCAGTTCCAAAAACTAGAATGGTGCAATTTCGTACTCCTTTTTTAAAGCAGAAAATCTATCAACTAAATCCAGTTAGCAAGGAGGAGGCGTATAAGGAAACCGCAGTTGCTAGAACGGGGCATTTTAATGATTGTTTTCTTTCTGATGAAACAGACAACGGAACGTTTAGTAATGTGGGTGTCGAATTTCCTTACTTGGAAGCAGAGACAAAATATGTTCCTATGGGAGGGGAAACCTGCGATCCCAATACTATTCGATCCAATTGTACTACAGCACTAACTGAGATGAATCGTTTTCATTATTCGTTTTTGAATATGGATTACAATGCAGGGGTTTTATCAAAATTTAAAAACGATAAGTGTTTTGGCGAAATCGGGAATAGGTTAGGCTACCGTTTTGAATTAAAAACGGCAGAGTTTCCTAATCGATTAGCGGTTTCGGATCGGCTACATTGTACTTTGAAAATAGTAAATACAGGGTTTGCCACTCCTTTCAATAAAAAATCAGTGCAGCTTATACTTCGCAATAAGGAGAATAAAAAGGAATATCCAATTGCATTGGATGCAGATCCGCGTTTTTGGGACAAAGATTCGGAGCATTTATTAACTTATGATTTAGCGATTCCTGAAACCATAACTTCAGGAACTTATGAGCTGTTGCTTCATATTGCGGATGATGATAGCCGATTGAAAGACAGACCCGAGTATGCTATTCAATTTTCTAATCTAGGGACATGGGAATCACGCACAGGATATAATAAATTACTGCATTCAATTGAAATCAGTGCGCCACAAACTACAAAAAGTGAGCCTGAAGTTATGAAACCTACTGTGAGTGTTGATCCTATCCCCGCAGATGAGAGTGTGACGATTGAAGCACCAGCGATAGCTTCGTTTGAAATTATTTTCTATAATAGTGTAGGAGAAAAAGTAGCCGTAGACAAAATTAGTGAGAGTGCTAGCACAAAAGTATTTGCAACTAAGAATCTACCAGACGGGACTTATTTAGTTGAGCTAAAAAACGAAAATGATTCTCTTTTTTTAAAGGTAGTCATTCAGCATTAAAACAAAAAAGGAAGGTTTTAACCTTCCTTTTTTTTAATCTTTAGTTTTGAATTTTTGCTTTGATCTCAGGAAATACTAATTGTGGGTAGCGCGAGAGTATTTCTTTTTGGACGCTACTATCGAAATCCAAAAGTCCATTGTTGAGCGTTTTTTGGATTTCTTTTTTCTCTGGACAATTCGGTAATGAATTGGCAATCATCCAAGCTTCTTTAACACGGTTTAAATCCAAATAAATACGACTCATTTCAGCTCGTGTTGCATAATCAGTAGGATTTTTAGAAATATAAATAAGGTACTGAGTTTCGAGTGTGTCATAATCTTTTAACGATTCTAACCAATATAATTTGGATCTAAAGTCAATTTTATTGGTCAATTTTGACCAAGCTAATGCCTTTTTGAATTCTTTATTATCAGCAAATAACCAGGTGATGGATTCAGCCAAAGGTTTCAGATTTTCATTAGGTTCTACTTTAGCTAATTCTTTTAAAGCTACTTTAGAATCAAATGCCAAAACATGTTCGATATAGTTGTAATACGTGGTGGCATTAAAGTCTATTTTTAATAGTTTTTGATAGGCTTTAGTAATTTTTTTTGCATTTTCCTCTGAATTGAAATTGCCAATATAATCGTTTAATAAAGTGCTATTTTTAGGGTCAATTTCTATTTGTTTGTACAGCCAATATTCTTGTGTTACCGAATTAGGGTAGCCAATAGTTTTGTCTAATTCTAAAGAGTATTTGATATTGCTTTGCGAAGGGTATTTTTGGCATTTGTCTTTTAGTAATTTCCAAACTTCAATTGGTTTTCGTTTCCAAGCCATATAATCAGCATAGGCATTCCAAGTAGCGTAGTCAATTGTTGGATTAGCCACCATTTTTTCTTTTAATAGATTCATTTCTAATTCATCAGAATCAGTATCAGAATACCCATTGATAAAGTCGTAATTCTTTTTGAAAGCGATTAAATAGTCAGAATAAGCGGTTTTTATTTTTTTGTATTCGTTTTCTAACGCTTCTTTTGATAACGCTTCTTTTTGGGCTAAATTTTCAATACTTATCTTCCCTTTTGGAGTGAGAATAGTGTATAAATATCCTTTTTGAAAAACAGTTTTAGAAACAATCGCTTTTTGTTTTTTCAATTGTTCGTCAATGCTCGAAACGTTTGCTTTTGTAGCGTATAAAAACCAATACTGATTGTTAGTATTGTCTTGATTTCTTCTTTCTACGGTGTAGTTTGTTGCCGTTTCAGTATGCTTGAAAGCCGAAGCTCTCCAGTTATAGACAATATTTCCGGCAGTATTAGCATTTAAAAAACGAATCTGAGGGAATAGATGTGTGATCTCATTGAGGTAGTTGTCAAATTCATAGAACATGCCTCCTTTTTTGCCTTTTGTAGTTCGCCATCCAAGATTCTTTTTATTTCTCAAATCGAAGTTTCCTTTACTTTTATTGTAAACAGAGTTGATCTGATAAATGTCGTCAGGATGTATAAAATGAGTCCAAATACCGGTGTACAAATACATAGATTGTTGCGAGAATTTTCGATCCTCATCCATATAAAATCCTGCGGTAAGTCTAGGATAATCAAATAGGGTTGGATCGTAAGGTTCAAAGTCAAATTCGCGATCACCTCCTTCAAATTTCTCACCCGAGTAAAGACTACACATAAATTGTAACGAAGGCATTCCTTTTCGTAATTGTCCCACACCCATTTTGTCAATTACATTGGAAGGTGGAACGTACGAGCGAGGTAAGTCGCCAAACCCATTTATTTCCCATTTTTTTTCCACAGCATTAAGCGCAATAGGAATATACTCTTTGTCCCAACCTTTGACTTCTAATGAAACGTGATTGTAACCATGAAATCCAAGTTCATTGCCATTTCCTAAACAATCTTTCATCAGCCAACTACTTGTGGCGTCAATAGTATTGTTGGATTTGATTTTTCTAGAGTCCCATTGTGTAAAATCAAACGGAGGATTCGTCGTATTTTCATAATCAAAACAAGGGATTGCAGTTAGGCTAATGTGGTATTTGTGTGCCAAATATTTAATATCCGGCCACCATACTTTAGTTTCAAATTCGGCCGTGTTGATATTCATTTCGGAAGCAATTGGTTCTAGTTTTGCCTCAAACAATGGAGATGGGAAGTCGTCTAAGAAAATCGTACTTGTGTTAGCAATCGGGTAGGGAATACCTTCTAATCCACTCAATACATAAGAAAAAAGAAATCCTCGATCTTCTTTGTCCAGGTACATGGTAGAATTGAAATATATTATTTTTCCCCTTCCAATTTTATTCTCAATCACAACAGGTAACTTAGGATTGTTACTTGCCGTTGCTAGTATATTAATCGATGATGAAAAATTGTTTTCTTTTAAACTATAATGACCAAATTTCGGTTTAATATCTTTTCCATCCATATTGGGTAAAAATGGAGAGGTGAAATGAATTCCTTTGGAAGTAATGTCAGTATCTAAATCTCCAGTTGTTTTTATACCAGCTAAATAACCAAAACGAATGTCGGTAATAGCTTGTGAGACAAATACGGTTCCACCTTTGGCAATAAAATGAAGTAGGGTGTCAATGGTATTCGTTTTAATATCATTGGTTTCCATCAAACACAAAACACGAGTTGATTTAGCAATGCTTGGATGTGAATTCCAATCTTTTAGTTTTATTTTTCCAAATGGAATTTTAGTATAATCGGCTACCTTTTCAATATGCTTACTATAGGCTTCATTCAATGAATCCTTTTCGTTTACAATAAATTGAATTAAAGGAGGTTCAGCTATGGTGGGTTCGTAAGGGTCAAAATTACTTTCTGTATAATCATTATCCGATTTAATAATTGCATCCCAATCAATTCCCAAAAAGGTATCGCTCTTATTACAAGCAGTAAAAAGAGTTGTCAGTAGCAGTAAAAGGCTACCTATTAGCAAGCGAATATTTGGAGTATTATTTCTCATAAATCAAATCTTCTGTTTTACTCCTTTTGGCAACATTGACAATTTCATATACTTTGACTTCATCGCTATTAAAGTACAATTTTACAGTTCTTCCTTTTTTCTTTAAGGTGTCTATAATAGCGGTGAGTTGAGGCGCTTTTCGGCTACCATCACTAAACAAACTTTCAGGGTCGTCAATGTCTAATACGTAACTGTGATTGGTTTTGTTGCTAGTTTCATTATCAAGATTGGTTTTGGCTTTTTCTAAATTGTATACAAATACAAAAATAGAATTGGGCAATACCATTTTTGGATGCAATTGAAAATAATGCTCGTTTTTTTTGTAGGCATTGTATACCGAATCTCTGTAAATATAGTTGTCTATAAAATAGTCGTAGTTAATAAAATAGTGCTTGTTTGTGCTGATAAGCTCTGCCGAATTCATATTTACCACCGCATAAGTAAATGGGATATACGATCTTGAAATTTGATCATAGGCATTTAAAACAGTCGTTGGCGTTCGGTCAGTAACTTTTAATTTTTGTATCGATTTTTTTTGAATTTGAATTAAGAAAACTACAAATACAATAATTACGATTCCATAAATAGTTTTGGATAAACTAGGGTTAATGTTCAATTTAGCATTGATTGTTTTTACTAAAATTGAAACATTTAAACCAATGGTTATTGGTAAAAAAACAGGAATCATAGTGATAATCAAATCAGTGTCTAACCAACTATTGTTGATGTGAGAAAGTAGTACTAGTCCATTAAAGAAAAGCATAAATGCTAAAGGTCCTTTCCAATTTTCTTTCTTTTTTACGGATAAAAATACCATTGCTAGAATACCAAATCCTGAAAGAATTTGATAAAATGAAATTAACGTAGAATAAGGAAAACTTAAGTTAGGAAGGTACGTAAAAGTATGTGTACTAATTAAATTAGAATGGATGAAGAAAGCAAAATCAGTTCTTAAACGATAGCATGTTAATGCGTATATAGTAAGAATAACAACTACTCCAATCGCATAAGCGGCTAGATTAATCCAGTATTGTTTGTTTTCTTTTTGACAATTCAATGCCAATGTAATTGCCAAAAATAGAGGAATACAGATGAACAATACAACTAAATTAATCAATCCTATAGCGATAAAACAGAGCGAACTCAAAATGAGGAAGCTATGGTTTTTAAGTTTTAAAATGCTAGGATTTATCATGAAAACCATTAATGGAATGGCTAATGTCAATGCAGAGAATACGGAGTTGTTTTTTAGTATGAACTCAATATTAATTGGCACAATAGTGTGCGCCAAAGTAAAGAATAATGCAGCTATTGTAGGGGCTACAAATTTGGAGGGAGTCAATTGATAAATAACCCAAAATATAGTAATATCTAGTAAAGTGTCTTCTAATATTGATATGGACTGCAAAGCAACTTCTGGGCTTACGTTTACGGTTTTGCTGTAAATGTCTATCAGAGCGGATTGTCCTAAAGTCGTATTTTCATTAGAAAACCAAACTTGAGAATCCAGATGTATAATGTCCCCAAGATTAGCATACCATAATTTTGAAAATGAAAAAATATCAAAGTTGAAAATATAATACTTTACGAAAAATTGAAGGGTAACTAAACCTACTATAATGGCAATGAATTGCATGTCTTTTTTTCGTAGGCTATTATCTTTGTCTAATCGCAGCCAAAATGCAAGGGACTTTTTATTTTCAATGTTTTTTAGAACCTCTAAAGCATGAATGTTTAATTTGTGTGTAATGTATTTTTTAGGTCTCTGGATATTTTTTATACCAATGTAATCCAGCAATAGTAATAATGATAATAAGAATAAAAGGTTCAAAAAATTATAGACGCCTAATTGTATCATGATGAATACCAATACCAATAAAATGGTACCGTATTTAAACCATTTGGTTACAATAAAGTCTACTAAATTCTGTGTTTTAAAGCGTGAGAACACCTTTTTATTTATAAAAAAAATAAAAAAGACTAATAAACAAAGTCTGATAAAACCATATACTATCGATGTTCTAAAAAGCATAAGATGGTATTAGGTTAAAATTAGGTTGGGTCTGCAAATCAATAGCTCCTACAAAAAAAGGGATTGCTGTAGGAAGTAATCGTTCCGCAATACTATCATAACGGGTTTGTGAATTGGCATATTCGACAACTAACACAGGCGTTTTATATTGATTTCGAATAGTGTTTATTTGATTCAAACGAAAATCGAAGTCTTCTTCTGAACGCAAATGATACGTTTTGTTCTCAAAATCAAAACAACTGGCAACTGATTCAACAAGAACAGCGTCAATTAAGGGGTAGGTCAAATCAATAAATTCCAACCCAGCGTTTTGGATAAATAAATGATTTGGATATTTTGACTTCATATTTTTTATAAATGCGATCAGTGAATTTTTCTGAGCAGTTTGTTTGCCGTGAATTCCAAAGTTATCCAAATTATCAAAAAAAATGCCATTGTAACCTAATTTTATAAATTCGTCGATGGTCTCTGATAAAACAGTTTTAGTTTTTTCGAGATCTAAATTTAGTAAAAAACTATCCCAATTGTCATTTTTTCCGACAAAGGTCATTTTTAGACGTTCATATATTTTCGAATAGGTATTGACCTCTCCTAAACTTAAATAAGCAAATACAGCTTCATTGTTATCCTTAAATTCCTGAATCTGAATGGAATTGTAAAAGCCTGCTTCTACTATAACGTATTGATAACCCATTACACTATTGGGATTTAATTTGCCGTAGCAAATAAATACAGATTCCTGTTTTTGAGTATCAATGGTAGTATTGGTCATTTATTAATATGCGGAATAATAGTTGTAATCCAAATTTTTAAAAAATGAAACGTTCTCTTTTAATGTCAATACCATGAATACTAAACTTCCCATTACCATCCCGATGACGCTATATTCATAACCCACAAAACGACTAAACACAAAGCCGGTTATAATATTTACAACGGTGGCTATAATGATGGCTTTTAGTGGTTCAGTAGGTCTTCCTAAAGTGAAAAGGTATAAAGAATTCATCATTCCCCACGCTAAAAACAGGTAGCCAATACAGCCAAAACTCGCCACAGTATAACTCAAGTCTAATAGTTTTATATGAAATCTAGATTCATATCCCCAAGGAGATGTAATTAAAAAATAAGTAATAATAAATAGGACTGTACTACTCACTAAAAGGATAATTACGTTTCTCCAATACATCATTGTGAAATAACCATTGAAATGTTTTACTTCATTGAATTTTGTTAAACGTTGTTGTAAGTCTAGAAAATGCGTAAATACTTTTACACTATATTCTAAAACACCTCCCATAAATAAGAAGGAAACAATAGCAATGTCCATTCCTAGCTCGTAGTCTTTTTTGAAATAGATTACGAAAGGCATGAGACCATCCAACTCAGATGACCAAGCCAATATACGGTCAATAAAAACAAATAGATAGATGAATAATCCGTAAAAGAAATACTTATAATTGTGATAAAGTAGCACAGGAGTATTAATTTTATTTTGAGCTATTTTTACGGTTTTGTGTAGGATTCGTTTGAAAAAAAGATGCTGAAATAATTTTGAC
>JACCDS012311853.1_pt1 | contig 12529 bp, 8 predicted proteins | sample 7446441 | NCBI WGS metagenome assembly JACCDS01 (sample SAMN15323445, study PRJNA562643) | freshwater metagenome | isolation source: river surface water | place: USA:Blue River Watershed | collected 2017-08-17
AAGATCAGGTCGGAGATCAGCGGCGCGTTCAGCATGACCTCGACCGCAGCCATCCGGCCCTTGCTGTCCTGCTTGGGGATCAGGCGCTGCCAGACCAGGGCGCGCAGGTTGAGCGACAGGTCCATCAGCAGCTGGGCGCGGCGTTCCTCGGGGAAGAAGTTGATGATGCGGTCCAGCGCCTGGTTGGCGCTGTTGGCGTGCAGGGTGGCCAGGCAGAGGTGGCCGGTCTCGGCGAAGGCCACGGCGTGTTCCATGGTCTCGCGGTCGCGGATCTCGCCCATCAGGATCACGTCGGGCGCCTGGCGCAGCGTGTTCTTGAGCGCGATTTCCCAGCTGTCGGTGTCCAGGCCCACTTCACGCTGCGTGACGACGCAGTTCTTGTGCGGGTGCACGAACTCCACCGGGTCCTCGATGGTGATGATGTGGCCCTGCGAGTTCTCGTTGCGCCAGTCCACCATGGCGGCCAGCGTGGTGGATTTGCCCGAGCCGGTGGCGCCCACCATGATGCACAGGCCGCGCTTGGCCATGGTGACTTCCTTCAGGATCTGCGGCACACCCAGGGCATCGATGGTGGGCAAGGTGGCGGGAATCACCCGCAGCACCATGCCCACCTTGCCCTGCTGGATGAAGGCGTTGGCACGGAAGCGCCCGACACCAGGGGGCGAGATCGCAAAGTTGCATTCCTTGGTGCGCTCGAACTCGGCGACCTGCTTGTCATTCATGACCGAGCGTGCCAGGGCCAGGGTGTGGGCGGCACTCAGGGGCTGGGGCGAGACCTTGGTGACCTTGCCGTCCACCTTCATGGCAGGCGGAAAGTCGGCGGTGATGAAGAGGTCGCTGCCGTTGCGGCCGATCATCAGCCGCAGCAGGTCGTTGACGAATTTGGTTGCCTGGTCGCGCTCCATGAGAGCACCTCCTTTTCAGTGAGTCTGCAAGGCGATCCCCAGCGGGGAACGCCGTGGGACCGGCTTGGCCGGACCGCTGGCGTTGCCCCCTGCAAGGGGGGTGGCGGAGCGACACGCAATGCGCGCAGCCTGGGGGTGCGCCATATTACCCCGGGAAGTTCTCCGGAATCTTGGCCTTGCCACGGGCCTCGGCGGCGCTGATGACGTTGCGTTTGACCAGATCGGTCAGGTTCTGGTCCAGGGTCTGCATGCCCACGCTGTTGCCGGTCTGGATGCTGGAATACATCTGCGCCACCTTGGCCTCGCGGATCAGGTTGCGGATGGCCGGCGTGCCCAGCATGATCTCGTGCGCCGCCACCCGGCCCTGGCCATCCTTGGTCTTGCACAGGGTCTGGGAAATCACCGCCTGCAGGGATTCGGACAGCATGGCGCGGACCATCTCCTTTTCCTCGGAGGGGAAGACGTCGATGATGCGGTCGATGGTCTTGGCGGCGCTGGAGGTGTGCAGGGTGCCGAACACCAGGTGGCCGGTCTCGGCCGCCGTCATGGCCAGGCGGATGGTTTCCAGGTCGCGCATTTCACCCACCAGGATGGCGTCCGGGTCTTCGCGCAGCGCGGATTTCAGCGCGGCGGCAAAGCTCAGGGTGTGCGGGCCGACCTCGCGCTGGTTGATCAGGCACTTCTTGGATTCGTGCACGAACTCGATCGGGTCTTCCACCGTCAGGATGTGGCCGAACTCGGTCTCGTTCAGGAAGTTGACCATGGCCGCCAGGGTGGTGGATTTGCCCGAGCCCGTGGGGCCGGTCACCAGCACCATGCCGCGCGGCTTGAGCGCCAGGTCGCCGAAGATCTTGGGCGCGTTGAGCTGCTCCAGCGTCAGGATCTTGCTCGGGATGGTACGGAAGACGGCGCCGGCGCCGCGGTTGTGGTTGAAGGCGTTGACGCGAAAGCGCGCCAGGCCGTCGATCTCGAAGGAGAAGTCGATCTCCAGGAACTCCTCGTAGTTCTTGCGCTGGGTGTCGTTCATGATGTCGTAGACCATGGCGTGCACTTCCTTGTGCCCCAGGGCCTCGACGTTGAGGCGTCGCACGTCACCGTGCACGCGGATCATGGGCGGCAGACCGGCGGAGAGGTGCAGGTCGGAGGCTTTGTTCTTGACGCTGAACGCCAGCAGTTGGGTAATGTCCACGTGTCCCTCTATCAATAGGAGTGCGATCTTTGCTACGCTTGCCGGACAATTATGACCGTGATTGCCACCCAGCTCCAAGCCGTTCGTTCCCGCATCGCTGCCGCGTGTCTTGCGGCCGGCCGTGATCCGTCCGGCGTCACCTTGCTGGCGGTTTCAAAAACCTTCGGCCCCGATGCCGTGCGCGCCGCCCATGCAGCCGGTCAGGAGGCCTTCGGCGAAAACTACATCCAGGAGGCCGTGCACAAGATGGCCGCGCTGGCCGATCTGCCCCTGCAGTGGCACTGCATCGGCCCGATCCAGAGCAACAAGACGCGCCTGGTGGCCGAACACTTTGCCTGGGTGCAGACCGTGGACCGGCTCAAGATCGCGCAACGCCTCAACGAGCAGCGGCCCGAGGACCTGCCGCCCTTGCAGGTCTGTCTCCAGGTCAATATCGATGGCGGCGCGACCAAGTCCGGTGTGGCGCCGCGGGAGGCGCTGGCCTTGGCGCAGGCGGTGACCGCGCTGCCGCGCCTGCAGCTGCGTGGCCTGATGTGCATACCCGATCCCCGGCCCGATGCCGGGGCCATGGAGGCGGTGTACCTGCGCGCCCGCGCGCTTTACGATGAGTTGCGCGCCGCCGGGCTGGCGCTGGACACCCTGTCCATGGGCATGACGGCCGACCTGGAGGCCGCCATCCATGCCGGCAGCACCATGGTGCGGGTGGGGACGGCCATCTTCGGCGGTCGCAGCCGGCGCCAGGCCTGAATCATCGGCTTGCCGATGGCCGCCAGCGGGCAGGGCGAAATGGGTCGTGCCCACCTCCGGATCCGCCCGGGGTGGGCTTACCCTGTGGGGGTGGGTGGCGTCGTTACATAAAATTACAGAAACCCGATCATGTTTTCCCTGCCCAGCCGCAAGGCATCCTGTCGATCGTCCGGACTGACCCTCATTGAGTTATTGCTCGTGGTGGCCCTGGTCGGCGTGCTGGCGGCCATCGCCCTGCCCATGTACCAGGGTTACAAGGAGCGCATCCGGCAGAGCCAGGCCATCCAGGACATCACGGTCCTGCAGGCCGTGATCCGGGAATACCAGCTCAACCATGGCACTTACCCTGCCGCGCTGGCCGATGTCGGCAATGCCGGCTGGCGTGATCCCTGGGGCAACGCCTATGAGTACCAGGAGCTGGTCAGCGTGGCGGGCAGGGGCAAGGCGCGCAAGGACCGCAAGCTCAATCCGCTGAACTCCGATTTCGATCTCTACAGCGTGGGCAAGGACGGGCTGTCGAAAACGCAGTTGACGAACAAGGACAGCCTGGACGACATCGTGCGGGCCAATGACGGTGCCTTTGTCGGCCTGGCCGCCAACTACACCCACTGAGCTTCGCGCTTCCCGATCGCCATGTTCCCGCAGCTGAAACTCCCCATCCAAGGCCTGTTCCTGCGCAGCCAGGTGGCGCGCCGCGTGTTCCTGCTGTTCCTCCTGTCGGCCCTGGTCCCGGCCTTGTTGCTGGCGGTGCTGTCTTATGGGCACATGCGCAGCATGGACCAGCAGCACGTGAACCGTCAGCTGGCGCTGGAAGGCGGCAACTACGCCAGTGGCCTGTACGAGCGCCTGCTGGGCGCGCATTTCATGCTGAGCGTGCAGGCGGCCGGTCTGCGTCAGGGCTTGTCGGTCGCCGATACCAGTCCGGATCTGGCGCAAAAGGTGTTCAGGCGCATCGATGTGCGCGAAAAGGCGCTGGCCACGCCTGTCGATGCGGCCATGGACCAGCGCCTGCAGGCAGCGCAGGCGCATCTGGCGCTGGGCGAAAGCCTGCTGCTGACGCCCCCTGATGCGCCGGCGGATGCCCGTATCCGGCTGGCCGCCGCCATCGATCCGGCGCAAACCGGACGTGGTGTGCTGCTGGCCGAACTGTCGCCATCGCATGTCTGGGGGGATGCCGAGGATCTGGCGCACCAGACCGAAGCCTGTGTGCTGGATGCCGCCGGCCAGGTCCTGTATTGCTCCGACGCTCGACTGGTGCCGGTCGCGGCCGACATCGCGGCACGGGGGCTGGCGTCACCCACCGGCACCGTCGGGGCCTGGCAATTCAACACGCGCAGCCTCTTTCTGCGCGCCCGCTTTGCGGTCGACGACTGGACCGTCATCACGCTGCGGCCCCAGGGGGCGAGCGAAGCTGGCTGGGGCCAGCTGGCCTATTTCTTTCTGGGCATCGTCTTGCTGACCCTGCTGCTGGTGGCCCTGCTCAGCGGGGTGCAGCTGCGGCGCATCCTGGTGCCGCTGGAGCAGCTGATCGAGGGCACGCGACGCATCGCGCGCGAGGAATTCTCGCGGCCCGTGCTGGTGCGGCGCGACGACGAGTTCGGCCAGCTGGCGCAGGCGCTCAACCGGATGGCGGCGCGCCTGGGCCGGCAGATGGGCACGCTGCGCGCCTTGTCGGAGATCGACCACGACATCCTCACGCGCGTGGACATGGAACAGATCATCGGCCGCATCCAGGAGCGGCTGCACACGCTCTGGCCGAAGGCCGTGACCAGCATGGTGGTGTTCGACCAGCAGGCGGCGGACTTCGGCATCGTGCATCTCTACGCGGGCGAACACGGTGTCACGGCCAAGGTGCCCAGCCGGCTCGAGCCCTGGTTGCTGGAGCAGCTGGCGCGTGATTACGACGGCATGTGGTTCGACGTCGGCGGCGGCGAGCTGCCGGACTTCCTGTCCATGGTGGCCGATGCCGGCGCGCGGCGTATCCTGGTGCTGCCCATCTTCTGGAGCGACAAGGTCAGCGGCCTGCTGGCCATCGGCCTGCTGGAGCCGCGCGAGTTCAGCAATGAGCTGGTGCAGCAGGCGCGTGACCTGGTCAAGCGCATCGGCGTGGCCCTGGCGGCCCATGCGCGCGACGAACAGCTCAAGTTCCGCGCCTACCACGACGACCTCACCGGCCTGCCCAACCGGCCGCTGCTGGTCGAGCGCCTGAACCAGGAGATGGCCCACGCGCGGCGCAACGGCAAGCAGCTGGCTGTGCTGTTCATCGACCTCGACCGCTTCAAGAAGATCAACGACAGCCTGGGTCACGACGGCGGCGACCGGCTGCTGTGCCAGGTGGCCGAGCGCCTGACCTCCTGCACGCGCGAGGGCGACACCGTGGCCCGCATCGGTGGCGACGAGTTCGTCGTGCTGCTGCCCGGTCTGGGCAACGCGCAGCAGGCGGCGCGCCTGTCCAGCGAGATCCTGGGACTGCTGGCCGAGCCCTTCATGATCGACGGCAGCACCAACTACGTGGGCGCCTGCATCGGCGTGGCCATCTTTCCCGATGACGGCAGCATCGCGCCGGAGCTGCTCAAGAAGGCGGACATGGCCATGTACCGGGCCAAGGCCACGGGGCGCGGGCGCGCCATCTTCTTCGAGGAGAGCATGAACGTCATTCAGCAGGAGCAGTCCTTGCTGGAGCGCGAGCTGCGACTGGCCATCGAGCGCGGCCAGCTCTCCTTGCGTTATCAGCCGCGCGTGCGCCTGAGCGACGACAAGCTCATGGGGGCCGAGGCGCTGCTGCGCTGGCAGCATCCGGAGCTGGGCTGGGTCAGCCCCGAAAAGTTCATCCCGCTGGCCGAGGAGGTCGGGCTCATCGACGAACTCGGGGGCTGGGTGCTGGGCCAGGTCTGCAAGCAGCTGGGGCACTGGCAGACGGCGGGCTACCGCCTCAGCATCTCCGTCAACGTCTCGGGCCGCCAGCTCAAGTCGGGGCGCCTGGCCCTGCAGGTGCAGCAGGCGCTGGCCGAGCACCGGGTGCGCCCGGCCGGGCTGGAGCTCGAAGTCACGGAAGGCGCGCTGATCGACAACATCGAGGCCGTGGGCCAGCAGCTCGGCCAGATCAAGCGCGCCGGCGTGGTCATCGCGCTGGACGATTTCGGCGCCGGCTACTCTTCCTTGAGTTATCTGCAGCGGCTGCCGGTCGACATCCTCAAGATCGACCGTTCCTTCACGCAGGAACTGGGGCGCAGCGAAGACGCCGGCAGCATCGTGCATTCCATCATCGTGCTGGCGCATGCACTGGGCAAGACCGTGGTGGCCGAAGGCGTGGAGCACGAGCAGCAGGCCCAACTGCTGCGTGACTGGCAATGCGAACTGGCCCAGGGCAATTACTACAGCCCGGCGATCACGGCCCATGAGCTGGAAGACCTGATGACGCCTTCACGCCCGGCCGAAATCCTCTGAGTCGCCGTCTGCGGGGGCCGCCCCCAGCAGCGCGCCGACCAGCTCCACCGCGCGCAGGGCGGTGAGCCCTGCGGGGTCGAGCGTCGGGTCGAGTTCCATCACGTCCGCCGAGGCCAGCCGGCCGCTGGCGGCGATGTGCTGCAGACACAAGCGGGCCAGCGCCAGGCTGGCGCCCCCGCTCACCCGCGTGCCCGTGCCCGGTGCGACCGCCGGGTCCAGGAAGTCCAGGTCCAGGCTGACATGCAGGTGCGTGTCTGCCTCCACCCCCGCCAGGACGCGCGCCATCACGGCCTGCGCACCCGCCGCGCGCAGGGCTTCCATGGAGGTCAGTTGCAGGCCCAGCGCCTGCACCAGCACCGCCTCGCCCGGGTCGACGCTGCGCACCCCGATCAGGTGCAGCTGCGTCGGCGCCAATGCCGGTGCCTGATCGGCAAGCCGGGTCAGCGCCGGCGGCCCCACGCCGCGCAGGCAGGCCACCGGCATGCCGTGCAGGTTGGCGCTGGGGCTGGTGCGGCGGCTGTTGCAGTCGGCATGCGCGTCGAACCAGAGCACGCGCAGCTTGCGGTCCAAGGCGCGGCAGTGGCGCGCCACGGCGCTGATGGAGCCGATCGCCAGGCTGTGGTCGCCGCCCAGCAGCAGCGGCAGGCGCCCATGCGCCAAGGCGCGGCTCACGGCATCGTGCACGGCCCGGTTCCAGTCCGTGACCTCCAGCAGGTTCCGGTAGCCTGCGACCACCGTCCGTGCCGGCGCCGAGGGGCCGCCCAGGTCGCCGGCATCGAGGACAGACCAGCCCCGTGCGCGCAGGGCCGGGACCAGTCCGGCCTCACGCAGGGCGCGTGGTCCCTGGCGGGCGCCGGGCGCCCCGGCCCCGGCGTCAGCCGGCGCGCCGATGAGCTCGATCTCGTGCTTCAATGGCGAGGACATGTGGTCATTTTGCGGGAGACAGCCATGTTCCGTGACCGGATCGAGGCCGCCGAGCGGCTGGCCGAGCAACTCGTGGCCTACCGGGGGCAGCAAGCACTGGTGCTGGCCATCCCGCGCGGCGCCGTGCCCATGGCCAAGGTCATCGCCGAACGCCTGGGGGGCGATCTCGACGTGGTCCTGGTGCGCAAGCTGCGCGCGCCCTGGCAGCCCGAGCTGGCGATCGGCTCGGTCGACGAAAGCGGCTGGACCTATATTGCCCCCTTTGCCGCCAGCACCGGGGCCGACGCGCAGTACATCGAGGCGGAAAAGCGCAGGCAGCTGGAGACCCTGCGCCAGCGCCGCGCCCGGTACAGCCCCGCGCGCGCGCGCATCGACCCGGGCGCACGGACCGTGATCGTGGTCGACGACGGCCTGGCCACCGGTGCCACCATGATCGCCGCGCTGCATGGTTTGCGTCCGCAAAAACCGGCCCGGCTGGTTTGCGCCGTGCCGGTGGCCCCGCCCGGCACGCTGGAGAAAGTGCGGCCCCTGGCCGATGCGGTGGTCTGCCTGGAGACGCCCGAAGGGTTCCAGGCCGTGAGCCAGTTCTACCGGGAGTTCGATCAGGTCGAGGACGAGGAAGTGATCGCGCTGCTGAAGGATTGAAGTACGGCCAGCCGCCGCCGGGCCGCCCCAAGGCGGCTGCGCCCCACGTCCAAGCAGAGCGCAGGACCGTAGTCTGCGTGTGGGGCAGAGAGCCACACGGAGTGGGCGAACGTGGGGGAGCCCGTTACTTCCAGTGCCGTCCGAACCAGTCGGCCGCCTGGCGTGCCACCTCGTCCAGCGCGCCCGGTTCCTCGAACAGATGGGTGGCGTCGGGGATCACCGAAAGCGCCTTCTCGCAATGCAGCTTCGCATGGGCGACGCGGTTGAGTTCCAGTACCTCGGCATCGGCGCCACCCGCCAGCAGCAGGGTGGGCGCGCGCACCTTGGCCAGTTCGTGCGCGCCGGCCAGATCGGGACGGCCGCCGCGCGAGACCACGGCCTGCACCTCCTCGCCCAGGGCGGCGGCGGCCTGCAAGGCGGCCGCCGCGCCGGTGCTGGCGCCGAAATAAGCGATGGGCAGATGGCGGCTGGCCGGGGTGTGCAGCATGACGTAGGCGCTTGCCACCAGCAGGCGGTGCGTCAGCAGGCCGATGTCGAAGCGCGTGTGGTAATCCAGGTTCTCGCTCAGCGTCAGCAGATCCAGCAGCAGCGTGCCGCTGCCCTGCGCCTGCAGCACCCGCGCCACGTGGTTGTTGCGCGGGCTGTGCCGGCTGCTGCCGCTGCCATGTGCAAACAGCACCAGACCGCGCGCATCGGCCGGCAGCTCCAGCAGGCCATCGATGTGCACGTCGTCAGCCGGGATGCGCAGCAGCTCGTGAGACATGATGAAACCTCTGAACGGTACTGCGCACCGCTGCAAGCGTCAAGCCGGGGCGTCGGCCAGAGGCGTGCTTATTGCGCCTGGAAGCCGCTGGCCTGGATGATGCGCGCCCAGCTGGCGCTGTAGGCGCGTTCGCGCTGGCCCAGCTGTTCGGACGTCATGTGGCCCACGCTCAGGCCCATGGCGCTCAGGCGCTCGTGCACTTCGGGCAGGGCGATGACCTTGGCCAGGGCGGCGGAGTAGCGCTCCAGCGTGGCCTTGGGCGTGCCCTTGGGCGCGAAGATGCCGTAGTAGGGCAGGTCCTCGAAGCCGGCCAGGCCCAGTTCGGCGAAGGTCGGCACCTCCGGCAGGATGGCCTGGCGTTTGGTGCCGATCACGGCCACCATGCGGATCTTGCCGGCCTTGTGGTTCTCGATGAAGTCCGGTACCGAGCCCACGCCGGCGGCGATCTGCTTGCCCAGCATGTCGCCCATCATGGGCGCGCTGCCGCGGTAGGGCGCGGCCTGCAGGTCCAGGCCGTTCTTCTGGCCGATCACCTTGACCAGGAACTCGGGGACCGAGGCCGGGGCCGGCACGCCCACCGTACCCTTGCCCTGGCCGTGCTCGCGCACCCAGGCGAGGTACTCCTTGTAGCTTTTCGCCGGTGTGCCGCCCGACAGCGCCAGGCCGTTGACGAAGGTGGCGAAGCCCGCCACCGGCACGAAGTCCTGCGCCGGGTCGAAGCCCGGGTTTTTCATGGTCAGCGGCAGGATGGTGACGCTGTGGTCATGCGAGAGGAAAAGCACCGAGCCGTCGGCCGGCGCGGCCTTCAGCGCCTGGGCCGCCAGCTGGCCGCCGGCGCCGGCCTTGTTCTCGACGATGACGTTGGTGCCCAGCTGGTCCTTGAGCTTCTCGGCCAGCACGCGCGCGATGGCGTCGGTGCCGCCGCCGGGCGGGAAGCCCACCATGATCTTGATGGTGGCGGGTTCGGCCAGGGCCGGGCCGGCCAGGAGCAGGGCGGCAGCGGCCAGGCCCAGGGTGCGGCGCTTGAGGTTCAGGAACATGGTGTCACTCCAGCATGTGGATAAGGGATGGGACAAATTTTGCACCAGCGGGCACCTTCTGGCGATCGCCGGTCGTGAAACCTCTTAAACTGAGTTCACCGTGCTCCGATCAGGCCCGTGCTGGCGCCATCACCATGACGTGGGTCCGGGAAAAACGAGAACAGGGAGTGTCAGTCATGTGTCGTGTCGCCTATGTCCCTGCCGTATCAAAAAGATCGTTCCCCTGAGCGTGACGCCCCGAAGCCACCCTCTCTGACCGCCGCGCCTGAGCGTTCGCGGTGGCGGATCTGGCGACCGGAGGGGCTGGGCTTGTATGGTCTGGTGGGCCTGATGCTGCTCACGCTCTGGGGTCTGGTCCTCGGTTTCTCGGCCTTCCAGAAGCAGCGCCTGGTCGATGACGCGCAGCGTGAACTGGGCTATCTGCGCAGCGCCGTGGCCCAGCATACCGAGAGCGTGTTCCGCTCGGTCGAGACCCATCTGCGCGTGGTGGACCGCTGGCTGCAGGACCGGCCCGGCATCGACCCGCTGCGCGATCCCGCCTTCAACAGCCTGGTGGAGGAGATGCGCAAGTCCTCGGCCGGGCTGATCGACCCGCGCATGGTCTCGACCCGGGGGCAACTGCACTACCTGCCCACGCGCGACGGCCGGCCGCTGGCCGATGTCAGCGACCGGTCCTACTACCGCGAAGCGTTGAAGCTGGAGGCGGGGCAGCTCTACATCGGCGATCCTGTGCTCAGCCGGGTGACCGGCAAATGGGGCATCCCGGTCTCCATGCGGCTGCGCAAGCCGGTGGGGGGCATGCAGGTGGTGTTCGTCGCGATCGAGCTGGACCGTCTGCAGGCCTTCCACGAACAGTTTCGCGTGCAGCCCGCGGGCGCGGTGTCGCTGATGCGGCGCGACGGCGTGTTCCTCTCCCGCACGCCCTTCGAGCTCAAGCTCATCGGCCGCGATTTCTCGGACCAGCCCTGGTTCCCGCTCATGCGCCAGCAGGTGCGCGGCGCCCTCATCACGGACGGCAGCCTGACCAACAACCCGCCGCGCCTGCAGAACTTCGAGCAGCTGCAGGACTATCCGCTGATCGTCATCGTGAGCCGCAACGTGGACGACGTGCTGGCCAGCTACTACCAGCGCCGCGGCATCATCGTGATCGCGGTGGCGCTCATCACCGTGCTGGGCCTGTTCTTTTCCTGGCGGCTGCACCGCGTGCAGCGCGACCTGCACCGGTCGGCCGCCATGCTCGTGGCCGCCGGCGACGCTTCGCCGCTGGGGCAGTTCCGTACCGATGCCCAGGGCCGGCTGGTCTCGGTGAACGAAGCCTGGCGCAGGATCCACGGCATCAGCGCGGACCTGCCGCCGCAGGACTGGGCGGCCGTGGTGCGTCCGGTGTCCGGGTCGGCGGCGGCCATGACCCCGACGGGCTATCTGCCACAGGGGGAGCATGCGCTGCGCATGGCCGACGGCAGCGCGGTGCTGCTCAAGGTCAGGCGCGCCGACATCGTGCTCGACGGCGTGGTGCTGGGCTGCAGCGGCACGGTGGAGGACATCACCGAGCAGCGCGCCAACCAGAAGGCGCAGCGCATGCTGACGGAGGTCTTCGAACTCAGCACCGATCTCGTGGTGCGGAGCGATCTGGAAGGCCACTGCCTTTATGCGAATCCGGCCTTTCGCCGTTTCATCGCCCATGCGCCGGAGGCGCCCCTGGGCGCCCTGACCATGTTGAGCATCCTGGGGCCGGAGCAATTCGCGCGCCGCGAGCGCGAGGTGCTGCCCACGGCCCTGCGGCAGGGCTACTGGCTGGGCGAGACCGTGGCCCGCGACGCCCAGGGCGATGAGCGGGTTCTGAGCCATCTGGTGATCGCGCACCGCTCCCCGGATGGCAGCGTCCAGAACTTCTCGGCCATCCTGCGCGACATCACGGCCCAGAAGATGGCCGAGCAACAGCTGCAGGCCAGCGAGCAGCGGCTGCGCGATATCGCGGACAACGTGCCTGCCCTGATCGCCGAAACCGGGGCCGACCTGCGTTTCCGTTTCGTCAACCGCCGCTACGAGCAATGGATGGGCCTGGACCGCCAGGCCCTCATCGGCCAGCGGGTCGAACAGCTCTTCCCCGAGGCGGTGGTCCGCGCCGTCATGCCCCGGCTGCAGGCGGCCTTGCGCGGTGAAGAGGTCGAATACGAGCGCCAGATTTCCGAGCAGCCCGACAGGCGCGTGCAATTCCATCTGGTGCCACGCAAGGACGAGCAGACCGGCGCGGTGCTGGGTTTCTATACCCTGGGCCTGGACATCACGGCCGCGCGCCAGGCCGAGGCCGCCCTGCGCCAGAACGAAAGGCTGCTCACCAGCATCACGGACCGCATGCCCATGCGCGTGTCCTTCGTGGACCATGAGCGGCGCTACCGTTTCGTCAACCGGGCCTACGAACTGGCCTTTGCCCGGCCGCGCCAGGCCTGGTACGGGCGCACGGTGCGCGAGATGCTGGGCGAGGCGGCCTACCAGAAGGTCGAACCCTTCGTCCTGCGGGCCCTGCAGGGCGAGGCCGTCAGCTTCGACGGCGAGCTGACCACGGCCGAGGGCTACCGCAGCTACCGCTCCGATTACGTGCCGCAGTTCGCCGAGGACGGACACAGCGTCGTCGGTTTTGTCTGCATCGTCATCGACACCACGGGCCAGAAGCTGGAGGAGCGCCGCCTGCTGGCGCTGAGCGAGCGCGACCCCCTGACCGGGCTGCTCAACCGCGCGGGATTTGACACCCGGTTGCGCGAGGCGTTGCACCACGCCCAGGACCGGCGCACCGGCCTGGCGGTGATGTACCTGGACATCGACCACTTCAAGCAGGTCAATGACAACCTGGGCCATCTGGTGGGGGACC
>JACCDS010488771.1_pt1 | contig 12526 bp, 10 predicted proteins | sample 7446441 | NCBI WGS metagenome assembly JACCDS01 (sample SAMN15323445, study PRJNA562643) | freshwater metagenome | isolation source: river surface water | place: USA:Blue River Watershed | collected 2017-08-17
GTTCCCGTTCCCGAGACCCCATGGCCCTGACCAGATAGGCCAGGTTTAATTTGAGTTGCTGCGACATGGCCCTATGATAAATGGCCTTACCGACCGATTTTGGAGCCTGCATTGGAAATACTGGTGGTCTATTACACGCGCCATGGCGCAACCCGCAAGCTAGCAGAGGCCGTCTGCGACGGTGTTCATCTTGTTCCTGGCTGCTCGGCGCGACTGCGCACCGTCCCTGCCGTGTCGACCGTCTGCGAGGCGACCGAACCCGCAATTCCCACGGACGGCCCCCCTTACGCAGAGCCGAAAGATCTAGAAGAGTGCGCAGGCGTCATCCTGGGATCACCCACCCGCTTTGGGAACATGGCAGCCCCAATGAAATATTTTGTTGATCAGACGCTTGCGCAATGGCTATCGGGAAGTCTGATTGGAAAGCCGGCCGGTGTCTTTACCAGCACAGGAAGCTTACATGGCGGGCAAGAGACCACGCTCTTATCAATGATGTTGCCTCTGCTTCACCACGGCATGCTGATCGTTGGACTGCCCTACTCTGAAAAAGATCTACTGACCACAACGTCTGGGGGTACGCCGTATGGCGCATCGCATCTCGCAGGGGGAGACAGTGCGCGCCCCGTGACGGACGAAGAAATCCGCCTTGCAAGAGCCCTAGGGCAGCGGGTTGCTCAGACTGCCAAGAAGCTTGCGTGATCTGATGCCACAGTTAACCGAAACTTGGAATAGCCGGGCAATCCCCGTCCCAAAACCCTGGCCGGTGATTGCTTTTGTGATCTCACTGGCCTTGATTGGCTTTGGGCTTTCCTGGGAACTCTTCTTGGACCCGATTCGCCCTGGAGGCTCTTGGCTCGCACTCAAAGTGCTTCCGCTAGTGGTCGCCCTACCAGGCCTATGGAAAGCGAAGATGCCCACCTTTCGCTGGATGTCACTCATGGTCTGGCTCTATGTTGGCGAAGCACTCGTGCGAATCATCGGACTATCTGAGATCGAACGGCAACTTGCATGGAATAGCCTTGCGTTATCGCTAGCGCTTACTGCCGCCATTCTGATGGGAGCACGAGCGCAGATTAAGGTCGCCAAGGTGCGTTACGAAGAGTTTCAGCAGAACAACCAATAAGGGTTCGCTCAACTCAGCGTACAAAACGGAGCCGTTGTTGTGCAGACCTTAGTGCGCTGACAACTGTACAGAAGCCATCAGGCGCTCAAAGAGTTCCAGCGGCCCTAACTTTCCCTCACAGATCTCTCGTCGCCATACACGCGCACCCGGTTGGCCATGAAAGAGTCCATGCCAGTGACGCGTCATGTGCTTTGGGGCAACCCCTTGCCCGAGTTGATCTTCAAAATAACGCTGTAGGGCAGGCAGAATCGACTCTCGGGTGTTGGGTAGGTTCACATACCCCAAGGCCGCGGCGATATCTCTAAGGACCCAGGGGTCGTGATATGCCGAACGACCAAGCATCACCCCATCTGCGGCAGGGAGATGACTGTCTTCCGCAGGGGCAAGCAAAGCCAGCGACTGGGCCACTGTCTGGATGCCACCATTGGCCACAAATGTCGCCTCTGGAAAGTCTTTCTTCAACTGACGAACCACCGACATCTTCAAAGGAGGAATCTCTCGATTCTCTTTCGGGCTTAAGCCTTTAAGGATTGCCGAGCGGGCGTGCACGATAAAGACGCGACAACCAATTGCAACCAGTTTGCCAACAAAGTCTCGGACAAATCCGTAGTCATTCTGATCGTCGACGCCGATACGGTGCTTCACAGTCACCGGCACTGTCACTGCGTCCTGCATCGCCTTAATGCCGTCTGCCACAAGATCAGGCTCCCGCATCAGACAGGCGCCAAAGGCGCCCTTTTGAACGCGCTCGCTTGGGCAGCCGCAGTTGAGATTAATCTCGTCATAGCCCCAACTCGCCCCAATGCGAGCCGCCTGCGCGAGATCTGCGGGCTCACTGCCGCCAATCTGTAAGGCAACCGGATGCTCCTCTGAATTAAAGCCCAGCAGCCGATGCAGATCCCCATGCAGGATCGCACCCGTGGTGATCATCTCCGTGTAGAGCAGTGCTGACGGTGCAATCAGTCGATGGAAAAACCGACAGTGTCGATCCGTCCAATCCATCATCGGCGCAACCGTCAGCCGGTAATCCAGAGTCTTGATCGTCAAGATGACCTAATACGCGGTAAGGTGGAATTCAGGCACAGAGCAGCATGTCCACATGCTGCCCGACACTACGCGCAAGCGCATCAACTGCGTAGCCGCCTTCAAGTGACGAGACGATCCTGCCGCCGCAGACTTTGTTCGCAACTTTGACCAATTGCTCGGTGATCCAGCCATAGTCCTGATCAGTCCACATCAGATGACTCATGTCGTCTTCGCGATGGGCATCAAAGCCGGCAGAGATCAGGATCAGCTGTGGCTGATAGGCTTCAATGGCCGGGATCCATTGGGTCAGCACCGCGTCACGCATCGCATCACCATTCGAATAGGCTGGCAAGGGAATATTCACCATATTCGATCCAAGCGGGATATCTCCCGAGAACGGATAGAGCGCCTGCTCAAAGGTTGAGACCATGAGCACACGATCATCCCCCGCAAAGATATCTTCGGTACCGTTGCCGTGGTGGACATCAAAGTCAATCACCACAATTCGCTTCAGTCCATGAACTGCCATCGCATGGGCTGCCGCCACCGCAATGTTATTGAAGAAACAAAATCCCATGACGCGATTCCGCTCTGCGTGATGCCCCGGTGGTCGAACCGCGCAGAACGCATTTCGAATCTCACCCGCCAACACAGCATCCACTGCCTGGATCACTGCGCCACAGGCAAGATACGCCGCATGCAGGGTATGCGGGTTCATCGAGGTATCGGGGTCTATCCCGTGATAGGGGCGATCCGTCGGAACGGCGGCGACGAGCATGTCCAGGTGTTCTTCTGTATGCACACGCAGAATGGCGTGATCTGGTGCCACAACCGGTTCCCTGACATCCAAGAACGGCATCAATCCCTTCCAGGTGAGATGGTCATGAATCGCCCAGAGCCGCTGCGGAGACTCCGGATGGGCTTCGCCCATCTCGTGCTTGAAGAAGGCTGGGTGGGTGTAAAACGCTGTCATGGGCTTAGTTTACGATAGCGCCTGAACTGGGTTTTTGCGCTAGATCCAAAAATCCGGAGAAAAGCTAGCCCGCGCCTCCGTAGCTCAGTGGATAGAGCATCCCCCTCCTAAGGGGAGGGTCGCACGTTCGATTCGTGTCGGAGGCGCCACTCCAAGGCAGCGACTAACCACCCGTCCACGGATCGTAGGCAATCCCATTCGCAACCAGACTGATTAAGGCGGACTGATTCTCAGCCGACTCAGCAAAATCTGCGAGCACCTTTGCTTTGGTCTTTTGAGGGTTCGTGTTCAGTTCGTTTAGCCACCAGTCAAAGCCACCCTGATCAGGGCTTCGGCCCAAGACGTTCTGGTAGACCTTCGTCAGGAACTCCGCATTGGTCGGATTGCTTCCGTAAAGCGTACGGAATTCCTTGGAGTCAATAAATCGGGCAGAGACTTCCGTCAGCTCCATTCCTTGATCGACCTGAGCGATCCAATATCCCAGACCCTCGAGATCCCCCTGGGATGGGTCTCGATTAAAGGCAGCCTTGTAAATTCGATAGGCTTTCCCTGCAGACCCAGAGATGTCGTATGCGATGTTTCGATCGTCAAAGCGAATTCGCTCAACGTTTGTGAGTGTGTCAGCGCCCCCAAGCCCCGAAAGATCGATGACCGACAAGCTATCGGCAGAGGATTTCGTTACCTTGAAACCATTCGAACGCCCGTTCGCGTAAAACGTATCAATACCGGCACCCCCATCAATTGCATCGTTGGCATAGGTGCTATAAAGAAAGTTGTTTCTCGCATCCCCAATAGTCCAAGGGACATCGGTGACGAAGAAAGTGCCACTAGTCAGGCCATCGGCACTTGAGAAGATTACCCCGGCAGTCCTAACATGAATGAACCCGAGCTTGCCCATGATAGGAACCGGCACGAAAGATCCATAATCGAGCCCCGTTATCTGGGTTTGCGAAAATTTTCCGGTTCCATCATTGAGCATAAATGCCGTATTGGTATTCTGAGGGGACCATGAAGCAGGTTCGTTTGCGGCGGTGCTAGTGGAATTGTTACTCATGAAATCCAAGTAACCATCACCATTAAGATCAACAATCTTTAGATTGTCGATAAACCCATCGTGATAGCCCGTGTTTTTCCAAGAACCGATCTGCGTGATTCGCTTTTCAGTCTCATTAACAAGAGTCGTTCCGTTTGAGATAAAGATCTCGTAAAGTGTTCCGTCATTAAAATGGTCTGAATCGGCCGCGTATATTGTCTTACCACTAGTATCAATTAAATAGCGGTGATCCTCATAGGTGCCATTCGCGAGAATGTCCGACCATCCATCTCCATTAATATCAAAGATAACCGTCTCATACGGGTTAAAGCCCGATTTAAACGTTTCTAACGTATGAAGACGAGTATCCGCTTTCCAATCAATCGTCATCGTTGCATCATGCGAAAGAACAAAACTAAGCTTTGTATCGACGGCTAAGCGCTTTTCATTCGAGAACTCCGGACTACCAGGTTTAATGTTCGGGAAGATCAGCGCATTCTGCGACGCGAAAAACATCACCAAATCTAAGTCACCGTCCCGATCTGAATCAAAAAACTGCGTATTGTGATGGTGGTAAGAAGCATTGACGTGGAGGCTATCTCCGTTTGGAGCGCGAGTCTCTGAGATGAGCTCCCAAGAATCCGCTGTGCCAACCTTGATCGCCTTCTGTGGCAGGCCTTCAGTAGTAAAGCGAAATGACTGAGTCGCGGGATCAAAGTACGCAAGAAGGCTCGGACCAGCTTCGGTCGCGGTAAAAAATGCGTCTAAGTAGCCATCTCCGTTGATGTCCGCGACAGTCGCGTGATGGGCGTACGGCTTGTCTTCAGAGACAAATGACTTGAACTTTTTATCGGGCGTGCTTAGGTAAATAACCTGTGGTCCCCCGTAGACATTGTCCGTTGTATCGGGATCCCCGTTACTGTTTCCAATTACAAGATCACTGATTCCGTCTTTATTGATATCGACCGCCCAGATCGGGTTTGCTGCCTGATACGTCGGGATTCGTGAACCTAGAAGTTCAGTACCAATTTTGAAAGAACCATCTGCAGCCCCTAGAAGAAGTTGAACGTCTGGGGTCTGCCCATTGACGTCACAGATGTTTACGGCTAAATCATGGATTCCATCGCCATTAAAGTCGCCTACCGCAACATAGGAACTAAAATTCGGCTTCTGCGTGGACGTCGACCAGCTGACGGTTCCTAGCTGCTTCACGTTTAAATTTAATTTCGCCATCGCTCGAACCCTCCCCCAGACAGAGCATTGAGATAACTTTATAGCATTTAGAGATACCTATTAACTTCGTTTGTCACTTCAATAGCAGTTACCGGAACTCCAAAGGGCTAGCCGACTCAAACCGATCAACGGTAAAGTACGAATGTCTAGGTCAAACAAAACCAGCATTCCTAATCTGAAATCAAACCATGAGCGTCATCACCGGCACTATTAACTCAGACTCTCTTCGCGGCACAGCCGGCGACGACACCATCATCGGCGCCGGTGGTAACGACAGCATCTTTGGCGCAGCAGGAAATGACTTTATCGACGCCGGACCTGGTAATGACAACATGAGCTATGTCGGGGACTCCGGCAATGACACCGTCTGGGGCGGCGATGGGAATGACTACATCAACTTTTATACGGATACCGGATTCAAGGTAGTTCTGGCGGGCAACGGTGACGACACCGTTTACGGATCTGACGGGGGAAACATCGTAGGCGGCGATAGCGGTAACGACCTGCTCTTCGGGGGGAAGACAGCAGATTCCCTATCCGGCGGAGCTGGCAACGACGATATCTTTGGCGGCGATGGTAATGACACGCTTATTGGAGGCGCAGGCAGCGACACGGTCTGGGGCGGAGCTGGGAATGACACGTATTTCATCACGGATAACCGCGACTACATCTACGACTCAGGCGGCAGTGACACAGCGGTAGTCTCTACAAGCTTCGTCAAGGTCCCCAGTTCGATTGAAAGCGTCAGTTATGTAAATGGGGCCCAGCCGCTTCCTTACTGGATCGCCGCCTTGCTCCCTGACGACGCAAATGGGTCGATCTACGCGAATTATCTTGGTGCGGCAAAAACCTACTACTACGCATTCCCGTCGGCGATACCCAGCTACTCGTCCTCCCGCGACGGAAACGGGTTCCAGGCATTTAACGCCCAACAAATCGAATCGACACGCTCAACGCTTGCCTATATTCAGACCGTTATCGATGTGCGGTTCATTGAGACCACCATTACCGCTCGAGAAAATACCCTCGCATTCGCATCAAACGACCAGTCCAGTTCGGCCGGATATGCCATCTATCCAGACGAGTCTTACCGAGGTAGCGATGTCTTTATCGACAACTCTGTGCGTTACTCGACCTTTACCCCGGGGACGTACGGGGCGCTACTGCTGATTCACGAGATTGGCCACGCCATTGGACTCAAACATCCGTTTGATGAAAAGGATGCCGACGGAGATGTCGGGGAACCCCCCTATCTTCAAGGGAATGAGGACTCAACCGAGTGGACGGTGATGACCTATAACGACTCTACCGATCACTACCAAATGGTCTTTCGACCACTAGATATCGCAGCCCTTCAGTATCTCTATGGTCCACCCACAAACCAGCGAACGGGCAACGATACCTACCGACCCTCGTTAACAGAGGGAACATTTATCTGGGACGGCGCTGGCACGGACACGATCGACCTGTCTGGCACCTCAAGCGGGGTAACCGCCTATCTCAGCCCTGGCTACTGGAGCCATATCGGACCCAAGGCAGAGCGAATTACAGACGCAGGACAGTTCACCGTCAATTTTGGCTCTCTGATAGAAAATTTCACGGGCTCTCTGTTTAGCGATGCCTTATACGGCAATCCACTCGACAATACGTTTGCCCCAAATGGTGGGAATGACACCATTATTGGCGGGCTTGGAATTGATTCCGTCCAATTTTCGGCTGCGCGTGCAAGTTATCAGATCACATCGCCCTCAACAGGAGGGCTTAAAGTTTCCACCCTCGCCGGAAGTGAAGCGGTCCTAGTGATCGGCGTTGAAAAGCTTATATTCTCGGATGTCACGTCAGACTTATCGCGCTTCACAGCAAGTTCTCTCAACGATCAGTTATCTGCGTCTGAGGCAAGTGAGACGATCGACGGCGGCCCGGGACTGGATACAGTTACCTACCGTGTCAGTTCGAGTCAGGTATCCCTTGTTCGAAATAGCACCAATGACCTGTCTATTGCTGATGCTATCGTCATCAGCCCCGACAATATAAGCTTCCAAGGGGTTGGTGACGACCGCCTTCTGAACGTGGAGCGGGTACGTTTTTCCGATGTCGCATTTGCATTTGATACTGACGGTATCGCGGGAAAAGGCTTCCGGATTTATAAGGCCGCCTTTAATCGAGAGCCCGATGAAGGAGGGCTGGGCTTTTGGATTGCGCAGATGGACAAGGGCATGGACCTGCTCGAAGTCTCAAGTCGTTTCATTGACTCCAAGGAATTCAAAACCCTTTACGGAGAGGCACCGTCCAATGCGGATTTTTTAACGAAGGTCTACACGAATGTGTTGGGGCGCACGCCAGATGCGTCGGGCTATGCCTGGTGGCTAAATGCGATGGCCACAGATCCAAGCAAAACCAAAGCAAAGGTTCTTGCGGACTTCAGCGAATCGCCAGAGAACATCACCGGAACATCAGAACTAGTTCTGATGGGGATTGAATACATCCCCTACTCTGGGTGACGCAACAGCCCTGTATCGGGACTAAAAGACTAATCGGGCGTCTAGCCCGGGAAGACTCCGGTGGACAGATATCGATCCCCTCGGTCGCAGACGATGAAAACGATGGTCGCATTCTCGACCCGTTCAGCGATCCGCAAGGCGATGACTGCAGCACCCGCAGCAGACACGCCACAGAAGAGCCCATCTTCACATGCCAGTCGACGGGTCATGTCTTCAGCATCTTTCTGAGTCACTTCTTCAATCTGATCGATGAAGGCCTTCTGGCGAATCGGCGGCACGTATTCCGGTGACCACTTTCGGATCCCTGGAATCGAAGAGCCATCCGAAGGCTGTGCGCCAATAATCACGACGCCAGGGTTCTTCTCTTTTAGGTAACGAGACACCCCTGTGATCGTTCCCGTTGTCCCCATCGCTGACACAAAATGAGTGACAGTGCCGTGGGTGTCTGCCCAGATCTCGGGTCCAGTCGTCTCAAAATGAGCCATCCAATTGTCATCGTTAGAGAACTGGTTTAGCACCTTGCCCTTACCGTCCCGCTCCATCTGGTCCGCGAGATCGCGTGCGCCCTCCATCCCCTGTGCCTGGGTAACCAGAATCAGCTCAGCACCAAAGGCCTTCATCGTCTGACGGCGCTCAAGGGATAAGTTATCCGGCATGATCAGGATCATTCGATAGCCACGCATCGCTGCGGCCATCGCCAAGGCAATCCCCGTATTCCCACTGGTTGCCTCGATCAACGTATCGCCGGGTTTAATCTCACCACGCGCCTCTGCTCGCGCAATCATCGACACAGCGGGGCGATCCTTGACTGACCCCGCTGGGTTATTCCCCTCGAGCTTGCCAAGAATGATGTTGCCGCGCCTGGCGTTCGATGCGCCCGCAAGTCGATCGAACCGCACCAGCGGGGTCTTTCCCACCGACTGCTCAAGGGTCATATAGGGAATCGTCATAACTTTGTGCATCCTGGCAGATCCGCCTCAAGGATGGTTTTGCGAAGCGCCTGAATCGCTTCGTCACGCGTAAATGTCTTTCTCCAGGCCAAGACCACGCGACGATTGGGTACAGGATCTTCAAATGGAATGAATTTCAAGAGGCTATCTTCTTCAGAAGTCACTGACATACGCGGAAGCACCGTGATGCCTAAGCCTTCAGCCACCATATGGCGAATCGTCTCAAGGGAGCTTCCCTCTACCGTCTTTTGAATTCCTGCCGAATTTGCGGAGAACCGCGCAGCCTCTGGGCAGACTTCTAAGACCTGATCTCGAAAACAATGGCCAATCCCCAGAAGCAGCATGGTCTGCTCTTTCAGCTCAATCGAAGGCACTTTCTTGCGCTTTGCCCAGGGATGATTCTTAGGTACCGCAATCAGAAAATCTTCATCGTAAAGCGGGGCAATCGACAGCCCCGTCTCATCGAAGGGCTCGGCGAGAACTGCAACATCAAGATCCCCTGTGCGCATCATCTCCAGGAGCCGATGGGTAAAGTTCTCCTGCAGGATCATGGGCATATCCCCATATTGATCGATCATCGACTTGATAATTCGCGGCAGAAGATATGGGCCAATGGTGTAGATCACGCCAACGCGAAGAGCGCCGCGCAATGGATCTCGACCCTGATCTGCAATTTCTTTGATCTGGTTGACCTCATCAAGCACGCGTTGTGCCTGACGGACGATGTCTTCTCCAATCGGCGTAACGGATACCTCGCTACCGCCACGCTCAAAAAGCTGCACCCCTAATTCGGTCTCGATCTTCTTAACACTAACGGAGAGTGTCGGCTGACTGACGAAGCAGGCATCCGCAGCACGGCCAAAGTGCTTCTCGCGCGCAACTGCAACGATGTAACGAAGTTCCGTTAAGGTCATAAGTCTCTAGCCACTCGCCAACAAGATTTCTTTGCCAAAAGCCCATCGATCGACCAGGGCGTCTAGGTCCTTCCCTTCTACGCCAAGGGTCTTTAACTCACCACGTTCTTCAGCGGCAATCAATTTTGCCCCAAAGCGCACCGCTAATTCCACCCAAAGGCTGTCTTTCTGAAAGTCACTGTACCGTAGTGACGGGATGCCCGACTGCCTTAACCCCAGAAACTCGCCGGGACCGCGAATCTCAAGGTCACGCCGCGCCACCTCGAATCCATCATCCGTTTCGTAGAGCGTCTTAAGTCTCGCTTTTGCCGTATCGGAGAGCGGCTCATCAAACAGCAGGATACAGGTGCTCTGTTCTGCGCCCCGTCCGATCCGGCCGCGAAGCTGATGAAGTTGCGCGAGACCAAACCGCTCAGCATGTTCAATGACCATCAGGCTTGCCTTTGGAACATCCACGCCGACCTCAATGACCGTCGTGGCCAAGAGTAGGCGTCGCGCCCCGGATGCAAACAGCGCCATCGCCTCTGCCTTTTCCTCGACCGACATCCGCCCGTGAAGGACGATCAGCTGATCTCCAAAGATAGGCGCCATCCATTCGGCAGCGGTCTCAATCGCCTGCAAAGAACGCTCCATTTCTTCACGCTCTTCTTCAGGCTTTGCCGCATCAATCACGGGGCAGACCCAGTAGGCCTGTCCACCTTCTGACAAAAACTGCAGCAATCGGTCAATCAGTTCATCACGACGGGATGCAGCCATCAGCTTAGTGACAATCCGCTGCCGGTTAGGGGGGCGCTCATCCAAGACCGACACATCAAGATCGGCAAGATACGTCATGGCAAGGCTTCTCGGAATTGGCGTTGCCGACATTCCCAGTAGATGCGGCGTTTGATGCTCAGACAGTTCACGCAGCGCAAGACGCTGACCCACTCCAAAGCGATGTTGCTCATCGACAATCACAAGCCCCAGTGATTGAAATCCAACTCCTTTCTGGATTAACGCCTGCGTGCCCACCACAATCGCTACTGTCCCATTTGCAATCGCCGCGAGACGCTCGCGGCGCACCTTCTGGCCCAGACTGCCAGTAAGGCGAGTCACCGACACTCCGAGAGGACTCAGCCACTCATCAAATTTACGAAACAACTGATCCGCAAGAATTTCTGTAGGAGCCATTACCGCCACCTGTGCGCCTGACGACACCGCCTGGGCTGCCGCCAGCGCAGCAATGACCGTCTTGCCGCTACCGACATCCCCCTGAAGAAGCCGCTGCATCGGCGACGAACGCGCAAGGTCCTGGGAAATCTCGTGCCAGACCCGTTGTTGGGCAGCGGTCAACTGAAAAGGCAGCGCTTTAATTAGAGAAGTCGAGAGCGTCGGCGCAGATAATGCCAGCGAGATCTCATGCCGCTTGACCCGTCGTGCACGACGCATCGCAATCTGCTGCGCAAGAAGCTCATCAAGCCGGATACGATCCCATGCCGGCCCTTCACGATCTGCGATCTGCGCAATCAACCCAGAAGTCTCCGCATCCGCAGGAGGCTGATGAATCAGTCGAATCGCATCCGGCAACGACATCAGCCTGTGCTGGTCAAGCAATGATTTTGGTAACCACTCTGCAGGAAGCGCCTGGTCTAAGGCCTTTGTCACCGCTCTCCTGAGAACATGCTGCGCGAGTCCCGCTGTCGTCGGATAAACGGGGACCAAGGGCTGCGTCTCGATCGCTTCCTTTTCAAGCCAGCCCGAGCGGGTTCTCGGGTGAATGAACTCTAAGCCAGCGATTGATTTTCTGGCCTCGCCAAGCACACGAAGCTTTGCACCGGGAATGTAGGCGTTTTTCTGCGCGTCCTTAAAATAGATAAACCGTAGCATTGCGCTACCGGTGTCATCCTCAACTTCAACCACCAACATGCGTCGTGGTCGGAAAACGATCCGTGCCGAGACAACACGGACTTGAATCTGCACGTTCTGGCCTGCAACAACGCTATTTATCGACCAGACCTTTGACTCATTTTCATACCGCAATGGAAAATGCAGCGCGATATCTAGCCAGCGCGTGAGCCCGAGCTTTTGGAAACTAACGGGCAGTAAATCAGTGGCCATCGGGTAACGGTCTGCTGCGACAACCCAAGGCGCAGGTAACCACCCGATTAGCCGGGCAGCACCATTACCGCTTCGGCCTCAAATCCTGCACCACGGGGAAGACTCGCGACACCCACTGCTGCGCGCGCCGGATAGGGCTCAGCAAAGTACTGGGCCATGATCTCGTTGACTTTGGCAAAGTGCGCAAGATCGGTCAGGAAGAGGTTCAGTTTAACGACGTGGTTCAAAGAACCGCCAGCGGCCTGCGCAACAGCAGAGAGATTCTTAAAGACCTGATGAATCTGCTGCTCCATCCCAGAAGCGGTTGCATCACCAACCATCTGCATGGTCTCAGGGTCTAAAGGGATCTGCCCGGAAAGCCATACCGTGTGGCCAACCGCTACTGCCTGGGAATAGGTGCCAATTGCCTTCGGGGCCTTTGTGGTGGAGATAATTTTTTTCTCAGTCATATTCTTTGTCCTTCTGCGTACGTCGCGCTAGGTGACGTCTGCTCTTAATTCAGTCTACGAAGCCATCACGATCGGTCTTACACCAATCAGCCAAGCGTGGCCTTGGAAAACAAACCATACCCATGCAAGAGCGCCCAGGACCACGGTGATCATCGTCTTCAACAACTCCCCTTTACCACGGACAACACCAGCGGCACGGTCACGTTTACGAGCAGCACGAAAACTTA
>JACCDS011939139.1_pt1 | contig 12524 bp, 9 predicted proteins | sample 7446441 | NCBI WGS metagenome assembly JACCDS01 (sample SAMN15323445, study PRJNA562643) | freshwater metagenome | isolation source: river surface water | place: USA:Blue River Watershed | collected 2017-08-17
GCCACGCCCTCGCCAATGCCCTGTGCGGCGCCGGTGATGACGACGACCTTATCCTGGAAACGCAGCTTGCTCATGGCTCAGGCCACCGCTTCCGTGCCGGCGGTCGCCGGCGTGAATTTTTCATAGTAGAAGTTGGCCGGCTTCAGGCCTTGCCGCTGCAGCCAGCCGGAGACGGCTTCTACCATCGGCACCGGGCCGCACAGGTAAACGTCGACATCGCCGCCGTTCAGCCACGCCGGATCGATATGCTCGGTGACATAGCCTTGCCGTTCATGGGTGCTGGCGGCGTCGGCCACGCAGCAGCGGTAGGCAAAGTCGGTCATCTGCGCGACATGGGCATCGAGCTGCTCGCGCAGCACGAGATCCTCGTCACAGGTGACGCCATAGACCAGCCGAATTGGATGCGCCGGCGCCGCTTCGCGCAGCGTATCGAGCATCGACAAGAAAGGCGCAATGCCGGTACCGCCGGCCAGGAACAGCACCGGCCGTTGAATCTCGCGCAGATAGAAGCTGCCAAAGGGCCCGGAAAAGGCGATGCGGTCGCCAGCCCTGGCCTCGTCACTCAGGTACGCGCTCATCAGGCCGTCGGGCACGCGGCGCAGCACGAACGATGCCCGTGCCGCGCCGGCGGCCGAGCTGAACGAATAGGAACGGGTGTCGTCCGTTCCCGGCACGCCGATCTTCACATACTGCCCCGGCAGGAACGCCAGCCGCGACGGATCGTCGAGACGTATGTCCAGCGCCAGCGTGGAGTCCGACAGGCGGCCCACACGTTCGATCTGCCCTTCGAACACCGCTGCCTGCGTCTTGCACGCAGCCGCAGCCACCGGCACGCGCACCACCAGGTCCGAGCGCGGCCGCGTCTGGCAAGTCAGCAGATAGCCGTTGCCGGCCTCGTCGGCGGACAGCGCGTCCTCGATGTAGCTCGATTCCGGGAGGTCGTACTGCCCGGACTCGCAGTGCGCGCGGCAGGTGCCGCAGGCGCCCTCGCGGCAGTCGAGTGGGATATTGATCTTCTGCCGGTAGGCCGCATTGGCGATGGTCTCGTCCTGCGCGCAGTCGATCAGCCGCGTGAGCCCGTCCTCGAACTGCAAGGCGATGGTGTGATTCATGGCGGTTCTTTCTTGTCGGTCAGATGTGATACACATCGATCAGCTGGCTGATGTAGTCGTTTTTCAGTACGACATACTTGCGCCGGATGACGGGCTGGCTGCCGGAAAAATCCAGCGTATAGCGCGACATACCGAAGTACACCGTGGTGGCCTGATAGCGGTGCGACAGCGTGTGCCAGTTGAACCGTACGGTCACCTGCTGGCCGTCCTGCGACTCGACCTCGACATTGCTGAGGTTGTGGCTGGTACGCGTGTGCGGCGTGGTCGCGCTGGAGCGCTCGGTCTTGATGCGGAAGACGCGGTCTTCCAGCCCTTGCCGGTTCGGGTAATAGATCAGCGAGATCTCGCGCTGCGGGTCGTCGATCAGGCGGTCGTCGTCGTCCCATGACGGCATCCAGAATTCTGCGTCTGCGTGATAGCAGGCCAGCCAGTCGTCCCATTGCTGATCGTCCAGCAGCCGCGCCTCGCGGTACAGAAAATCAACGATTTGCTCACGGCCGATCGCGGGCGGCCTGTCCATCGCTGGCATGTCGATCATTTGCATGCTTGCTGCTCCTTCGCGATCGCGGTCTTCATGACCTCCATCCAATACCGGTGCTGCACGGTGTACAGCCCTTCGTCTTCCGTCTTCACGCCGCTCATCCGTGGCTTGAGGCCAATCGCGCGGGCCGCATCGTCGGGGCCGTCGATCCAGTGCGCTGCGCCGCGCGACATGTCGTTCCACGGCAGCGCCGTCGCATTGAAGCCGCGCTGGCAGGAGCGGAATTCTTCCAGGTCGTCCGGCGTGGCCATGCCGCTGACGTTGAAAAAGTCTTCGTACTGACGGATGCGGTGCGCACGCGCCTCGGCCGGCTCACCCTTGGGCGCGATGCAGTAGATGGTGACCTCGGTCTTGTCGACCGAGATCGGGCGCAGCAGACGGATCTGAGAGCCGAACTGGTCCATCAAGTAGACATTCGGGTACAGGCACAGGTTGCGCGAGTGGCGCACCATCCAGTCGGCAGTGGCCTCGCCGCACTTGCTCACATAGTCGTCGCGCCGCGCGAAGTTGGGCCGGTCTTCCGGATTGGACCACTTCGTCCACAGCAGGATGTGGCCGTGGTCGAACGCATAGAAGCCGCCGCCCTGCTTGCCCCAGCTGCCGGCATCCATGGCGCGGATAGCGTCGCCGACATTGCGCTGCTTGCGCTGGCTGGTGGTGGCAGCGTAGTTCCAGTGCACCGCCGATACGTGGTAGCCGTCGGCGCCGTTTTCCGCCTGCAGCTTCCAGTTGCCATCGAAGGTATAGGTGGACGAGCCGCGCAGCACTTCGAGACCGTCGTCGGACTGGTCGACGATCATGTCGATGATCCTGGCCGCTTCGCCAAGAAATTCGGTCAGTGGCTTCACGTCCTCCGTGAGGCTGCCGAACAGGAAGCCGCGATAGCTTTCAAACCTCGGCAGCTTCTTCAGGTCGTGCGAGCCTTCTTTGTTGAAGCAGTCCGGATAGCCGGCGCCCTCGGGGTCTTTCACCTTCAGCAGCTTGCCGCTGTTATTGAAGGTCCAGCCGTGAAACGGGCAGGTGTAGGTGGCCTTGTTGCCACGCTTGAAACGGCACAGCATTGCACCGCGATGGGTACAGGCATTGATGAAGGCATTCAGTTCGCCCTGGCGGTTGCGGGCAATCACGACTGGCTGACGACCGACGGTAGTGGTGAGATAGTCGTTCGGGTTGGGCAGCTGGCTTTCATGCGCGAGATAGATCCAGTTGCCTTCGAAGATGTGCTTCATCTCCAGTTCAAACAGGGCCTCGTCGGTGAAGGCGCTGCGGTGCAGACGGTAGTCACCGCGCGCTTTGTCTTCGATGAGGAGATCGTCGACATTCGGGATGGCACCGGAGGGTTGGCCCCGGGTGGGTATGATCGGCATCATGGCGCTCCTTGTCTATGCTGTTCTGACAACGCGTTCCTGCCTTGTGCCGGCAGGTATATAGTTCGCGTTGGATCGGGTATTCGCAGCTTAAATAGGGCAAACATGAGCGTCCAACACCGATTGGGTATGTGCCGGATACTTGCGGGGTATTGAGATGGAGCTAAGGCATTTGCGCTATTTCCTCGCGGTGGCAGACGAGCGCAACATCACCCGCGCGGCCGAGAGGCTGCACATTGCGCAGCCGCCGCTGAGCCGGCAGATACAGCAGCTCGAAGAGCTGCTCGGCGTGGCGCTGTTCGTGCGCGGCTCGCGCCCGCTGGAGCTCACCGAGGCGGGACAGCACTTTCGCAAGCATGCGGAACAGCTGGTCACGATGAGCAAGAACCTCATCGCTACCACGCGCCAGATCGGCAAGGTGGAAGCGAAGTTCACCATGGCCTTCGTCGGATCGACGCTATACGGCCTGCTGCCCGAAGTCGTCAGGCGCTTCAAGCACGCGCACCCGCAGGTGGATCTGTCGCTGGTCGAGATGACGACCAGCGAACAGATGCGCGCGCTGAAAGCCGGCGAGATCGATGCCGGTATCGGCCGCATCCGCTATGACGACCCGTCGATACGGCGCATCCTGTTACGCGACGAGCCGCTGGTGGCAGCCGTGCCCTACGGCCATCCATTGGCGGGACTGGAAGAGCTGTCGCTGCAGGATCTGGCCAGCGAGACGCTGATCCTGTTCCCGCAGGGACAGCGGCCGAATTTTGCCGACCTGATCCTGCAGGCTTTTCATGATCGCGGGCTGGCGCCCGAGCGCACGCTGGAGGCACGCGAGATCCAGATCAGCCTCGGCCTGGTGGCCGCCGGCATGGGCGTGACGATCGCGCCGAAAAGCGTCCTCGGCCTGCAGAGGCGCGATGTCGTGTTCAAGAACTTCAGCGATGCACGGCTGTCGGCACCCATCCTGATGAATGTCCGGGCGGAGGAAGAATCGGCCTACATTCGCTCGCTGCTCGAACAGATCTATGCGCTGTACCGGTCGGAAGGCATCGCCCATTACGAAGAAAATCTCTAACCGGCAGCGGCATCGATCGCTCGCCGGGTGGCGACGGAATCCGGCGGCCCGGATTCCTGCGGATATGACAGCGCGTGGCAATGATTGCCGGGACCGCAGCGCCTGATCTCAGTCGGTGGTCACGGCCGCCGTCTTTGTCGGCTTGGCCGGGGTGGCCGGCGCCTGTGCTGGCGTGAACGACGCTGCCATCGCGCTCATCTGCTGCTGGTAACTTTCCAGCATGGCGAGGTGGGCCTTGGCCAGCTGCTCATAGCCGTTGCGCACCTGGACCGCCTGCCACTTGAAGGCCTCGGTGAACGGCTCGGCACCGGCAGGCACGAGCTTGTCGACGCTGGCGACAAGCTCATTCACCTGTGCGAACGACTCGGTGACACGGCCGTGGACTGCCTTGGTTGCTTGCGCCTGCGCCTGCAGGCCGATGTCGCTCCAATGGCGGGCATACGAGGCGAATTTTTCGGCGGCAGGCTGCGCTTGCGCCTGCAGTGTCTGCAAGGCCTGCGGCAGATCGCGCGCATCCATCAGTTGCCGGATCAGTGTGCCGGAATCGTGTATCGACGCCATGGCGGCTGCGAGGTTCAGTTCGCTCAGCTCAGCCATTGCGTGCAGCGCCTGCTCGAGGGCGCCGGCGGCGCTGGCGAATTGTGCCTGGACGATGGGGTGGGACGGATGGGAAAACGCGTGGGCAGTCAAAGGCATCGTGGTCTCCATGAAGGGCATTGGTCGGGTAATACCGGGGTACCGCCGTCTCATGATTGCCTGCGAATGTGTCCGTTTGATTTCAGCGCCGGCCGATTCTGTGAAGATTCGATGAATAGTCGCGGCTTGTCCCGCAAGCGCCGCCAGTGGCAGCGCCGCGGGCACTGCAGCTCAGTAGCTGGCTTCGTGCTGCAGGCGCGACTTGAACTGCGCAAAACCACGCTCACTGGCAATGATGGCCATCATCGTCACCGGCATGTTCGCGCAGGCTTCGAGGTCAAGCTCGCGCGCGACGTCAAACGCCTCGTCGACGACCAGAAAGCCAATTTTTTTCAGCCGCGCGAGCTCGGTCAGCAAGGTGGAAAGCAGGGTCTGGTGGTCGGTTGTCTGCATTGAATCCTCTCGACGTTGCCATGAGGTGCGCGCATCTTAGCCAGCAATTGTTTCCGGCCGATGACGGCCGTCAGCATGGTGTCGGCCTTTGCAACTGTCCCTGTTTTGGCCTCTGCATCCGCCCCGCCGACCGGAGCACATTGTTTCCGGCGTATGCTTGGCGCCGTGGATAATCTGCTGCTTTGCCTTTGCGGCGCGCGGGAATATCCTGTTGCCGATGTAATCTTGCCCTCCTTGGTACTCACGAACGCCTATGCCTACCCTGCTGCCGCCTGCCTTACCTGCCATGGTCGCCTTGCTGGCGGCGATCGCCTCGCCGCTGGTCCAGGCCGAGCGGAGCGCCGCCGATCCGGCACGCCCCCCGCTTCAGGCTCCGATGACGGCAACGGCGGCGGCTGACAAGTTTGAAGAAGTTATCGCCACGCCCGAGCTGCTGAACAAGCTGCGCGCCGGCGGCTATACCTTGTACCTACGCCATGGCACCACCAACAATGCGATTGCTGACCGTGTGCCGATGGTGGACCTGAATGACTGCAGCACGCAGCGGCCTTTGACGGAAGAAGGCCGTCAGCTAATGGTGAAGGTGGGCAAGGCGCTGCGCAAGGCACGCATTCCGGTTGGTGAGCTCAGGGTGAGCCCGATGTGCCGCGCACGCGAGAGCGCGGCGGCGGCGTTTCCCGCAATCTCTGCGGTGGTCGATCCTCAGCTGATGTACGTATCGAACTTCACCGACGCCGAGAAGGCGCCGATCATTGCTAATACCCGCCTGCGCCTGTCCGCCCCCGTGCCTGCCGGCAGCAATCGCCTGCTGCTGGCGCACGCGCCCAATCTGATGGAGCTGATGGGCTACTTTCCGAAAGAAGGCACGCTAGTGATCTTTCGGCCACGGGGCGACAGCCAGCATGCCGACTACCTAGGCAGCGTCCCGGCGCAACGATGGGATGCACTGTTGCAGGCAATGCGGCCATGAAGCAGGCGCGCGCCCGGTCGTCCCAGTACATCCTGGCTTTTGTCGTACTGGTCGCACTGGCGATGCTGATGGCCGGCGGTCTGAACCTGGCGTCCTTTCTGGAACTGCGCGACGACCATCTGACGGCCGCCGCCGAGGCGGCCGACGAGCAAAGAAAGCTGAAGGTCAACCGGAACATCAACAACGAGATCACGGTGATCCAGATGCACGCGGCGGAACTGCTCGAGCAGGCCCGCACGGGCAAGATCGATCAGGCCGGCGCTTACCGCAGCCATGCCCGCATCGTCAACGAGCTGGCCGCGCTGGAACGGCAGATCGCGCAGGCCAAAGAAGCGGTCGGTGACGAGAACCTGAAATTTTTGCAGCAAGATTTTGCGAACTATCGCAGTGCGATCCTACGTGCCACCGACCTCGCCGTGATCGATCCGTCCAGCGCGATGGGGCACAGCTATCAGGCAACGCTGAGCCAACAGCAAATTGCGCAGCGCGTGCGCGCTGTCGCCGCCGCCATCAATGACCAGATCACGCTGCGCAGTGCGGCGCGCGAAGAGCGCTTCAAGGCCGAGACCATGAAGAACGCGGTGATGGCCGGCGCGCTGATGCTGCTGATGATGCTGGCGTGGATCGTACTGGTGATGCGCCTGAGCCGGCGCCTCTCCACGCTGACGCTGGCACTGGACGCGCTGTCGCGCGGCGAGGCCAGCCCGCAACACATGCCCGATGTGCATGCCCTGGTGACGAAGAAGGCGAGCTTGTTGAGTTCGCTGGCGAGCGCGGTGGTGTCATTCCAGAAAGCCAACCTTGAATTGGCGCGCCATCGCGAGCGCCTCGAAGACCTGGTGGTCCAGCGCACCGAGGCACTGGCCCTGAAGGAGGAAGAGCTGCGCCTGCTGCTGGAGTCGACATCCGAAGGCATCTTCGGCTTTGACACCGACAGCCGCATCACTTTCGCCAATCCGGCGGCCGTGCGCCTGTTGAAATACGACGATGCGTCCGAGCTGCTGGGCCAGTCCAGCCATACCGCCATCCACCACAGCCGCGCCGACGGTTCACCCTATCCTGCCAACGACTGCACGCTGATCCGCGCGATGCAGGACGGCCAGGCCGTGAGCTGCGACACCGAGGTTTTCTGGCGCAAGGACGGCACGTGTTTTCCGGCGTCCTACACGGCCGCACCGCTGGTGCGCCATCATCAGGTGATCGGCATGGTGATCGCCTTCCAGGACCATACCGAGCGCAAGCGCGCCGAGGCAGCGCTACTGGAAGCGAAAGCGGCCGCTGAGGCGGCCACGAAGAGCAAGAGCGAGTTCCTGGCCAATATGAGCCACGAGATCCGCACGCCGATGAACGCCATCATCGGCATGAGCCAGCTGGCGCTGAAAACGCCACTCGACAAAAAACAGCGCAATTACATCGAAAAAGTCTTTCGCTCGGGAGAAAACCTGCTGGGCATCATCAATGACATCCTCGACTTCTCGAAGATCGAGGCCGGCAAGATGCGCATGGAGAGCGTCGATTTCACGCTGGACGCCGTGATGGACAATCTCGCCAACCTGGTTGGCGTGAAGACCGAAGACAAAGGACTGGAGCTGCTCTTCCATGCCGCCAGCGATGTGCCCACGGGCCTGATCGGCGACCCGCTGCGGCTGGGGCAGGTGCTGATCAACCTGACGAACAATGCGGCCAAGTTCACCGATAGCGGCGAGATCGTCGTCGGTGTCGACAAGGTGGCCGACCATGACGACGGTGTCGAGCTGCACTTCTGGGTGCGCGATACCGGCATCGGCATGTCGCCGGAGCAGTGCAGCAACCTGTTCCAGAGCTTCAGCCAGGCCGATGCGTCGACCACGCGCAAGTACGGCGGCACCGGGCTCGGACTGGTGATTTCAAAGAACCTGGTCGAGGCCATGCGCGGTCGTATCTGGGTCGACAGCACACCCGGCCAGGGCTCGACCTTTCATTTCCATGCGCGCTTCGGCGTGCAGGCGCAGCCGCAAAGGCGGCGCATGTTCAAGGCGGATGAGCTGCGCGGTGTGCGCGTGCTGGTCGTGGACGACAATGCGGCGGCAAGGGAAATTTTGTCAACCATGGCCGAGAGCTTCGGCCTGGCCGTGGACCTGGCCAAGGATGGCGCCGAGGCCTTGCGGCTGATTGCGGCCGCCGATCAATCGCTGCGGCCTTACGAACTGGTGCTGCTGGACTGGAAAATGCCCGGCATGGACGGCGTGGAGACTCTTCAACACTTGCGCAGCGATGCAGCGCTGCACCGCACCCCCACCGTGATCATACTTACGGCCTATGGCCGCGAAGATGCGATAGCCAGTGCCAGCCTGCACGGCGTACCGCTGCAGACCGTGCTGACCAAGCCGGTCATCGCATCGACCCTGCTCGAAGCCATCGGCGAAGCGCTGCACAAGGATATGGAGATCGTCACCCGGCAGGAAGTGCGCTCCGACAGTTACGCCCGGGCGGCCGCGCAGCTCGCCGGTGCCCGTGTGCTGATGGTGGAGGACAACGAGCTGAACCAGGAACTGGCCATGGAATTGCTGACCGATGCCGGTATGACGGTGGTGCTGGCCAGGCACGGGCAAGAGGCATTGCAGATCCTCGCGCAAGACCCGCACTTTGACGGCGTATTAATGGACTGCCAGATGCCGGTGATGGATGGCTATGCCGCCACGCGCGAGATCCGCAAGGATCCGGCGCTGAAGGACTTGCCCGTCATCGCCATGACGGCGAATGCGATGGCGGACGACCGGCAAAAAGTGCTCGACGCCGGCATGGTGGACCACATTGCGAAGCCGCTGAGCGTGGACATCATGTTTACGACGATGGCCAAGTGGATACACCCGTCGACGCCGAGGGAAGCGGCGCCCCCCGTTGCCGCCGCGACCAGCGACACCTTGGCGGTGGACGATCCGGCGCTGCCGCCGCTGCCCGGCATCGATACCCGCTTCGGTCTGGCCATCGTCGCGAACAAGACCGCGCTGTATCAGCAGTTGCTGCGTAAATTCCGCGACCAGCAAGGCGACTTCGCCCAGCTGTTTGCGCAGGCGCGCGCTAGTACCGACAGCACAGCAGCGCAGCGCTGCGCGCATACCCTGCGGGGCACGGCGGCGACGATAGGCGCTAAAGGCGTGCAAGCGGCTGCCGAGGTGCTGGAGCAGGCCTGCCAACAGCAGGCCAGCGACGAACAGATCGACGCACTGCTCCAGCAGGTGCTGGCAGCGCTGGATCCGGTGATCGCAGGACTGCGGTCGCTGGGCGACCCAGACGGCAGATCGGCGGCCGCCGCACCGATCAAGGTCGATGCGAAGCAGCTGGCAGCGTTGCGCGCACAATTGATCGAGCTGATGGAGCACGGCGATCCGGAGGCGACCGATTTCTGCGAACAGCATCAGGACGTGCTGCGCGCCGGCTATCCGGCACAATGGGAAACGATCTGGAACCGGGTGAATAGCTTCGACTACGATTCGGCCGCGGCGCTCCTTCAGCAGGTCGAGCCGCAGCACAATTCGCCGCCCACATGACGCTGATTGGGAAACTGTCTGTTTCATGTTTCGAGAGGTGAGCTTTCTGAGGCCGCATGTAAGATCGCGCCCGCAGGAAGCTCGCCGCCCGCGAGGCCTGACATGACAACTATGACGGAGACACCGATGACCAGCATTTACGGAAAAGCGCACCGGGAATTACAAGATGATTTCAGTACGCGTCCCCTCGCCGATCGCCTTGAAGCCGTGATCGTCAAAAACGAATTCGATGATGAGTCCAAAGGCTTCATCGAATCGAGGAACATGTTCTTCCTCTCGACCATCGACCATACCGGACGGCCGACGGTGTCGTACAAAGGCGGTGACGTTGGATTCGTGAAGGTCGTTGACGCGACCACGCTGGCTTTCCCCAGTTACGATGGCAATGGCATGTTCATGTCGATGGGGAACATCGTCGAACAGAGCAAGGTCGGCATGCTGTTCATCGCTTTCGACAAGCCGCACCGTATCCGTGTGCATGGCAATGCGTCGATCGACCGTCATGATCCGCTGCTGGCCGAGTACAAGGAAGCGGAGCTGATCGTGCGCGTCAAGCTGACCGATCTCTGGCAGAACTGCCCGCGTTATATTCACCGTCAGGCAATGGAAACCACGTCGCGCTATGTGCCGCAGGCCGACCGCGAGACGCCGCTGGCCGGCTGGAAGCAGACCGATCTGGTACAGGACGTGATCTCGGCCAAAGATGCAGAAAAGGCCCGCGAAATGGGCGTGATCGGCATTGGCGACTGGCTGGAAAAAGTGAAGGTGGGCGACCCGACGGCCTGAGGCCGCAGCGACGACAGGCACAGCAGGTATCGCTGTGCCGCTCACCGCATTGCGATGGCGCCTGCGGGCGCCCTTCTTTTTTTGAACACGACCTGATCACGCTGCGCCGGCATGCTGGCGTCGGCGCGCATCGCCGGTGTTCACCTGGGGCACGCATGGTTCCCCGAGCAACGGGCTAACTGCGGGTGCCTTTCATGGCGCGCACCTCAAAATGGATCTCGTCCATCACCTCGCCCTGGTCGTTTTCCAGGCGCAGGCGATGCCGGCCCGGCTGCGGCAGCCACAATAAGCGCTGCCCGGCCTTGCCCTGCACGGTCTGGTCGACGCGCCAGCGCCATCCTTCACCGGCCGGCGCAGACAGGCGGAACGGCACGCGCTGACGATGCGGCGGAATGTCCGGGTCCAGCGCCAGCAGACTGCCGTCGGACGGATACACGATCCTCGCCAGCCTGGTGCCGCTGGCGCCGCGCACGATAGCCATCTCGGTCCCGGCCATGAACCATTCATCGCGCGCGGGCTCAACCGCCGGCTCGAAGCGGATCCGGCGATGCCGCAGGCCGGCCGGCGCGGGCGGCGCGGTGCTGCTGAGGTGACGGCGCCCTTCGCTGAGCTGGCCGCGATGCAGCCAGTCCATGGTCTCGCGCCAGACGGGCGCTGCGCCGGACACGCCGGAGACATCGTGCATCGGGCTGCCATTCGCATTGCCGACCCAGACGGCGACCGTGTAGTGCCGCGAGAACCCGATGCACCAGTTGTCGCGCATGTCTTTGCTGGTGCCGGTCTTCGCGGCGCTCCAGTACGGCGTGGCCAGCCAGGATTCCAAACCGAAGGTGCCGGCGCGCGCCGATCGGTCGGCAAGGATGTCGGTCACCATGAATGCACTCGTTGCCGTGAACGCCGCATGCGCTTTGCCGCTGAACACACCCGCACAGCCGTCGCGCTGGCAAGGCGCGGGCGACGGTTCACGACCGGGCACGACCCGCAGGGTCGTCCACTGCCCGCCATTCGCCAGGCTGCGGTAGGCATTGGCCAGCATCAGCAGCGAGACATCGGCCGAACCAAGCGCGAGGCTGTAGCCATACCAGTCGCCGCTTTCGCGCAGGCTGGCAAAGCCGCTCTGCTGCAGCCGCCGCTGAAACACGTCTGGCCCCAGCCGGACCAGCGTCTTGACAGCCGGTACATTGAGCGATCCGCCCAGCGCCATACGCACCGACACCCAGCCGCGATAATGGGGCTCATAGTTTTGCGGCGCATACATGCCGTTGCCCGTGTCCAGGGTCAGCGGCGCATCTTCGATCAGGGACGCCGGCGTCAGCGCCTTGCGCTCGAACGCCAGCGCATACAGAAAAGGCTTCAGGGTCGAGCCGGCCTGGCGCAGCGACGTCACGCCATCGACCTCGAACGCGCCCGACAGGTCGCCGCTGGCGCCGACCCACGCGAGGATCTCGCCGCTGAGATTGTCAATCACCAGCACCGCGCCGTCTTCCGCATGGCGCCGCCTCAGCGCCGACACCTGCTGGCGCAAGGCCCGGGCGGCAAACGCCTGAAGGTCAGCGTCGAGACTGCTTGTGAAGGACTGGCCGGGCTGGGTCAGCAGCTTGCGCGCCAGATGCAGCGCCATGCCCTCCTGCCGGGGGCGCTCGTTGCTCCAGGCAGACCGGATCAGGGCGCCGGTCGCGAAGGCATCGAGCTCGTTGCATTCCGAGGCCCTGCCCTGTTCCGTGAGCAAGCTGCAGGCGCGCTGGGCCACCTTGGTCAGGGGAGCATTCGGCGCACGCAGCAGCGCGGCGGCCAGTGCGGACTCGCGCTCATCGAGGCCATGCGGCCATTTACCAAACAGCTTGCGGCTCATGGCGGCCACGCCCTGTAGCTCGCCACGAAAACTGGCGAGGTTCAGGTAGGCCTCCAGGATCTGCCGTTTGGTCCACGTGTTTTCCAGACGCAGGGCGGCGGCGGTCTGCGAAATTTTTTCGAACAGGCTGCGGCGTCCGCGCCGCCGGTAGTCTTCGTCGATCAGGCCGGTGAGCTGCATGGTCAGCGTGCTGGCGCCACGGATGCGC
>JACCDS012223409.1_pt1 | contig 12523 bp, 11 predicted proteins | sample 7446441 | NCBI WGS metagenome assembly JACCDS01 (sample SAMN15323445, study PRJNA562643) | freshwater metagenome | isolation source: river surface water | place: USA:Blue River Watershed | collected 2017-08-17
CAGTTTTAATTTCATTGACATGATAGTTATTATTAAAATTTAATATATTTTTTATTTCTTTACTTTTATTCGATATATGAATTTTATTTTTTGTCATATTAAAATATAAAACAATATCATTTAAATTAATAGATATAAAATTGTCATTTATTTTCCATGATTCGTTTTTTGAATAAAATTGTCTAAATACTTTTTCATTTATTGTTTGTTTATTTTCATTTATTTTTTTATAATAACGTATTTTATTTGTTTTAGGATTAAATATTTTTAACTCTCTTAATACATTATTATGTTTTTTTTCTTCATATAATAAATTGTCTTCTACAAATAATCTATTAACATTGTATTTAATTCCTTTTTTTTCTTCAAATGTATTTTCACTTCTCACATTATCCATTTCTGTTTCTAACATATTTCTTAAAGTTTCATACAACGAAGTGGATGTGTCAATGTCAATTATTCTCTTTTTACTTTCTAAAAATTTTTTAATTAGACTCATTTATTTTCCTTAATTATTTATTCATTATATCATATTTTTTTATAATTATATCATTTGATTATTTTTTTTTTGTTGACTTTAATCATTGTAATTTGTTATAATATAAAAAAAATGGAGTACTTATGCAACCCAAAGACTTAATTACAAAAGATAAAATTATTTATAAAGGCTTTAAATGGCAAGCTAATAAGAAAAAAACGTTAGCAGTTGATCTTTTAAAAGACTCAGCTGAAGCCAAAAGAAGACTTAAAAAAGTTTCTTCTTTTCAAGATATTCTCGATGATAATTTAATGTTAGATTTTGTTGTAGGCGCTTCTATGCTTTCTAAAAAAAGTATTCAACATTTTTCACATGACGAACTTATTTCATATTTATCAGACAATATAAAATTTGAGAGAATTACAGAACAAAATTATTTAAATGAATTAGAAAAACTTTATTTGTTAAGTTGTGGTGATTCTGTTGGCGGTAAAATAAGAAATATCGTAGGGCAAAAGGGAAATCAGCTTTTTGTTGACTATATTACAGATTATTTAAATGAATATCAAGTCGAATTTAAATTAAAACGTTCTGGTGAAAATATTCAAATTATTGAAACTGAAAAATATGCGATTTTATTTAATAAAAAGCCTAAATTTATAGGTAAATCAGTTGACTTTATTGTTTTATTAAAAGATGAACAAGGTCATTATGATATTGAAAATCCATTATCTTATATTTCATTAGGTGAATTAAAAGGCGGAATAGATCCAGCAGGGGCTGATGAACATTGGAAAACTGCGACTACTGCTATTTCACGGATTCATTCTTCATTTAATAAAATTGATTTGCAAACACCTAATTTATTTTTTATAGGTGGGGCTATATCAAGACATATGGCAACTGAAATTATAGAACTTATTCAATATAAAAAAATAAAAAATGCGGCCAATCTAAATTATCCTAAACAAATGCATAATATTATAAAAGAATTATTTATTGATTAATTAAAATATGATATAATATATTTATAAAATAAAAAAGGAATATTTATGATAGGTTTATATAAAGAAAAAAATAAAAAACCGATATTAAAAGAATTTAATTTTAAACTAAAAGAAGGTGAATTGTTAGTTAATGTTTTTTTATCAGGTATATGTAGAACAGATCTTTATGTTGCGAATGATTTACTTGAACATAAAAATGTTATTTTAGGACACGAGTTTTCTGGTATTATTTCTGATTCAAAAAGCAATTTATTTATTAAAAACGATTTTATTGCGTGTTTACCTATTTTTTCAGATTCTACTATGCTAGGAGTAGATTATAATGGTTGCTTTTCTCAACAAGTTATTATTAATGAAAAACAAGCTTATATTCTTAACAAAAGTAAGATAGACGCTTATACAGCAGCATATTTAGAACCTATTTGTGCGTCCATGTCCCCCTTGAACTCTAAATTTATTCATAAAAACATGAAAATAGGATTAATTGGTCAAGGAAGAATCGCAGAATTGACGCAATTAATTCTCAATATATCAGGATATAAAACAACTCTTTTAAAAAATATTGATAGCATTGATTCTAATTTTTTTGATTGTATTATAGAAACAAGTGTATCAAACAATGATTTAATTCATATACCAAGAATTTTGAAAAAGAATGGATTATTTATTGTTAAAAGTAGAAACCCTAATTTATTTAACATTAATTTTTATGAATTTGTTAAAAAAGATCTAAAAATTGAATGTTTATATTATTATGACATGAATAAATCAATATTATTTGCATATCAATATAAAAATGAATTTCAATATTTATTTGGACCTACATACAAATTAAATGATTGGGAAGTTGCTTTTAAATCTAATGAAAATAAAAAAATATTTTTGGAACCTTAAATATGTGTGGAATAGTTGCTCAATTTGGAAATCTTAATAAAAATTTTATTGAAAATTCTTTAAATACTATAGAACATCGTGGAAGAACTTCTTCAAATTTTTTTATTAACGAAAATAAAAAAGTTTTTGTAGGTCATCAATTATTATCTCTTACGGGTGATATTAATCCTCAACCTTTTATTTGTAATAATTCTGTTTTTGCAGTAAATGGAGAATTTTATAATTATCAAAATATTCAAAATACAATAAATAATAAACAATTAATATCTGACTCTGAATTAATTGTTGATGTTTATCAAAATAATAAATTTATTGAATATCTTTCAAATGGCAATTTACAAGGTGAGTTTGCTGGTATTATTGTTGACTTAAACTTTCATAAAGCATTTTTATTTAGAGATCACTTTGGTATAAAACCTTTATATTATCAAATTGAAAATGACAGAATATCAATTTCTTCTGAGATAAAAAGTTTTTCATTGAATTCTAAACTCGAATTTGATTTAGATACAGTATTTAATGTTCTTAATATTCAATATCATCATTCTTCAAGAACTTTATTTAAAAATATTTTTCAAGTTCCTTTACATAGTATTGTAGAAATAGATTTAATTACATTTGATATTAAAACTATTTTATATTTTGATTTTTTTAAAGACTTTAATATAGATGTAAAACTAAATGAGAATGATTATATAGAAAAAACAAATTTTTATTTAAATAACGCTGTAAAAAAAAGAATATCTAATACAAAAAGAAAAATAGGTCTTACTTTAAGTGGCGGTATTGATTCAAGTATTATTTTCTCTCAAGCTTATGAGTATTCAGAACCATATACCATTAAATTTAATAATGGCGGTTTATTTGATGAATCAATTCTTGCAAAAGAATTATCAGATAAATATTGTAAAAATTTAAATATTATTGAAGTTAATCCATTACAATTGTTAAAAAAATTCGAAGAAGCCATCATACAATCAGAAGAAGTTTCTATAAATTTGCATCAAGCGGCAAAATTAATTTTATTTGATATTATGCAGAAAGATGGAGTTAAAATATCTTTATCAGGTGAAGGCTCTGATGAACTTTTTTTAGGATATGAACATTTTAAAAAAGATTTAAATATTAATTATTCAAATTCATATCTTGAAGGAATACAATCAAGTAATCAACTAAATTTATCTTCTGATGATATTTATTTATTAAAAAATTCGATTGGTTATATTCCAGACTTTTTAAATGTAAAATTAAAAATTGGAAATGAAATTAAAAATTATTTAAATATTAATACGCAGTTTAATATATGTAATTTTCTAAGTCAATATAAATTACCTTCTCATATTGATAATGTTTATAAATCAAGTTATCTATGGATCGATATGTGTCTATCCAATTATATTTTAATAGGATTAGGTGATAAAATGGAAATGAAATCTAATATAGGTGGAAGAACACCATTTTTAGATTATGATTTAGCTAAATTTTCTAAAACTATTCCAATAGATTTAAAAATAAAAAACATCGAAAAATACATATTAAGAGAAAGTTACAAAGAAAAATTAACTTCTTCTATTTATAAAAAAAATAAGCATCCTTTTATAGCACCACCTTTATTTAGCTGGTCTATTGAAGTATCTGATTTTATTGTTGATATTATTTTAAATGATATTTCTCAACTTCATTTTATTGATCATTTAAAAGTATATCAATCTTTTGTAAATAAAGAATTGTCAGAGTCTGCTTTTTTTCTTTTGTGGAGCCTTTCTATCCTTTACAAAAAATATATTAAGGAATAATTATGTTAAGACAAAAAATTTTAAATACATTATATAATAATTTAGAACATACATTTACTTATGATCAATTATCATTTTATAAAAATAAAGATATTCTTACAATAACGAATTATATTAATCATTATGATTATTCTAAAATTGGTTTATATTTTGAAAAATCTTCTAATTATGTTTTATCTGTATTATCTGTTTTTTTATCTAAACATTCATTTATACCTCTTGATAAAAAGCAACCTGTAGAACGTTTAAATTATTTTTATCAAGATGCTAATATTGATTTTATATTATCTTCTTCAAAGTATAAAGATGATTCTTTTTTATTCGATAAAAATGTTATTTTTATTGAAGATATTTTAAAAATTAATAATTTTTCTGAATTAACACTTTTTACTAAACAAATACTTTACATTATTTATACTTCTGGTTCTACTGGTAAACCTAAAGGTGTTATTATTGATAATGAAAATGGATTATATAATGTTATAAAACAACAAATTGAAATTTTGGATTTAAATCAAGAAAATATTTTTTTATTTTTATCTATTAGTTTTGATGCTTCTTTATCTGATATATTATGCTCATTTTTATCTAATAGCACATTATATATCAACGATGATATTTTATTAAAACCAAAAACAATGTTACATTTTTTTAATGACAACAAGATAACTTATTCTGATTTACCTCCTTCTATATTAAAATTATTTAAACCTAAAAATTTTATTACATTTAATAAAATGATTATTGGAGGCGAAGTTCCTGATTATAATACTGTTATGACTTATGTTGAATCAAATTTCAAAATTTTAAATGTATATGGGCCTACGGAAGTTAGTATATGTACCAGTATGATTTTATGTCATAAAAAATGGAATTCAAAAAATATTGGTTTTCCTTTAAATAATATAAATTATCATATCGAAAATGGTGAACTTATTATTTCTGGCGAAGGCGTGGCTTTTGGTTATACTAATTTTTCTTTATCAAAAGAACGTTTTTATATAGAAAATAATAAACGTTTTTATAAAACAGGCGATATTGTTGAGTATACTGAAGAAGGATATTTCTTTAAAGGAAGAAAAGATCGACAAATTAAACACAATGGACAATTAATTTGTTTAGAAGAAATAGAAGAAAAAATAAAATCTATTACTAATATATTAAATGCTTCTGTTATTTATGATAATAATAAAATTATTTGTTATTATGAAGGTGATATTTTACAAAATGATATTATTTTAAACTTAAAAAAAATAATACCTTCATATATGATTCCACATTTTTTTATAAAAGGATATATTCCCAAAACAACTTCAGGTAAAAATGATTCAAAGTCTATTTCTCATTATTCAAATAAAAATCTTTTAGAACATGCTGAATATATTTTTTCTAATCTAAATATAGAACGACCTTTTTTAAAAGTTAAAACAAATCATACTCTTATTACAGGCGCTAATGGAAAATTAGGATTTGAAATTTTAAAAAAAATTAAAAACAAAAAAGTATCTATTATTGTTAGAAATATAAATAATGATTTATTATTATTTTGTCAATCTAATAATGTTAATATATATGTTTCAAAAGGTTTAGAATTTGAAAATCTTGGATTAGAAGAAAAAGATTATTTATATTTATCACAACAAATCGATGAAATATATCATTGTGCAGCTAATATTAATAATTTAAAATCATTACATGAACTTTATAATGATAATATAACTTCTTGTTTTAATATAGCTCAATTTTCTTTAATAAATAATTTAAAGTTTATACATTACATGTCAACACTATCAGTTTATGTATCTTTATTTAATAAATCAAATTTTTATTTTTCTCAATCTTCTCTGATAAAAAATGAAGAAATTGCAAAAAACGGATATACAGCTTCAAAAATTATCTCTGATTATTTTTTTGATCTTTTATATCAAAAATTATCCAATGTTCACATATATAGACTTGGATTAATTCTTGATGAAAAAGTTTCAAAAAATAGTTATATCTATTTATTATTTAAAAACTTAAAATGTATTCCATTTGAAACATTACATTATTGTTTTGATTATACTCCTCTTTCTAAAGCTGTAGATATTATGTTGACACATTCATTTAAAAATTATATTACTCATGTTTCTTTTAATACATTTATTTCTTTGAGAGATATTAACAATACTTTAAATTTGCCACTAAAATCAATATATGATATTAAATCAGGATGGATTTATGAATTTACAAAATCATTTAAATGTGAAAAACAAAAACATGATATTTTTGAGATGACAAATTTGCCTCAATTTGAGATTGAAGAATGCTTCTTCAATAAGTTGAATGACAGTGATAAAAAAAATTACATTATTTCGTTGATTAATTCAACTAAGTGTTGACTTCTTTAAATTTAGTTGATATAATATACTTATAAAGAAAAAAAAGGAAATAATGATGGTTAATTTCAAAAAACAAAAATCAGGCGTTGTAATAGGTAAATTTATGCCTCTTCACTTAGGTCATAAAAATCTTATTTTATTTGCTGCTCAATTTGTTGACACCTTATATGTGTTAGTTGATAATTTAAAACCAGAATTTGAAACTTTTCCATTAAAAGATCGTGTCATGATTATTCAAAATGAATTTAAAAACTTTCCTAATATTATTGTAAAACCTATTCCAGTTATCACTTTTCAAGATCCTTCTGAAAATGAAAATTTTTGGGATTTCTGGCGCGATATTATTAAAGATAATACTTCTTCTGATTTAGAATTAATTGTAGGATCAGAACAATATGTTCAAAAATTAGGTGAAGTTTTAAATATTGATTATTTAATTTATGATTTAGAAAGAATTAATTTGAATATTTCTGCAACTAAAATTCGTAATATGTTAAATAATAATAATATTTCAATTAAAGATAAAAATGAATTTTTTCAAAAATATTTACCAAAATCTACTATTGAATATCTGCAATTAAATATTTGTATTTTAGGAACTGAATGTGTTGGAAAAACAACTATTATAGAATATTTAAAAAACAAATATTCTGTGGGAGCTATTTTTGAATATGCTAAAACATACATCGATTCTATTAATCGACCTATTCAAGAAGAAGATTTTAAATACTTTATCTTGGGTCATTTAAATAAAATGAAAATTAATTTAAATAGTCATTTTTTAAATCTGATAGATAATAGTATTTTTACCAGTATGGCTTATTATCATTTTATTTTTAATAAAGAACTTGAAGTACCTAATAATATTATAGAATTTGAAAAATATAAAATTAAACATTATATATTTTTAAATATTGTAGACCATTATGAAGAAGATAGCCATAGACTTGGATTGACATTTGAAGAAAGACTTAATGTTCAAAATTTAATAAAAATGTATTTAAACAAATACAATGTTTCTTATTCTATTGTTGAAGGAAGCTTAGAAGAAAGAACTAATATTGTCGAATCTTTAATTCATTCTTGATTTTTATTTTTTTTATTATATCATTATCTCCATCAACATAGGAGATTTTTATGATTCATCGAAAACTTATTATTTTAGGATCAGGGCCTGCTGGTTATACAGCAGGTATATATGCTGCTCGTGCAAATTTACAACCATTACTTTTAACTGGATTACAACAAGGAGGTCAACTTACGACAACTACTGAAGTTGAAAATTGGCCTGGCGGTCATTCTCATTTAACTGGCAACGAACTTATGGATAATATGCAGCAACATGCTATTACTATGGGTGTCGAAATTTTATTTGATTATATCGTTGAAACTGACTTTTCTCAACGTCCTTTTGTGTTAAAAAGTGACTCCGAAACTTATAGTTGTGACGCTTTAATTATTTCTACTGGCGCTTCTGCAAAATATCTTGGTCTTGAAAGTGAAGAAAAATTGAAAGGTAAAGGCGTTTCAGCTTGTGCAACTTGTGATGGTTTTTTCTATAAAAATCAAGAAGTATTTGTTATAGGAGGCGGTAATACGGCAGTTGAAGAAGCTCTTTATTTGTCTAACATTGCTAAAAAAGTAACATTAGTACATAGACGTGACACTTTAAAATCAGAAAAAATACTTCAAGATCGCTTATTTAAAAAAGAAAACATTGAAGTGATTTGGAATTCTAAAGTTGAAGAAATATTAGGAGATGACTCTGGCGTAACAGGTATTCGTATTGCTACAAACAATGAAATAAAAGACTATTCTTGTTCAGGGGTTTTTGTTGCCATTGGTCATAGTCCAAATACTGATTTCTTCAATAAACAATTAGAACTTACTCATGGTACATACTTAAAAGTAAAAGGTGGTTTTGAAGGTAATGCTACTCAAACAAGTATAGAAGGGATATTTGCAGCAGGTGATGTTATGGATAGTATTTATCGACAAGCAATTACATCAGCTGGAAGTGGTTGTATGGCTGCACTTGATGCAGAAAAATATTTAGATTCATTAAAATAAAAAAGAGCATGTGCTCTTTTTTTATTTCTTTAAAATTTTTTTTATTTGACTTTTTTTTATTTTTATTTTATAATAATTTAAAATTAAGGAATTCATATGGGAACTCGCGCTTTTTTTTCTATAACCTCAAAAAACGATCATTTAGCTTTATATACACGTTGGGATGGTTTTGAGCAAGAAATTATTCAAAACTCTAAAAATCTTGTTGATATTCATCAATCTAATTTAGATTTTTTGAAAAAAAACACAAATTTATCTTCTTTCATGCAAGAATGGATAGAAGATTATCAAACTTTAATTTCAGAGTATCAAAAAAACAACAATATTACTTTATATTCAAAGCTTTTTTCTATTCTTAGTTTTTCTCATATTTATCCTATACCTATTTTTAATGATTTTAAAGAAGTAGACTTTAACTACACAGATTATGATTTTAATTTATCAATTAACTCAAAAAAAATTGTTAAAAAAGCAAATATTGATTTAAATGTTAATTCATTAGGTGATTATAAAATTTTACGAATTTATGAAAATGAAAAGTTTATAGATAAAAATACTGATTTAAAAACTTTACGATATATTGATGTTAAATATAAAGATATTGATACAGAAAAACTTATTAAAGAAATTCATTTACTTCCTTTTTTCTTGAGAGAATTTCAATTTTCTATGCTTCCTTTAATTCAAGGAAAAATTGATTGGAAAAATAATTTAATTCGTTTAAGTTCTAAAATATCTGATTTTTATAATGATAGTTTAGGTTTACAAATTAGGTATCATGCTCCTTTTAATTCAGCAGAAGAAGAATTAAAAATATTACAAGATAGATTAGATTTCTTACATAATATGATTCCTTTTGATTTACATATTGGCACTTTAAATATTCATCTTTTTTTAAGATTTCCAAAAAATGTTTTTCCATTAACTTATTCGGAAGCAATATTTTCGAACACTCAAGAACCAGATTCGGAAATTTTCTTAATAGGAGAACGTTTTCATCATATTGGTTCTAAAATTAATAAAGAAATAATTGATAATGAATCAGAGCAATTAATTAATGATTTTGAATCGACCAATGAATCTGATTCTTTTATACAACTAAAATTTAAATCATTTGAAAAAGACTATACATATACAGCATATGAAGAAAATTGCGCTTATGTTTTAAATTATTTATCAACAATTAAAATAAAAAGAGACTCTTAAGTCTCTTTTTTAATACGGTAAGTACATAATTCACTTCTTCTTATTTTACCTAAATCTTTCTTTGTTAAATATTTTTCATTATTATAGTTTTTAATTTTTTCGTCTATTTTAAAAACCTTATCTTTTTTAGCTGATATTATAGCAGCTCTTAACTTTATGATGTCTTTTGTATTAAAATAATCATATTTAAAAGAATCATTATTGTTTTGTAAAATTTTATTCATAGTTAGAAAATCATTTTTTTTTCTTAAATCTTCAATAATTGTAAACGCATCTGAATATTCTTTTTCTTCTATATTACTTTTTAAGTTAAATCTTATCTTAGGTTTTTTATTTTTTGAAAATAATTTTGTTTTTATTTTTTCATTTTTTCTTAAAAGATAATAATTATATTCTAATTTTAATAAATAATCTTCTGATATACCTATTTTTAATAATTCTTCCTTTGAAGTCATTTTCGTAAATAATTCTTTTCCTTCTTTTGTTTTATTGCTTACTAAAAAATAACTCATGTTGCTTGAAACAAAAACAAAACGGCGTATATCAGAATAATCAGGATAACATTCTTCTTGTTCTTTTTTTTCTTGTTTTTCGCTTCTCTTTAAAAAAGCTTTGTAAGCTCTATCTATCATTTTTTTCTCACTTTTATTCTTTATTTTTTTTAATATAATAAAGACATAATTCTGTTCTTTTTATTCTACTTAGATCTTTTTTTGTTAAATATTTTTTTGCACAATATATATTACTTTTGCGATCTTCTCTATAAACACTATTTTTTTTACCTGATGCTATTCTTGATCTTAATTTCATTATATACTTACTATCAAAGTATACATTTCTAAAATAATCATTTGAATAATGCATAATAGTTTTCATAGTTATAACTTTTTTAGGCTTTCTTAAATCTTCAATAATCGTAAAGCCGTCTGAATATTCTTTATGCTTGATATTACTTTTCAAATTAAATTTAACCTTAATTTTTTTTATTTTAGAATGTAATTTTGTTTTTATTTGTTTATTTCTCTCCATTAAAAAATAATTATATTCTAATTTTGATAAATAGTCTTCTGAAACACCATTAGCTAATAGTTCTTTTTTATTTACCATTGTATACGTTTTAATTTTACCAGAAGAAGTTTTATTAGGTAAAGAATAAATTACTTCTTCACCAAAAAAGCCAAACATTATACTTATATCAGAATAATCTGGATATGTTTCTTCTCTTTCGACTGAATCATTCATTCTTCTTAATAATTCTTTATGAAATTTTCTACTCATTTATTTTCCTTTTCGTATTTACATAATTCTATTCTTTTTATTTTACTTAAATCTTTTTTTGTTAAATATTTTTTTGCACAATATATATTACTTTTTTGATCTGGTGTATAAACAGTATTTTTTTTGCCCGAAGCTACTCTTGCTCTTAATTTCATTATATAGTTATTATCAAAGTATACATTTCTAAAAAATTCGTTCGAATAACTCATATTAGTTTTCATAGTTATAAAATAATGCATAATATTTTTCATAGTTATAACTTTTTTTGGCTTCCTTAAATCTTCAATAATCGTAACACCATCTGAATACTCTTTATTTTCTATATTACTTTTAAAGTTAAATTTAACACGTAATTTTTTAGTTTTAGAATGTAATTTTCTTTTTATTTCTTCATTTCTTCTCATTAAAAAATAATTATATTCTAATTTTGATAAATAATCTTCTGAAACATTATTTTCTAACAATTCTTGTTTATCCATAGTAACATAACAAATTATTTTTCCAGAAGATTTTTTATGTGGTAAAAGGTAAATCATCTCTTCATTTAAACTTTTTTGTACGTTTTTCGGACCGAAATCTATCTTAATATTAGAATAATCTGGATATAGCGGCTCCATTTCTTTTTCATTATTCAGTCTTCTTAATATTTCTTTATAAATTCTATTATTTTTTCTATTCATTTATCATCCTTTTCGTATTTACATAATTCTATTCGTTTTATTTTTGATAACTCATTTTTATTTAAAAAAACTTTTTTTATTGGTTTATCATTTTTGTAAACTATTCTACTTACATTATTTTTTTTATTTAATGCATACACTCTTAATTTCATTATTTTTTTAAAATCAAAATATAATTCACTTAAATAACTTTCTTTTGATCTTAATAAATCATACATAGTTATTAATTTGTCATGAGTCCTTAATGAATCCACAATAGTAAATGCATCAGAATATTTTATATTTAAATTTTCTTTTTTTGTAAAATCTAATCGCTTTTTACCAGAAATTTTAAATAATTTATTTTTCATTATTTTATATTTTTGAATTCTATTATAGTTTTCTTCTAAATTACATAAATAATCTTCATTTATTCCAATATTTATTAAATCTTCTTTATTTTTTACTGTATAACTTTTTATTTCGCCATATTCATTTTTATTTGGTACTAAGAACTTTGTTCCACTTTTTTTAGAATGAAAACGTACCTTTATATCCGAATAATCAGGAAATGACTCCGCATTTATTTCTTCTACTGAATTCATTAATAATTTAAATAATCTTTTATCCATTTTATTCTCTCTATTTTTTTTTATTATAATTTATTTATTATTAAAAATCAAGATTTTTATTGACTTTGTTTTGTTGATTATCTATAATGTTTTTTTATTATTGGAGTTTTTTATGTTTGATA
>JACCDS010314435.1_pt1 | contig 12520 bp, 10 predicted proteins | sample 7446441 | NCBI WGS metagenome assembly JACCDS01 (sample SAMN15323445, study PRJNA562643) | freshwater metagenome | isolation source: river surface water | place: USA:Blue River Watershed | collected 2017-08-17
ACAAAGCGATACTTTCAGCACCCAAAGAGAAACCAGCCAATACTTCGATGGCCGTTTTCATCTCGTCGCTGTTTACCGAAGTAACGTTGAACATTTGCAAGAACACGATGAACAATGATCCCAAACCAATTACTGCCAAACCAGCAACACCCAATCCCATTACGGTACCACCATTGAAAGACACTTTCAAGGCTTGAGCCAAACTGGTACGAGCTGCTTGGGTGGTACGAACGTTGGCTTTTGTAGCGATGTTCATACCGATGTAACCTGCCGATGCAGAAAGCACAGCACCAATTACAAAAGAAATTGCGATCACCCAACTGGAGTGAATGGGATGTTCAGCGCTACCTTTGAAAGTACCTGACCAAGCCAACAAAATGCCAGCAATTACTACGAAGTAACTCAATACTTTCCATTCGGCTTTCAAGAACGCCATTGCGCCTTTGGCAATGTAGCCAGCCAGACGTTGCATGTTTTCATCGCCCGCGTCTTGCTTGCTAACCCATGCACTTTTGATGGCCATCACAATGAGGCCAACAACTCCCAACAAAGGGACTAGGTAAAGAATACTATTTGTCATATCAATTAATTGTCAATTTTTAAAGAACCGCGAAAATAGGGATGTTAACCGAATTATCAAAAGTTAAGGATGTCTTGTGTATTACGAAATTGGTAAATCAACGCTTTATTGAGTTCATCAAAGTACAATCAGTTTGTTGCTGAATTGTTGGTTGTTGATGACGATTCCAATTTGAACCACACCATGAATGCCATCGGCGATTTTCATGCGGATACTGCCCAAATCATCGGTTTCACCCGAAACGGATTGAACAATTTGTCCCAATGCATTGGTGATCAAAATTTTGCAATTCCCATTGGCTGGCAAATGGCTGGCTGTAACGATGCCCGCTGTGGGGTTGGGCGATACAATCAAATTTTCTTCCTCGAGGGACACCGCATTGAGCGTATGTTTTGAACTGGTGATGGCTGCCAAGCTCAGGTTTTGATAGCTGCCTGATCCCGTAGTTTCCCATCGAAAAGCTCGCACGGCGTATTTGTAATTGCCGGGGTTGGGATTCAATGGCGAAGGTTGGCAATAATCCCAAAAGAATGTATCGGTGGTTGTTGAGTTGATTAATTTGCAATAACTCCCAATTTCTTTGTATTCTTGGGTTTCTTGATCGATGCGATACACAACGTATCCATCCACTGCGCCCGAAGGTTTGTTCCATTTGAGCAAGGTGGCGCCATTGATTTCATTGGCAGTTAATTGCGTTGCAGGTTTGCAATAATGCATATTTAAGGTGGGATCGCCCATCAAGGCAATAAATACTCCGTTCCATGAAAAGTTGAACGACCCGTTGAAGTAATCGTTCACGTTGTTTTGAGTGATTCTAGCACCATGTCCGATATTGATGCCCAGCCCCATGTGGTGCAAATACCACTTTGGTATGCCTCCCCAGCAGCTGGCCAAAGAACCTCCGGCCAATGCGCCACGCAATATGTTGTTCTTGCTGTCCCAATCGCCAAAGTAACTGCCGGCAAGCATGGTGAAAGCGTTGCTGAATTTGCCTTTGTTGGCTGCGAAATCATTGGTGGTTCCTATGCCACTGCAACTGCCGTAACTGCCTGCGCCACAGCCATAACTCCACAAATAGGAGCCTGTATTTTGTTCGGTGAAGTAATCTACCGCATCAGAAAAACTGTCTAAACCCACAAAACAGGGGATGTTGTGGTAGCCGGTAGAAGCCAAATTGAGACCGCCGAAATTGTTGTCGATCAACCCACGCCTGCGGAAACTGGTTTTCCCCATTTTGTAATCATGAACCCGGTTGAAGTATTCCCTCACCAATTGCGTATCGTTTTTGCTGAACGCATCCATGTTGTACATGTCGATTCGGCCAATTTCCAACACCACCGGACATTCGGGCGCAGATTGGTCGAATTTGCCATCGCCTGGCACGTTTTTATGACGGGCTTCAGAACCGGTTGTGCATGTTACAATGTCATCGCCCCAATAGCAATCGATGGTGCCATAATACAAATCAGCGGGCCAAGCGCCGGTATGGTTTCCAACACCTTCCACGTGTCCGTCTGGCGGTGGGCGATCGCCGTTGGTGCTAAAATTTCCTGAATAGGGTACTGGTACATGCCCAATGATGTACAATGATTTGGGCTTTACTTTGGATTGTTTGATGTGGGCATCGATTCTGGACTTAACGACATCCACTTTTTCGTTTCTGCCGGCGTAAATGCGGGTGGGGAACCAACCATCAGACAGCAAATCATTGGATAATGTGTTCAATTCTGTATTTAGTGCTTGGCTGTAGCTGCTATCGATGAGTAAAATGATGCCACCTTTTGTGGGGTTGGTTTTGAATTGATTGCCAGCGTATATGTAGCCAAAAGCCTCTGTGGTGCCGGATTTTACTTTCATGACTCTGTACTCGCGGGCAATGCCCTTGCTCATGGTATTGTCTGTGTAACTGGTAATTGAACCCGCCACTGTGGCGATGGGGCCCGTCCATTGGTTGTTGTTGTGAATGAAATCTCTGTGATGAATGACATAATTCCCCGTGTAGCTTTCATTTGGCCATTTGAGGGTAATGGATCCATCTGAATTTGCAATGGCAGATACTTGTACCACTTGGGTTTTTGCAACCTGAGCGTGGAGTTGTGTGGCTAGGGTTGTGAGTAAGATTGCCGAAAGGAAAAGTCGTAGAAATCGTTTCATCTTTTTCAAATATATATCATCAAATCGAAAACAGATGCCAATTGTGGATTCTGTGTGTATGAACATCAATGAAATCACTTATTTTCGCATCCAAAATCAAAATGAAGCATTTTAGAATAGCATCCTTGTTAATTTTAGGTCTTTTGACATTGCAATCGTTTGCACAAACACAACCTGTAAAACCCAAGAAACCTGCAGGAAATGAGCAGAAAGAGATTTCACCAGCGGTTCAGATTTATTTTGAAACCAACAAATCGGTGATTAAGCCCGCGGAATTGCTAAAATTGAAGCAATTGTTGGATACCTTGGATTCCAAAGATGAGTATCGTTTGATTTTGACCGGTCACACCGATTCTTCTGGTAACGATGATTTGAATTTGAAGTTGTCTCAAGCGAGGGTTGATAATGTGTATCAGTTTTTGATCGATAACGACATCGAAACGGATTGGATGAACCGTCAATATTTCGGAAGAGCGAAACCAAGAGAAAAGGTAGAAACATCGGAAGAAAAGAAAGCGAAGAATCGCCGAGTGGAAATCACCATTTTGGAAAAGCCAAAACCCGTTGAGAAACCAAAGCCAAAGCCTGTTTTCAAAGACACTTGTACGGTGGATACAACCATTTATGTGAATGGTGTTGGCATGACAATGAAAGTGTGCGATTTCAAGAAAATGTGTCCACGCGGTGCTGCCAACTGCATCAAAATCAAAAAGAATACGAGCATTGAAGAATTGATCAGCAGCGGAACGCCGTTGACCACCGCCAAAAACGAAGGTTTGAACTGGGCCGGTGCTTATGAGGTGCGTATGCCTGGCGATACTTGCGCTGCAGTGCCTGTAACCATGACAATTGCCTTGGACGCGGCCATTTATAAAAAGTCGAAGTTGCAAGTGTATACCAGAGACGGCGAGTCAAACATCAAACCTGACAAAACAAAGAAATTGGGTGTTGCCAAAGGAAAAGAACAGATCAAATATTCTTTCCCTCTTACCTGCAATGGTTCTTACTTCATTTGTGGACCTGCGGGCAAATCCAAAAAGGCCATCATCTTGGATAAAACCAAGCGCGCTGAAGAAATGTATGTGATTTCTCAAAGCACCATGGCGATCATTCCTTGCAAGAAAATTGGTGCAGGCAAATGGGAGGTATCGTACAGTAAAATCGAAGATCCTACCTTAACAGTGAAAATGTCTGACGGTGAAACCATCGTTTCGGATATCAATATGAATTCTATCCGCAAAATGAAAAAGCCAGGAATTTTGCGCAAGAAATACAAAGTAAAAGGCAAGCACCTTCAAGGTTAATCGGTGGTATGGAAAAGCTGACGAACCGTTCACGACAAGTCGTGGACAAAAAAATGACCTTTGCTGAGCAAATCTACCTGCCCGCCATTGTGGGTGGTATGTGGATCACACTCAAGCATTTTTTCAAGAAGCCCGCAACCTCTCAATATCCTGAAGAGGAGCGTCCAAGATCAGAGGTCTATCGCGGACAGCATGTATTGAAGCGCGATGAACAAGGGAAAGAGCGTTGCACTGCCTGTGGTTTGTGCGCCGTTGCCTGTCCGGCCGAAGCCATCACAATGGTTGCTGCGGAGCGCGAAAAAGGGGAGGAGCATTTGTATCGCGAGGAAAAATATGCGGCCACTTATGAGATCAACATGTTGCGTTGCATTTTCTGTGGTTTGTGCGAAGAGGCCTGTCCCAAGCAAGCCATTTTTCTTACCGATCGCATTGTGGATGCCGAATTTGGCCGTGAAGATTTCATCTACGGTAAAGACAAATTGGTAGAGCCAATAGACGCGAGAGTAGATATCACTAAAAGACAAGTTTGGTCCGAAAAATAACAACATGTTTCAGCAGTTACCCATTCCATTTTTGATATTGTCGTTCCTAACGATACTGTCGGCTTTGTACGTTGTTACAAGCAAAAACCCGGTACACAGCGTATTGGCTTTGATATTTACATTTTTCACCATTTCTGCTCACTATGTGTTGTTGAATGCGCAGTTTTTGGCTGTGGTGAATTTGATTGTTTACGCTGGGGCCATCATGGTTTTGTTCTTGTTTGTTTTGATGTTGTTGAACTTGAGCAAGGATACTGAGCCGGTGAAATCGAATTGGTGGGGCATTGCTGCTGCCATATCGGCGGGTTCTTTGTTGCTCATCATTACAGCGGCTTTCCAAGTGAGCGGAGAGGCCATCGCCAAGAATCCTGTAGAGGGTATTGGTTTGGTGAAGGCGTTGGGCAAGGTTTTGTTTACGCGATTCGTTGTGCCATTTGAATTAACAGGTATTTTGTTCCTCGCGGCGATGGTAGGGGCGGTTTTGTTGGGTAAGCGCGAAAAAAATAATGCTGTTTTGATTCCAAAAGAAGAAAGGTCCGATTCATGAGTTTGTTAAATATTTTCAACCAAGTTGAAATCAGTCACTACATCTATTTAAGCACTGTATTGTTCGCAATTGGCTTGTTTGGTGTTCTATTTCGCAGAAATGCCATCATCCTTTTGATGTGTATCGAGCTGATGCTCAATGCGGTGAACTTGCTGTTTACGGCGTTTTCTACTTACATGGGGGATTCGGACGGACAGATTTTCGTGTTTTTCATCATGGTTGTAGCGGCGGCAGAAGCGGCAGTAGGCTTGGCCATTTTGGTTTTGGTGTATCGCAATACACGCAAGACCGATGTTAGTTTTTTGGACCAATTGAAAGGATAAAGAGATGTTGACGTTAATGATATTTTTGCCATTGATGGGCTTTGTTGTCAATGGAATTTTGGGGAAATGGATGCCAAAATCATTGTCGGGTTGGCTAGGAACCGCAACTGTATTGGGTTCTTTTGTGTTGGCGGTGATGAATTTCATGGAATTGTCTGGTGGCACGCCAGAAATCGCCTCTATCAATACCAAGCTTTTCACTTTCTTGAGTGTTGGTGATTTTCACGTTGATTTTGCCTTCCAATTTGATAGGCTTTCAGCCGTAATGACATTGATCATCACGGGAATAGGAACGTTGATTCACATGTATTCGATCGCTTACATGCACGAAGACGATGGTTTGTACAAGTTCTTCGCTTATTTGAATTTGTTCATATTCAATATGTTGGTGCTTGTTTTGGGCTCCAATTACTTGATGTTGTTTTTTGGATGGGAAGGGGTTGGATTGTGCTCATACCTGTTGATTGGATTCTGGTACAAAAACGTGGATTTTGGCAAGGCGGCGCGCAAAGCGTTTGTCATGAACAGAATTGGCGACTTGGGTTTGCTCATGGGTTTGTTCTTGATTTACGATACCTACGGCTCATTTGAATATCAGGAAGTTTTTAGACAAGTTTTTATCGGAACGGCTGATTCCACGGCTGTAAACACGGCAATTGCCCTTTTGCTTTTCATCGGTGCGATGGGTAAGAGTGCTCAAATACCGCTTTACACTTGGTTGCCCGATGCGATGGCAGGTCCTACTCCCGTATCGGCCTTGATTCACGCGGCCACGATGGTTACGGCGGGTATCTATTTGGTGATTCGCTCCGAAGCCATTTACGCGTTGAGTCCTTTCGCCCGCGAAATTGTGATGTGGATTGGTTTGGCAACGTCGATCATGGCTGCTTTGATTGGTTTGAAGCAGAACGACATTAAAAAAGTATTGGCATACAGTACGGTGAGTCAGTTGGGTTTGATGTTCATCGCCTTGGGCTGTGGCGCATACACTGCGGCGTTGTTTCATGTGATTACTCACGCGTTCTTCAAGGCATTGTTGTTCTTGGGTTCTGGTAGTGTGATTCACGGAATGCACCACGAGCAGGACATTCGCGAAATGGGTGGTTTGCGCAAGAAAATGCCAATCACTTATTTGACTTTCTTGATTGGTACTTTGGCCATCACCGGCTTTCCATTCCTTTCGGGTTTCTTCTCAAAAGACGAGATATTGGTATCGGCGTTTACGCACAACCCTTTGGTATTTGGCTTGGCTTTGATCAGCGCGGGTATCACTGGATTTTACATGTTCAGAATGTTCTTTGTTACTTTTCATGGAACCTATCGCAATCACCATCATCCCTTCGAAAAAGTACACGAAAGTCCTTTGTTGATGACCTTGCCCTTGTTGGTGTTGGCGGTGCTTTCAGTCGTTGGTGGTGCGGTGAATTTGCCCCATTACTTGGGCGAAGGTATTTCAGGTGGCCTGCATCATTTGTTGAGTTACGATGGTGGCGGAAAGTTTTCACCCATTTTGATGTATCCCGAGCATGTGATTGAATTGTCGCACACTGCGGAAATTGGGCTTTTGGCCATGGCGGTAAGTGTTTTCGTGATTGCATTTTTGTACACCCGCAACAAATACGTTGTGAAAGGGGCTGTTCCAGAGGCAGATGCGGATCAACAGGGCATGGGCAAGGTGCTTTCCAATAAGTTTTATGTAGATGAGGCCTATGATGTGGCTTTTGTGGCTCCTTTGGAAGGTGCTTCAGATACACTCACGCATTATGTGGATGAGAAAGCAATCAAATCGGCTGTTGATGGAGTAGGAAAAGGCGGATTTGGTTTGAGTAAAATGCTCTCTAAAATCCAAAATGGAAACATTGAGTATTATTTGGTTTATATGGTGATAGGAATCGCTTTGTTGTTGGCTTTTAATTTGTTTTAATCATGGAAGTAATCATTATCCCGATCATCGCGTCATTGGTTGTTATAGCCATGGGAAAACGCATTCCAATGTGGCTTTCGGCTCTTTTTTCCTTGCTGCCAATCCTTTTAGTGGGAAAATATTTTCAGCAAATGGGCGTAGAAGGTGGTTGGAAAACCATTTTTAATCAACCTTGGATTTCAGACAATATCCGATTTACCGTTGGATTCGATGGCCTTACAGGCATCTTATTGATACTCACCAATGCGCTTGTGCCCGTGATCATTTTGGGTGGCATTCGCAACGATGAAAATCGCGTAAAAATCACTGCGCTCACTTTGTTTATGCAAGGTGCGCTGAATGGTGTATTCATGGCCCAAGACGGTTTGATGTTTTACATTTTCTGGGAATTGGCGTTGATCCCCATCTATTTCATCACATTAACCATGAGTGGGGTGGATGCATTCAAAATTACATTGAGATTTTTTCTATACACCTTCATCGGTTCATTGTCGATGTTGGCGAGCTTGATCTATTTGTTCTTGCACACCGCCAATTATTCCTTTGCTTTTGAATCGCTTCGTGCAGTGGAACTGTCGCACACAGAATCTTTGTTTGTGGGTGGCGGTATTTTGTTGGCTTTCTTGGTGAAGATCCCAGTATTGCCCTTTCATTCTTGGCAGGCGGATACCTACACAAACACTCCGGCCGCGGGTACCATGCTTTTGAGTGGTATCATGCTGAAAATGGGTTTGTATGGTTTGTTGCGCTGGTTTTTGCCTTTGGCACCAGAGAGCATTGAATTCTATCAACCTTGGGTGATTGGCTTGTCGGTGGCTGGCGTGCTTTACGGAGCGCTCATTGCCATCCGTCAGAAAGACATGAAACGCTTGGTGGCATTTTCATCGTTATCACACGTGGCTTTGATTGCTGCGGGTATCTTTACGTTAACGGATGCAGGTTTGGAAGGCAGTGTTTTGCAAATGTTTGTTCACGGTATCAACGCTGTGGGATTGTTTTTGGTGATTGAAATCATTGAAAGAAGCACAGGTACACGGATTTTGGGTGAGTTGGGCGGATTGGCGAAGAACAATCGTTTGTTCATGGTTTTCTTCATGCTCATTGCATTGGGAACCGTTGCCGTGCCATTCACAAATGGTTTCCCGGGTGAGTTGTTGTTGCTGAAATCAGTCTACACTTACAACCACAATTTGGCATTGATGGCCGGTTTAACCATCATTTTTTGCGCAGTGTATATTTTCAGAATGGTTCAGTTTAGCATGTTTGGCGAAGGAACAGGTACTGTGGCTGCGCTCAAATGGAATGAAATATTGGCGTTTTTAATTTTAATAGTAGGAGTCATTGGCATAGGTTTTATGCCGCAATTGATAATAGATATCGTGCACAACAGTATTGTACAAATTGGTCAGTGGGTTTCTGAAGCAAGGGGGGTGATGTCATGATTGCCTTGTTCGTAACCTTTTTTAGCGCAGTGATTTTGTTGTTCGCAGGGTTGAACAAAAAAGAGTCTGCATTTTCATTGTTTGCCGTGGTTTCCTTGTTTGTTTCTGCTGCATTGTCTTTTGCCTGTGCGAACCAAATGGTATCGTTTGGTATGTTAGAATCTTGGGTGCCTGCAAACATGATGAGCTTTGGAAAAGAACAGCATCTTTTCGCGGCCTTGCTGGCATTTATCACAGGTTTTGTGATTTTGATGTTCAGGGAAAATGAGAATTTGGGTACTGACCAGCTTGGACTGATGATGTTTAGTTTGTGTGGGGCCTACATGATGGTTTCTTACGAGCATTTGGTGATGTTGTTTTTGGGCATCGAAGTACTTTCTATTCCATTGTTCGTGCTTGCAGGTGCTAACAAACAAAACTTGGCTTCCAACGAAGCTTCGTTGAAATATTTTTTGATGGGTGCATTCTCAACAGGTATTTTCCTTTTGGGTACCGCGTTTATCTACGGTGGTACAGGTTCTTTGGAACTTGAAATGATGGGCATTAAACCCAGTTTCATGCATGCGATGAAAGGAATGCCAATTCCAGTGCTCATCAATGCGGGGATCATCCTCATGAGTGTGGGTCTGCTGTTTAAAGTGGCTGCAGCGCCTTTCCATTTTTGGGCGCCAGATGTGTATGAAGGTAGCCCCAATCGCACAACGGTGTTCATGGCGACCATCGTGAAGGTAGCGGCGTTTGTTGCCTTCTATCGTTTGCTGAATACTTTTGGTGGTATCAAGGATTCTTGGGCCTCTTGGTTGACAGTTTTGGGTGGAATGACCATTTTGTGGGGTAATTTGGCTGCGTTGGGACAAAAAAGCGTGAAACGTACTTTGGCCTTCAGTAGTATTGCTCACGCCGGTTACTTGGTGATGTTCTTGCTCATCGCCGATGGCACCAATACCTGGATTTTGTGGTTTTATGGTTTTTCATATGCCATTGCCAGCGTTCTCGTGTTCTCTATCGCGAATCAAGCCTATCAACAAACAGGAGATTTCAGTTTCGATGCCTTCAATGGCATTGCCAAAAAATGTCCAATTGTGGCCGTAGTCCTTGTGATTGGCGTGCTTTCTATGGCGGGAATTCCCATCAGCGCGGGTTTCAACGCGAAGTTTTATCTCTTTTCTTTTGCATGGCAGCACACGCCATGGTTGGTAGGCATCGGTTTGTTGGGTTCTGCCATTAGCGTTGGATACTACTTCAAGTTTTTCAAACACGCGTTCTTGAAAGAGTCTAACAATGAAATGCAATTCGTTGACCGGGGATTGTTGATCTCTTTGGCGTTGATCATTGTTGCTTTGGGCGCGATGCCTTGGGCCATTTTGAACTTGGTATTTTAATTCCTTTTTGGGGTTCAAAACACTGTCTGGATGCCTTCATTTATCTGAAGGCGGATGGTTAAAACTGAATCCCGAATTTGAAGACAAACGCGCCAAATGGCATGTTTCTGCTGTACGTGCCGTTGGTAGAAAACCCAATGGATGTCCAAGTACTCATTTCAGCCCCGTAGCAATATCCAACCATGATAACGGGTGAAGAAACCCAATCTCTGCTGCCTGTTTCGGCGTTCAAAATGTTGATTTTTCTGTATTCGGCTTGAAAAAATATCTGGTTTATCATCAATCTGGAAAATCCGAAAACACCTGCAGTACCAGAGAAATCGTTCAATCCCAAATGCACACCGCCGCCCAACAACAATCGATCGTTGAAATTGGCCGCCACTTGAGGGTCAAATAGCAAATACAACAAGTTTTGGTTTCCATTGGTCATGAACTCCAATCCTTTATACAATGATATGTTGTCTGTAATGCTTGGCCGGGTTTCGTAATCATCAATCAATGTGTCTGTATTGGCGTTTCGATTCTTCTTGCTTTGTGGTTGGCTACTAGGACTTTCAGTTCGTCCATCAATGCCATCGTATTGGGCATAAGAGCTGCCACTCACAAAGAGGAGGATAAAAACTGTAAAACCTTTGATGTTTATCATGGCGAAGTGCTTGTTTACCCGCAATTATACGCGTAAAATTGTAACTGTTTAGGCAACCATGTCAAAGATTCATAATTTCTCTGCCGGTCCATCCATTTTGGCGGAGAGTGCTTTCGAAAAGAGCATTCAGGACATCAAAAATTTCGCCGGTACCGGCTTGAGTATTTTAGAAGTTTCCCACCGCGGAAAAGAGTTTGAAAAAGTAATGGCTGATACGGTAACGCTCGTTAGAGAGTTGCTGAATGTGCCAGAAAATTACGATGTCTTGTTTTTGCAAGGCGGCGCAAGCACTCAGTTTTTTCAAATTCCCATGAATTTCCTCAAAACCAAAGCCACCTATACCCAAACAGGAACATGGGCAAGCCGCGCGATCATTGAGGCACAAGGTTATGGAAATACCGAAGTGTTGGCATCTAGTAAAGCAGCCAATTTCTCCTTCGTCCCAAAGGATTATACAGTACCCGCCGATGCAGACTATTTTCACTGCACCAGCAACAATACCATCTTTGGTACCCAGATGAAATCTTATCCAAACTGTGGCGATGTACCATTGATTTGTGATATGAGTTCAGATATTTTCTCCAAGCCTGTGGATGTTTCTAAGTTCGCCATGATTTATGCGGGCGCACAGAAAAACATGGGTCCTGCCGGTGTAACCTTGGTGATCATCAGAAAAGATATGTATCAAAAAGTGGCGGATCGACATATCCCCACCATGATGAAATATAGCATACATGCCGAAAACGACAGTATGTACAATACACCCCCTGTATTCCCAATTTTGGTTTCAAAATACAACTTGGAATGGGTGAAAGAAGTGGGTGGTGTTGAAGCAATGGCTTTAAGAAATACTGCCAAAGCGGATTTGTTGTATAACGCCATCGACAATAGCCCATACTTCAAAGGAACGTCCGCCATCGAAGATCGCTCGCAAATGAATGTTTGCTTTGTGTTCGAAGATGAACATTTGCATTTGGAAGAAGCATTCAACTTGGCGTGTAAAGAAGCCAATTTGTCTGGCTTGAAAGGACACCGCTCGGTGGGTGGATATCGCGCTTCCCTCTACAATGCATTGCCCATTGAGAGTGTGCAGGCTTTGGTAAATGTCATGGAGAACTTTGCGTCATGAGAGTTTTGGCCAATGACGGTATCGACGCCGCAGGAAAGTTGATTCTAGAATCAGCAGGTTTCACGGTAATTACCGATAAAATTGCACAAGCCGATTTGTCTTCGCAAATTGGTGATTTTGATGTTTTGATTGTGAGAAGTGCCACGAAAGTGAACGCCGAAGTCATCAATGCATCCAATTTGAAATTGATCGCAAGGGCGGGTGTTGGTTTGGATAACATCGACATGAAAGCGGCCGGCGAGAAAAATATCCCAGTAGTGAATACGCCCAACGCGAGCTCACGCTCCGTAGCCGAATTGGTATTTGCTCACTTGTTCTCATTGTCGAGATTTCTCCATAAAGCCAATCGTGAAATGCCCCAAAATGGCATCGATGGGTTCAAAGAAATGAAGAAAATTTACTCTGAAGGTTTTGAACTGATGGGTAAGAAGATCGGAATCATTGGGTTTGGAAGAATCGGTCAGGAAGTGGCAAAAATGGCGATTGGATTGGGTATGGAAGTGTTGGTTTATGATTACAAGCAAAGAGAATTCGATCTCGTAATCGC
>JACCDS010434892.1_pt1 | contig 12516 bp, 6 predicted proteins | sample 7446441 | NCBI WGS metagenome assembly JACCDS01 (sample SAMN15323445, study PRJNA562643) | freshwater metagenome | isolation source: river surface water | place: USA:Blue River Watershed | collected 2017-08-17
AAGATGGTGTTAGATATGAGTCATCTCTACTTGCATCTGTTAACGGTGTTCAGGATCTCCTAAATTGGGCATGTGATTCAGAGGATGCCGGGCAGCAAGCTCTTTACTTAGCTCAGCTCTGTGAGGAGGGCTTGGCTAACTTAGAGAATGAATCAATTCTTCTAACATGGTCAAATATTTATTATTTAAATAATTCAGATGATCATAAAGATTCACTGGGCCTTTTATCTCTTCCGCAGATTAAACACTCAACCCTTAGCATTTCTGAGAGAGGAACTCTTTCTGATAATAATTTTTCCATACGAGTCAACGGCATCCTTGATAAATCATTAAGGACTACAAAAGTTGATCGTATCGGTGCAATATTCGACCCGTCAGGTACCGCTTGGATGATGACTGCGGCTGAGTGGATGTTAGTTAAAAAGATTGATGATTTTTCTAAAATTCCAAGTGCCGAAAAAAATAGAAAATTAAATGAATCAAAGTGGGGTGAAATTCGTCCAGCTGCCATTAATTCAAATGCAGCTTTATCTAAATATCTAAAAGAAACTGTAGTTCTAACGAAGGATTCATTGGACTTGGTTTTTGTGAATGCTGATGTTTCCGGAACACAAATGATTGAATTTCAGCCAACGTTCCCTGAAGCCCCTCCAGATTGGATGAATATTTTTGATAGGTGGAGTGCAATACCTGAAGATGTAGATTTCCCTACTGCAGGCGGTAGTATGCAAATTATATTCTCTGAGCCAGTCCGTGAAATATTGCAAGTCGTTAAAACTAAATTCAAATATCGTAGAGTGACAGGCGCCAATGCGCAGGCTTTTGTCCGTAACCCATTCTCTTTCCTTGGCGAAGCTGCATATAGTGTTCTTAAAGAACAGCAGATTCAAAATGCAAAAGAGAGTATTGGCTTTGTCCCCACAGCAATGGCTTTTAAACCATATCTCAAAGATGGTCTGCTGGATGAAGTTGTAGTTAATATCAACAAGACTTATCAGGATATGACTTCAGCAACATATCGAGAGTCAATTTGGTCTGCCACTGAATTAGAAGATCTTTTAGTTCTGATGATCTCTGCTTTAGAAGCTGAAGAACAATTTTTTACATGGAAAAATCATATTGTTGATATTGATGGCGATATCGGTATGCGTATTAAAGAAGCCGAGGCCTATGTAAGAACTTGGAAAAATCAAGTTAATAATTTCATTGAATATGAGGATGTTTACAGCCTAGTTAATTATGGTTCGCAAATAGAGGGTATTGGTAAGTCTAAGCCAATTTACTCACCTTATATTCAAAAATCTTCTGGACCATGGACTCCAGCTGATCTGATTCCTCTTGTTAAAGTTGAATTGCCACCAAATGGTGCCGAGGCTTTTATTCAGCTTGATATGCAATGGGTCAATGACTTTGAGGATTTGATTAAAAAATCAATGATAGATGGCAAGAGGGAAGTTATTGACGCTAAACTTCCTTTGCCTTTATCTATAGTTGACGCACAAGATTTGCTAAATAAATTTAAGCTGTTAATTAATTCAGGAGGCGTGGAAGAGTCACCCCCTTCATTAGGGCAGCCCTCAAATGAGCCACCAAGTACTATTTCAGGACAGCTACCGAGTAATGCTTCAGGTGTTGAGGGCTCTATGGGTGTTTCATCGCCTCAATCTCCAACTACCGAACCTCAACCAACTGTAGCAAAACAGAAAAAAGACACCTTGCTTCTCAAGGATAGGATCGGAAAGCTAAGTTACAGTGAAACAGAAGAAGCTAAAGACAGGGCCAATCTACTGAATAATGCTAATTCAGAACCCAGAATTCCTAAAAGTCTTAGAAGTGAGATCGTTTTAAAAACCCATCAAAAAATTGGGGTTGCTTGGCTTCAACATTTATTTGGTTTGACTCCCAATTATGTCCGCGGTGGCATTTTGGCTGACGATATGGGGTTGGGTAAAACAATTCAACTACTGACAGTATTGGCAGAACATTACGAACAGAATCCTAATGACCCACCCTCATTAATTGTTGCCCCAATTGCTTTAATGAAGAATTGGACTCAGGAGGCTAAAAAGTTCTTTATTGATTTCCCTGAGATTCTTTTGCTTCATAAAAAGGAGCTAGATGTAAGGAGGCAGCCTAAAGGTCAGATTGACGATAGGCTGCAGAAGGTTCAGATTACTAATTTGTTAAAGCCTAATTGGTTAGGCTCTGCTAAGGTTGTTTTAACCACCTATGAGGTTCTTAGAGATTATGAGTTCTCTTTAGCTCGTCAAGATTTCACATATATGATTTGTGATGAGGCGCAAAAGATTAAAACGCCTAATGCAATGATTACGTTGGCTGCCAAGAAGCAAAAAGCCTTTTTTAGAATTGCTTGCACTGGCACACCTGTTGAAAACTCTCTTGCCGATTTATGGTGCTTATTTGACTTTATTCAGCCTGGTTTGCTGGGCTCATTAGAAGAGTTTGGCAAAAAATATCGAAAACCAATCGAGTCAAAAACGGAGGATTTTAAAGAATCCTTAAATTTGTTGCGTGCATACATCGAACCCCAAATTCTTCGAAGAATGAAAACAGACATCGCTGCTGAACTTCCAGCAAAGATTATTGTTTCAAATGATAAATACCTATTCGAAGAAAAAGAGAGAGACAGGCTCAAAATAGCTATTTCTTCACATCAGCGAGGGTTGTATGCGGAAGGATTAAGGCAGCTTGAGGCAGCAGCAGAGGAATCAAATGCAAAGCGCAGAGCAAATATGTCTTTTGCTGTTCTGCACTTTATCAAAGCAGTTTGTGCCGAACCATATTGTCTGCCAAGTCGAACCTTTGAAGTTGATAAAGGTGGTAGTCAGACACATCTTTTTAACTCACCAAAATTAAGATGGTTGCTATCTCAGTTAAAAGATATTCGCGATAAAAATGAAAAAGCGATCATATTTACAGAAATCAGGGAAATTCAAAGAGCTCTGGCTTTATTTATTCGCTCTGAATTTGGTTTTTCACCTCTTTTAATTAATGGTGATGTTGATGATCGCCAGGATGTGATTGATGAATTTCAATCTAAGTCTGGTTTCAGTGCGATTATCCTCTCTCCTTTAGCTGCAGGATTTGGCTTGAATATTGTTGAAGCTAATCACGTAATTCATTACTCGAGAACATGGAACCCAGCCAAAGAAGGCCAGGCAACTGACAGGGCCTATCGAATTGGACAAAAGAGAGATGTTTATGTCTACTGCCCAACTATTGTTGCAGATGACTTCATAACATTTGAAGATAAATTAGATCGCCTGATGACTGTCAAATCTGAACTAGCAGGAGATATGCTTGACGGAGTAGGTGCAGATATTGCGGTATCGGATCTTTTCCCAACAACTGGGCCAAATGGTGGAAGTAGGAATCTAGATGACGTGGTAAATATTAGCTATGTCGATCAGCTAGATGGAGATAGTTTTGAGATTTTTTGCAAGTATTTACTAGGTTTGTGTGAGTTCAGGTCGGAAATAACTCAAAAAACTAAAGGTGATGGCGGTGTCGATGTAGTTATTATGAGAGAAGATGGTACGGGTATGCTGGTTCAGTGTAAACATACATCTACAACAGAGCTTGGTTGGGATGCTGTTAAAGAAATTGCTGCGGGTAGTCCAGCCTATCAAGCTAGATACCCTAGCATTAGGTTTGAAAGAGTTGCAATGTGCAATAAAAAATTTAATTCTACAGCTAGGGAGCAAGCGAGTATCTTAGGTGTGAGATTAATAGAGCGACCTGATATAGAAAAATTACTAGAATCTGCAAAAATTCTTAAAAGAGAATTAGATCTAGAGATTCTTAAGGCCTTGACTTAAATATAGTTGATTAATAAGTAAAGTAAAGATGACAAAACTAACGCTGTCAAAATTAGAGACTCGCCTCATGGCGGCTGCAGACATTTTGCGAGGAAAAATGGATGCTTCTGAATATAAAACATATATATTTGGAATGTTATTTTTAAAACGGTTAAATGATCAGTTTCTAGCAAAACGTAACGAGTTAATTGCTGAAAATAAAAGAAGTAATCTCTCTGAAAAGTTGAAGGCTGATAGGTTAGAGCGATCAGAGTTCTATGCCCCTCAATTTTTTGTTCCCAAAGAAGCTAGATGGTCTTATGACATAGAGGGTGGGATAAAAGCCGGAATTCTTTACGCTACGGAAGATGTGGGTACTGTTCTAAATAAAGCCTTAGCATCTATTGAGGAAGCTAATCCTGGTCAATTAGCAGGTGTTTTAAGTGCCTCAATTAATTTCAATATTACTGGAGGAAACGATAAAAAGCGCCTGATGGATGATCAGAAGTTAAGAGACTTGGTTAGCGAGTTTGATAAGGTTGATTTACAAGATGGGAATCTTGATTTCCCTGATGTACTCGGTGCTGCATATGAATATTTAATTAAATATTTTGCTGATTCTGCTGGTAAAAAAGGCGGAGAGTTTTATACACCATCAGAAGTGGTTCGTTTGCTAGTTCAGCTTCTCGAACCAGTTGAAAAAATGCACATATACGATCCAACAGTTGGGTCTGGTGGAATGTTAATACAGGCAGCTAATTACGTTGAAGAAAAGGGCGGAGATAAAAACACGCTTTTTCTAGCTGGCCAAGAAGATAATTCTGCTACTTGGGCAATCTGCAAAATGAATATGATTTTGCATGGCATTGTGAATTCAGATATCCGCAATGATGACACTCTCAAGCAGCCACTTCATCTCAACCCAAATGGTGGCTTAAGAACATTTGATAGGGTATTGGCAAATCCACCTTTTTCAATGAAGGCGCCTGGGGAATCAGAAGTTCAGTTGCCTGGAAGATTTGATGTCTTCATACCCAAGGGTTCGAAAAAAGCAGACTTTATGTTTTTACAACATATGGTAGCTTCATTAAATGATCAGGGAAAAGCTGCCGTAATCATGCCTCATGGAGTCTTGTTTAGGGGAAGTCAAGAAAAAGAGTATCGGAAAGTTTTGTTGAGCAAGGGCTACCTTGAGGCTGTGATAGGCTTGCCTATGGGACTTTTTTATGGAACAGGTATTCCTGCTTGTGTATTAGTTATTAATAAGCAAGATGCAGCAAAGCGTAAATCAGTTCTTTTTATTAATGCTGATAGAGATTTTAAAGAAGGAAAGAATCAGAATTCTTTACGACCTGAAGATATTGAAAAGATTTCTCATGTTTTCAATAAGCGGATTGAGCAGTCAGAGTATTCAAGACTTGTTTCAATAGATGAGATAGCTGCTGAAGACTATAACCTTAACATTCGTCGTTATGTAGACAATACTCCGCCTCCAGAGAGGCAGGATGTTAGAGCCCATATCCATGGTGGCGTACCGCAAATTGAAATTGATGAGCTTAAGGCCAGTTCTCTAAAGCATTACCCAGGTCTGATAGAGCTTTTTGTTACAAAAGATAAGCCTGGGTATCAGCAATTTACCGATCTAGCAAAAGATAAAGAGACGATCAAAGCCGCAGTAGAGTCATTTGCTGGAATTCAAGAAATTGAAGAAAAGTATAAGACTGCTCTCGATTCCTGGTTTAAGAAAGTTACGACAAAAATTGATGGAGTAGCTAACCAAGGGAAGTCTTCAGCATTTGAGCTTCGTCGTCAGTTTTCTGATGAATTATTAAAAGCATTGAAGCCTCTAGAGGTATTAGACGAATTCCAGATTTTGGGTTCTTATGCAGATTTTTCTAAAGTCATTACAGATGATTTGGCCTCAATTGCTTCTGGTGGTTATGACAACCGCTTGGTTCCTGATGATGAAATACTTGTTACTGCAATGCCAGATATTCTTTCAAAAACTAAAGAGATGACTTCTCGTATCGCTGAACTTGAGGTAATTTTTCAGGAGCTTAAGGAAGCAGAAGAAGATGATGTGGAGCCGAGAGATTCAGGAGCTCTGCCAAAAGCCCTCCTTGATGAGCTTAAAGAAACCAAGAAAGATTTGGATAAATCGTTGAAGGCTGCTAAAAAGTCGAAGGATTTAACCAAAATGGCTAGTATCCAAAAACAACTTAATGAAATAACACCTCAATTAGATGGTCATCAATCACTGGATAAAGAGCTAAAGGAACTTAAAAAAAATATTAAGGTATTTAATCTCTCCAAAGAGAGATTGATTGAGGAGTTACGTGCGGATGTTACGCCTGAGCAAGCGCGTGACAATGTTCTGGAGCGTTGGAGCAGCGCTTTGATTGAGGCCTATTTCTTGAGGTTAAGAGCTGCAAAAAATATCGCGGAACAAGCGATCATTAATCTGCAAGAAAAATATCTAACTACACTAAAAGATATTGAAGAAAAGCGTAATTCTGAGTCTAAAAAACTCTCTCAATTTCTAAAGGAGTTGGGTTATGAATAGTATGCTTAAGTTAGGAGATGTGGCGACTTTAGTGCTTGATAAGTACTCTCCAAGTAGCGGTGCTGTTGATAAAAAATGCATTAATTTGGAGAATTTTGTGGAGGGGACTGGCCGTATCAGCGGATATTCAAATGCGACAGAAAATTTGTCTATTAAGACTGCATTTAAGTCTGGGGATATTTTATTTGGAAAATTGCGGCCATATCTTAAAAAATTTGCGAAACCAGATTTTGACGGTGTTTGTACAACCGAAGTTTTAGCTTTCAGAGCTTCTGAAAAAATCAATAACGACTATCTATTTCAGATAATTTCTTCAGATTCTTTCATTCAACATAATGTTTCTGCGGTTTTTGGTACAAAAATGCCAAGAACAGATTGGAATATAGCTAAGGAATATAAATTTTTTGTTCCAAGCTTTGATACCCAGAAAAAAATAGCAGATATCCTTACTTCAATTGATAGGAAAATTGAAGCAACAATAAATCTAATTGAGAAAAATAAAGTAATTAAGACAGGTTTGATTTCTGAATTAATTCAAGCTAAGTCTTCCAAAATCGGAGATTTTATTTTCCTTAGTGAGCTTGCGTATGGTGTAAGAGGCGTTTCTTATTCGCCAAATCAATTGCTTAATGAGCATTCAAAAAATGCTTTTACCCTATTAAGATCAAACAACATAAAAGATAATCGAATTAATTTTGATGAAATTCAATTGGTTCCTGCAAAATTGGTATCTGAGGCGCAGAGAATGAAAAGAGGTGATGTAGCTGTGTGTATGTCTAATGGAAGTAAATCTCTTGTTGGAAAGTCTGCCCCTTTTTCTGAAGAAGTTGAGTGTGAAAACTTAACTGTAGGTGCTTTTTGTTCAATTTTTAGGCCAAGAAATGAGATTGATGCCTCATTTGTAAAGCACTTATTTCAAAGTACGTTTTATCAAAAACATATTGATATTATCTTGGCTGGAAGTGCAATAAATAACTTGCAGAACAAAGTTATTGAAGAGTTGAAAATACCAATGATTAAAAATGAATCTCGTATTGAAATTGGTGATATTTTAGATTCTTTTGATTTTGAGACAAATTCATTAATACACATGCATGAGAAATTAAAATTGCAAAAACAGGGTTTGATGCAAGATTTACTTACTGGACGTGTGAGAGTTGGTTTTTAGTAAAAGTTGCTGCGGGTTGGCAACGTCTTAATTAATGAAGGTTCAAAATGTCCGTAAATCGAGAGGCAATACCTGCGCAGTTAAAAAGACAAGTCTTAGTAGAGGCTGGCCATAGATGCGCTATACCCACTTGCCGACATACTGCTAATGTTGATATTCACCACATAATACCCTGGGAAACATCTCTTAAACATGAGTTTGATAATTTAATATGTTTATGCCCAAATTGTCACAGAATGGCCCATGATGAATCCAATGGAATGGACCGCAAGGCGCTCAGAATTCACAAGGCAAATCTGAGTTTGCTGAATAGTAGATATAGTGCGTATGAAATAAGGATTCTATTAACGTTTACCAAAGATGAAACCCAAAAAGCAATCTGGTTGCCAATCTCTCTGGATTCTGGAATTAACTTAATGTATTTACTTGAAGATAAGCTTATTGCTGAAAAGAGCAAAGATATCCACATGTATACAGATTCGTCACCAGACAGACCCTCTACTATTGTTGGCAATATCCTATATGAGCTAACAGATAAAGGAAGAAGCTTCATCTCTAGTTGGAGTCGTGGTGAGGAATTAAACCATGTCTGAATATACTGAAGTCGAAAAGCCACTCCTAAAGCAGTTAGAAGACCTTGGTTGGAAAGTTATTGACCAGGGTGAGGGGGTTCCTGAGGATCCGACTAAGAGTCTTCGGGATACATTCCGCCAGTTTTATCTGCCTGAGGTTTTATCTAGAAAACTAAAAGATTTGAATCCTTGGATGAACTCGTCCCAAATTGAAACTTGGGCTAAAAAAGCTATATCTATAAGCGAACATTCTTTAATTGATAGAAATCAAAGAGCGTATGAGTGGCTTATCGAGCCTGCTATGGAGCGAGATGAATCTACTCGTGAAGATAAGCCGGTTCGTCTAGTTGATTTCAAAGATTTTAATAAAAATGAATTTATTGCCATTAATCAATTTAGATTAGAGGTGCCAGGAACAACAAAAGGTATTCGCCCAGATACAGTTTTATTTATTAATGGCCTTGCATTTGTTGTTATTGAATCCAAACAACCAATTGCAGGAACTAATCCAGTTGAAGACGCAATTGAGCAAATCCTGCGTTACTCGAATCAACGTTCTGCTGAGAAAGCTGGTCTTAAAGAAGGTTGCGAGGATTTATTCTTATATAACGCTTTCAATATAGCCACCTGTCGTGAGAGTGCAATGTTTGGTACTGTGTGTGCCACAAGTCGCCATTACTATAAATGGACTGATCCTTATCCATTAGCAAAAGATGGGATGAGCGCACAAGAAGTCATTGTGCATTCAATGTGCGAACCATCTCGACTATTAGACTTGATACTTAATTTTTCAGCTATTGTTGAAGAAGATGATTTTAAGTTTAGGGTTGTTGCAAGGCACCAGCAATACCGTGCAGTAATGAAAGCTATTGACCGCCTTAGAACTGAAAAGGGATTAGATAGAAGTGGTGTCTTTTGGCATACAACTGGTTCTGGAAAATCCATCACTATGATGTTTTTAGTCAGAAAGTTGCGTAAGCTTGATGACTTGAAAGACTTTAAAGTCATTATTGTTGTTGATCGAACTGATTTAGAGGATCAACTCGTCAATACTGCAAAAGTAGCTCATGAGACAGTAACTAATGTTTTTTCAAAAAATGAATTAGATAAGCTTTCAACTCCAACCCCCAATTTGAACCTTCTTATGGTTCATAAATTTGGTGATAACAAGGCACATCAGGGTATTCGCTCTACCCTAGGCCTTCCAGAAGTAGCAACTTACCAAGCTTTTGGTGAAATTAATACTTCGGACAGAATTATTGTGATTGTTGATGAGGCACATAGAACTCAAAATTCAAGCCTTGGTAATAACTTAGCTGCAGCCTTCCCTAACGCTGTGAGATATGGATTTACTGGTACACCATTGGTTGGTAAGGCAAGAAAAACAACAAGTCGATTTGGTTCGTATTTGGATGTTTATACGCCTCGCGAGTCTATTGAGGATGGAACGACTGTTCCCCTGAAATATGTCGGTAAAACGGTTAATTCTTCTGTTGTGGGTCGTATTGGACTAAAAAAAGATTTTGAAAATCTTGTTTCTGGTTTAGATAACGAAACAAGAAATAGGATTGTTCAGAAATATGGCAATATGGATGCGTATCTAGAAGCTCCAGAGAGAATTTCGGAGATAGCTAAAGATATTGTCGATCATTATGTTGAGTCTATATTCCCGAATAGATTCAAGGCCCAAATCATTACTTCATCTAAGCTGGCTGCCTACAATTACCGCATGGCTATTGACTTAGCAATTAAGGAAAAAGCATCTGATTTGGCCAATCAGGGGGAGGCTGAAAAATCTGAGGAAGTAGCAAGACTTCTCTCTGCTGTAGTTGTTTCATCAGATGGCACAAATGAGGATGCGCGAATTCTTACTGAACGTCAGCGTTCAAAAGAAATTAATGCGATTGATAGCTTTAAAAAGAAATTTAGTCGAGAAAAACCTGAGACATATTTGGCATTCTTGATTGTTTGTGACATGCTCACAACAGGTTTTGATGCTCCAATTGAGCAAGTCCTCTATTTAGATAAGAACCTCAAAGAGCACACTTTATTGCAAGCGATTGCCAGAGCTAACCGTGTTATGGAAGGCAAGACCTATGGATTAGTCGTGGATTACATAGGAGTCTTAGCCAATTTATCTGAAGCATTAGCTATGTATGAAGAGGAAGCTAAGCAAGACATAATGGAAGGTATCCAGAGCGTAGAATCTGACATCCCCCTGGCCCAGTCACGCTTAAATCTTATCGTTCAATTTTTCAATAGAAAAAATGTTAAGGGTGTTTTTGAGTTTTTAACCCAAAATGATGGTGTGATTGATGCGCAATCAGTGCAGGAATTGATGATTCAAGCTTTAGAAGTTAAGTCTGATAGAGATGGATTTAATATGTTGGCTAGAAATTTTTTCCAATCAGTAGACTTATTAATGCCAAGTTCTGCAGCTCAACAGTTTATGCCAGCAACAAGACGCTTGGGTACTGTTACTGCTCTAGCTCGGGAAAGATATAGAGAGGAAATGACATCAATTACTTGGGCAGGGGCTAAAGTTAAAGAGCTGATTGATAAACATATTCGTTCTGAAGGTGTTGAGATTGCTATTGAGCCTGTAGATATTCTTTCAGATGCCTTTACAGAACAATTAGACCGTCAGCCAGGAAAAGGTGCTCAAGCAGCGACAATGAAGCACGCTATCACGCACCGAGCCCGGATTGGAATAGATAGTGATCCTGGTTTTTATAAGCCGCTATTAGATAAAGTTGAAGAGCTTATTAGTAAGTACAACGAAAATTGGGATGAGCTCATAAAAAACTTTGAAGATTTAATTGAGCAAATCCGTCAACATGAGCAAAATGTTTTATCTGGTCAAGTTGATCCAATAGATGCTGCGCTGGCTATGGAGATGGGGGTTAATTTGGCAGAGGCCACTCCAGAGAAGCAAGCAGAATTTTCAGATATTAAAAATCGACTCAGCGAAATTACCAAGTCTATTACCGGATTTCAAGCTGACCCATCTGCGAATAGCATGTTCCGTAAAGAGATAGTAGCCAAGGCATGTATGAACCTTGCAGAGGCTGGCTTGATTGATAGCTTTGAACAAGGCGAAAAATTAGTTTATCAATTCTTAAAGTTTCATGTACAAAGAAAAGCTTAATCAAACGCTTGTATTTGAAGACTTTTCAGCTACTTTGAGACGTAGCAAGCGAAAGGATGTTGAGATTCAGGTCAGAGCTGATAACTCAGTAATCATTTTTGCTCCTGTTTCACTAAAAGTAGAGCAGGTAAGGTCTCTGGTTAACAAACGTCTCCAATGGATTCAGTCCAAGCGATTAACTCGTTCGTTAACCTTGCAAAAGAATAGAAAAGAGTATGTCCCGGGAGAGTCATTCCTTTTGTTTGGTGATAACTATTCGCTTGATATTAAAAACCATGGCAAGCAGTCGAATCTTATTCATGATGGCAAAAGGTTCCAGTTAAAACCCCAGGCTACCAAAGATGGTGAAAAATGGTTTATTTCTTTTTACAAGAGAGCAGCCAAGGAAATACTTATCCCAAGGGCTGAGGGCTTGGCTAAAAAGCTCGGATACAAGGCAAGTCAAATACGCGTTATGGAATTAGGTGCTCGTTGGGGTTCTTGTTCTAGTGCAAAACGCATTAATCTTAATTGGCGACTTGCAATGTTGCCAAAGCATATCGCCGATTACGTCATAATCCACGAGCTAACTCACATTGAGGCTACTGGGCATAAAGAAAAGTTTTGGAAAAAAGTTGAATTGGCAATGCCAAAATATAGGGATGCCGAGCGTTGGCTATTAAAAAATGGTCATAAAGTAGTCTTGTAAACTATTTGGAAACCATAAAAATACTATTTAGATCCATTTAACCCATGCTCTACCATCGCCCACAACTCCTCCAACACATCCGCGACCAATTTGTGATTGATTGGCATGGTGTTCATGGAGCTAATCACTGGGCCAGAGTCTTACACCACGGTCAACGGATTGCTGAGCAAAGACAAGCTGACTTACTTGTTGTAGAGCTATTTGCCTTCTTGCATGACAGCTGCCGCTTTGATGACTACAAAGACCCATTGCATGGGGAGCGAGGCGCAGAATTCGCGCACGCTATCAATGGGCAATACTATCATCTAGATAGCCAGCAAATAGATAACCTCTGTTACGCCATCCGTCATCACTCCGGCGGTGAAGTCTCAACCAATCCAACCATACAAAGCTGTTGGGATGCAGATCGTTTAGACCTTGGCAGAGTAGGGATCATCCCATCACCTAAATTCTTGTCTGCTGAAGCATCCCAACTGATAGATGAGGCATTTGAATGGAGCATCTCTTAAAGCCTCTTATTAAGATCTTAAGAAGATCTTGATTGCCTAAAGTTAACAAC
>JACCDS012199354.1_pt1 | contig 12515 bp, 13 predicted proteins | sample 7446441 | NCBI WGS metagenome assembly JACCDS01 (sample SAMN15323445, study PRJNA562643) | freshwater metagenome | isolation source: river surface water | place: USA:Blue River Watershed | collected 2017-08-17
AACAACTAACCACTTACTATTGTTTCCTTTGGAGCGGGAGACGGGGCTCGAACCCGCCACCTATAGCTTGGAAGGCTATCGCTCTACCAAATGAGCTACTCCCGCTTTACTCTAATAGTGAAATGATTGAGATTGAATTTTAAAAAATTTAATATTCACTCATTCATATCGTGGGGGCGGATGGATTCGAACCACCGAAGGAATACTCCAGCAGAGTTACAGTCTGCCCCATTTGGCCACTCTGGTACACCCCCATTTTCTCTATTTCTGAACTACTTTCGTTTAGCGTTCTGGTGAAAGAGTGTGCAAAGGTAAGTTTATTTTTTATTTTGTCAAACGTTAAATAAGTTTTTTTTTAAGTTTTTTTTCTAAAAAAATATAATTACCTGATAATTTGACAGTTATAAATTAGGCATTAAGTAGATTTTTTTATCTAATTAATGCCTACCCTCCACTATAATCTTATCCCAAAACTTACTCCACCGATTCCTGGCCCTCTACCATCTAGGAATAATTTGTTCATATCATAATTAACAAATAGATCAGGGAAATTTTTCAAACCCAACTCAAAAGCTAGTCCATAACGAAGATTGTTTAGATAATAACTATTATGGTTCCAGTTTTTATCACCATTATCTTCCTCTTTTGTTTTAGTATAACTATCTATTCTGTAACCTATATATCCACCTGCAGCAATATATGTTACCACACTTCCCTTCTTGAATGCAAGGTACGGCATTACTGGAATATTAATATTTGCAACAGTTAATTTATTTCGAGAGAGTGGGATAACATTACCCTGTGCATCTCTGTAATTCGAAAACTCTAAATTACTTGGACCTTTTACTAAGTAGTTGTCATTTTCAAACATATAATTATTCCATGAAATCTCCAAACCATAACTGACTTTCAATGCTGCTTTGGCACCTTTACTTACCATTCCACTGCGAGTCCAGCCAAAACCAAAATAACGTGAGCCAAATGGACTTAATTCGAAGTCTTTACTATTATATGTCCCCGAGATACTTCCTGTATTACTAAAGCCGTTGAAACCAAAGTAGATATTGAACCCTGAACGAGTAGCAAAGCCTTGATCTCTTCGGTTTACTTTTGCAGTATCTTTAAGAATTATTTTCACTTCGTCGTTACCATCTTTTACAACTAAGCCATTCCACCCAAGATGAACCTCATCGCTACCATCTTTTACGTGTACTCCGCCATTTCCAATTTTAACATTCGAATTATTCGACATATTATACTCTCTTTGTGTTGACTGGCTTGAAGTTGTAGTATTGTAGGTTTCTTCAATTTTCGCATTAATCGCTACGTTTATGCTTTTATTGTTCTGAGTAATCACCAATACTGTATCTTTACTTAATTCGCTATTCACTACTCGACGGATTCCCTTCCAAGTTTCATCATCTAAGTTCATTCCATGTTTTTGAAATAGCTCCTGTAAATCTTCTTTTAAAGATCTGTTGGGATTTTTACTATTTAACAAGGTTTGATTTCGCTTATCGATATTTATAACGGTTGAATCTGCATCATTAGTTTTTGCATTACTTTGAAAACTAACTACCAAATTAACTAAAAATGAGAAAAATATTATGAATACTACTTTGCCCATCATACTCTGCATTTTGAACGTTTCCATGGCTATTTTGTTAATTGTTTTAGGTTTTAAGAGACTTCTATGCTTATCTAATTCTATCCTTGCATGCTTTTGTGTTGAATGAAATAAGTAGCTAATCAAAAACTCTCTTTTTATATATTAAGATGCAATTGACTACTTACGGGTTGCATCATAATTAATTATTTATTTTTCTGTTTCTTCTCCGTTTGTCAAAGCATTTTCAATTTTGGCATCTGCTCTGGCTAATAGCTTTTGTGGTTTAAAGCCTACTTCTTTCCAATCCACATTTTCACCATTTTTAGCTCTTTTCAATTGCTGCCAAATTTTATTGAATTTGCTTTGTTTTCTATTAGCACTTTCATCAAGAACTGTGGCTTCTGCAACAGCATCTGATTGTGTTTCTACTAAATTCAGAACGATTGTTTCTTTTTCTGGTTTTTCAATTACCTTTTGTGTTTGTTCTACAACCAAAACAATCGTGTTGGTTTCAAGAGTAGGTTTTGAAATAGTTTCAGGAGTAATATTTTTACTTAAAATCACTTCATCTATTGTACTATTTATCATTTTTTCAAATTTACTATTCTTAGCATCAAGCATTTTTATATGCTCTTTTTCAGAAACGGTGCTTAGATGTATATACTTCTTGTTTTCAACACTGGCTAGATGCTGTTTCTCAGCCGAAGGTTTAATTATATCCGTAAAACCTTTTTCTTTTTTCATTACAGAATTGGTTTTCTTTACAGAAGCAATACTGTTCTCCGCAACACCTTTGCTAGAATTTAACCAATAGACTCCAGAGGCTAATAGTAAAGCCACAGAAGCAGCAGAGGCAAATTTCCACCAAAGTGGTATTACTTTACTTTCTTGTTTTTCTAGCCTTGTTTGTAGTTTTCCCCATGCAGCAGCACGTGGTTGCCGCTCGTACTGTTGCAATTTATTTGCAAAAAACTTATCGATATTTTCTTGATTCTTCATATAATTTCCGATTAATCAAATCGAGTTAAATCACTTGAACGACTGCATTTTGTAAAATTACTCTTGCTCTTGATAACTGTGACTTCGAAGTACTTTCTGTAATCCCTAGGCGCTCTGCAATTTCAGCATGAGAATAGCCTTCAATCGCATACAAATTAAATACTGTTCTATAACCTGTTGGAAGCTTTTCTATCAATTTTAGTAAATCTTTTGTTTCAAGTTCAGTTTTAAATTGTTCTGGTTCTGGTTCGTAAAGTATTTGATCATAACTTACTTCAAATTGTGTTTTCTTATTACTTCTAAGGTACATCAACGATTCATTTACCATAATCCTACGAATCCACCCTTCAAAACTTCCTTCCAATTTGAAACTATTAATCTTGTCAAATACTTTTACAAAACCCTCAATCATAATTTCTTCAGCTTCAAATTCATCGTGTACATATCTAAAACATATCCCCAACATTTTCGGGGAATACTTCTCGTAAACCCTTCGTTGGGCTTTTGGATCTCCTTTCTGACAAGCTTTTACCAATGCTTCTTCAGTTTGAAATAAAGTAATCAGTTTCACGGTATGATGTTCTGGTTTAGCTTTTATAAATTTTATGGTTCAGAGCAATTTAAAACTTAATTACTTTCAAGATGAAATATACTAACGAAAGGTTGCACGATAATTATTGAATATTCAAATTTGTAAACATTAATTGATTTTTCTTACTAAAGTTTTTTCAAGAGAAGTCAAATTCATGAAAAATTCTTCATTCTAATCATTTTTATATGAATTCATCTGCGGCAATTGGCATTTTTGATAGCGGTATTGGCGGCTTAACGGTTGCTCATGCAGTAACAAAACTACTTCCAAACGAAAACATTATTTACTTTGGCGATACTGCACACTTGCCTTATGGCGACAAATCTGCTGCAGCCATTCAAGCATATTCTATCAAAATTTGCAATGTTTTATTGCAACAAAAATGTAAAATCATTTTGATTGCATGCAATTCAGCATCAGCAGCTGCCTACGAGCTGGTAAAAGAATATGTTGGGAGTAAAGCAAAAGTGATGAATGTAATTGACCCCGTGATTAGTTTCATTTCTGAAAATTATGCGGGAAAAACAATAGGCTTGATTGGTACAAAACAAACAGTAAATTCGAATATTTATCGTAAAAAAACAGATGCGTTAGAAAAGGATATTACTTTAAAATCATTGGCAACACCTTTACTCGCTCCGATGATTGAAGAAGGCTTTTTTAACCATAATATTTCTGAAAGTATTATTCAAGAATACCTGAAAAATGAAGAATTGAAAGATATTGAAGCCCTTATTTTAGGTTGTACACATTATCCATTAATCAAAAAACAAATAGAAAGTTATTACAAAGACGCTGTAACGGTTTTGGATACCTCTGAAATTGTAGCAAAATCTGTAAAGGAGTTTCTATCTGAAAATAAGGCCTTGAACTCTTTGAATGCACATATCAAACACTTTTATGTTTCAGATTATACTCAATCATTTGAAACATCAACAAAAATATTTTTTGGTGAACAAATTCGCCTTGAATATTATCCTCTGTGGGAATAAATAAAAAAGGTTTCAGAACTATCCTGAAACCTTTTTTTATTAACTGAAAGCTTTTCTTAAACGTTGTCTCAAAATTGTTTGGGGCGACATATTCTTTTTTGAACTTTTCCACCACAAATATCCTACCACTGCTACAATAAGATACGGCGTTACCAATAAATATAAAATAGCAAAGTTCAGGTTTGAAGCTATTTGGCTCCTTCCATTTGAAACTGTACTTTCTACAGTCATTCGGCACATAGCACATTGTGCAAGGCTCATCGAAAGTGAAAGTAAAAATATTAGGGATGTTAAAATTATTTTTTTCATGAATCCTTAATTTTAGGAAAATAATTACTTGTAATATGGTGAAATCATTAAGTAAACAATTACACCTGTTACTGAAACATACAACCACATCGGAAAAGTAAATTTCACTATCTTCTTATGTAGTTCAATCTGGTTACTCAAGGCATAATACATGGCTCTTAGCACAAACCAAACTACACCTATCGATAATAGAATGTGTGAAACTAATAAGAAATAATATATTGGACGAATAATACCATCTCCTTCAAAAGGTGTCGAAGGATTAGAAATGTGATAAAGAATATACAATACTAAAAACGATGCACCTTGAATAAAAGAAACGCTCATCATTTTTTGGTGCCATTTAATATTATTATTCTTAATGAAAATGTACCCAACAATTAAAGTAATTGAAGTCGTTGTATTAAGTACACCAATTACATGAGGTAATATTTTTGTCCAAGCTCCTAAATCAATTTTTGTACGAACACCAATCAACACCGCTACTGCTAAAGGAATTGCGGCCGACAAAAGATTAACCAGCTTTTCATTTTTTTCGTTTTTTTCTACCACTAATGAAGCCATTATATTTTCGGTTTTCTAAATCAACTATTAGTTTGATATATTTTCAAAAGCACTCTCATTTCAAGGATTAATCTATCTACATCCTTTTTATCTGTTCCATCATAAAAACCTCTGATGTGTCCTTCTTTATCTACGAGTATTAACTTTTCAGAGTGTATAAATGTTTCATCTGGGCTTTTAATTGCTTTATCATATTCTGAAGCATCTGCTACTGGAATATAATACCCTTTAACTGCCAAAGGATAAATCACTTTTTTCTCACCTGTCAAAAAATGCCATTTACCGCTTTTTGCATCATATTCCTTAGCATACAATTTAAGCTTTGAGGGCTCATCATGGACAGGGTCAACAGAGATGGAAACAAAATTCACCTCATCATTTTCAGAAAAAGTATCCTGAACTCTTGTTAGCTGAGTTGACATCTTTGGACAAATAGAAGTACACCTAGTAAAGAAAAAATCCGTAACATACACTTTTCCTTTCAAAGAACTACTTGAAAATTTATTCCCGTTTTCATCAATTAGTTCCCAGTTTGGAATTGTATGAAAAACGGTATCCATCTCGGGCTGATTCCATTTAGGATTTGGATTTTTTTTCATCATTACATTACCAGTTGTTGAGTCTGTTAATGGAATCATATATGGTAACTCGTAGTGGTTTTCCCCAAACCCTTTCAAGTATAAAAAAATTAAAGCTGGAACAACTAACGCAGCGATTAGAATTCCAGCTTTCTTTGACTTTTGCATGATTGTATTCTTTAATCATTCTAATGTTTTAGCATTATAGCTAAAACAATTGTGGATAACTACATAACGTAGCTATCCACAAAAATTTATCAATAAAGGTGACCACCTTCATAAATCAAGGCAATCAATAGCCAAACAACAAAAATTGTTGGTATTAGAATAGACCAGATTAATGTTTTTACTTCGTGCTTTAAGTGCATGAATTCACCCACAATAAAGAATGCTTTCACGATTGTCATAATTACGAAAATAGCGATTCTTGTATGATTGGCAGGTAGCGTAAATGCAATAACGAACTCTATAGCTGTTAGGATTAAAAGAATCCAGAATGTTTTCCAAATAGCCGCAGTTTGCGGTGGTGGAATTACCTTTTCATCAGTATGTGATGAATGATTATGTGATGCCATTATATTTTTAGATTAACAGTTATCAAATTATACTAAATAGAAGAATGTAAATACAAACACCCAAACTAAATCTACAAAGTGCCAATATAGACCTACTTTTTCAACCATTTCGTAGTGACCACGACGTTCATATAAACCTGTAGCAGTATTAAAAAAGATTAATATATTCAAGATAACACCCGAGAATACGTGTGTTCCGTGAAATCCTGTTATAAAGAAGAATAAATCTGCAAATGCTGGTGGGCCATAAGGATTACGTGTCAAATTGGCTCCTTCGATAGGGTTACCTAATGCATCTTTGGCTGCTAAAGCTAAGTCGCCAGGTCCATGGATAAAGTGAGACCATTCCCAAGCTTGAGAACCCAAGAAAGTAAAACCACCTACAATTGTCCAAAGCATCCATTTTTCAACATCAGCACGGTCACCACGGTGACCAGCCTCTACCGCTAATACCATCGTAACTGAACTAAAAATCAAAATGAAGGTCATGATACCAACAAAAACCAATGGAGCCTCCACACCATGTAAAAATGGAACAGCTTCGAATACTTTGTCAGGAATTGGCCAGTGAGCTGTTGAGAAGAAAAACTTTTCGTGTGCTCCATCGTATGCTTGCTGGCTAAAGCGAATCATACCATAAGTAACCAATAAGGCTGAGAAAGTGAACGTATCTGAAAGTAAGAAAAACCACATCATCAGTTTTCCATAACTAGCTTTCAAAGGCTCTGAACCACCCGACCATGTCAATTTTTCAGGAACGGCAGTAGCAGCGTGTAATGCAGACATCTTTTATAATTTTGGGGTTATTAATTATTTAAAAGTTCGCTAATTTAAACAGATTAACGATTAAAATACAAGAAAAAGAACAAATACAACCAAAGTATATCTAAAAAGTGCCAATAAGTAGCACATAATTGTATTCTAGTAAGATTTTTAGACTCAGCGGTAAATCTGAATGATGATATTAATGAAATCAACAGTACTATCAATCCCGAAAATACGTGTAAACCATGTAGGCCTACTAAAACATAAATCCAAGAAGCAGCAACATCACTACCTGCAAAGTATAACTGATTTTCTATTAAATCTGAAAAACCTATTACTTGGGTTGTTAAAAATATTAATCCGAACACAAAAGTAATAGAAATTGCTGTTTTGAGTGTATTGAATTTATTTTTTTTTGCAGCATTAACTGCGAAAATCATTGAAATACTACTTACAAACAAAACAATTGTTGAATACCAAAAGATTTGAGGCAATTCAAACTCATGCCATCTTCCTTCAGCTTTTCTCACTAAATAACCCGAAGTCCACCCTGCGAACATCATTGTAATCGAAACTATTGCTAACCAAAGCATGAATTTCTTTGGATTCATTGAGAGTGTTTCCTCTGGTTCTCCCAATTTTATGTTGGCTAAATGTTCTTGTGTCATTATTTGTTATTTGTCAAATCAAAATTATATCTTATCCATTAAAAAAGCTATTTGTACAATCGGCAAATAGATAAATGAACCAAACATCATTAGCAAAGCAGCTTTATCTGTTGGTTTAGACATTAGGTAAAATGTTTGTGATAAAAATAATACTCCGCATAGTACTGCAATCATTGCCGAATTGATTCCGCTCATCTGCAACAAATAGGGTACAAAACCACAAGGTACTAGAAATACCGTGTACATCATCATTGTCAATGCAGTTCGTAAATCTTTATGACCGTTATTAGGTAACATCTTAAAACCAGCCCTTTGATAATCTTCATCAGCAACCCAAGCTATGGCCCAAAAATGAGGAAATTGCCAGAAAAATTGAATGGCAAATAGTATTCCTGGCTCTAAACCAAATTGATTAGTCGCTGCAACCCAACCAATCATTGGAGGGAAAGCCCCTGGGAAAGCACCAACAAAAACTGAAATTGGTCCTACTCTTTTCAATGGTGTATAAACAAAACCATAAAGAAAAAAGCTCAACAAGCCCAATAAACCAGCTTTGAGGTTAAATTCAATGAAAAGAATATATGATGACAGAACAAGTAGAAGAATACAAAATACTATTGCTTCGTTTATCGTCAGCCTTCCAGTTGGTAGCGGTCTGTTCTGTGTCCTTTTCATTAGTTTATCCAGCTCGATTTCTTTAATTTGGTTGACAATATTTGCAGCACCAGTAATTAAAAAACCACCTAAACTAATTAATGTTACTTTTCCCCAATCGATATGATCCATTGCCAAAGAATAACCAAACGCCCCAGAAAATGCCACTAAAGCAGACAATCTAAATTTTAATAACTCGTAATACGCTTTCACCTTTAGAGCTATTCCGACCTGAATGTTTTCTTCTTTTGAGATCATTATACTTTATGAATATTTAAAATATTCACTTTAATCTTAATAAACTTTTAAAGCAGACTTTTACTTGCTTTAAAAACACGCTCTGCGTTAATTAATAAGTAAACAATAAACTGAATTCCTAAGGATAATATGGCTAGCGTTAAATGAATTGGTTGCATATAAGCCGGAACTGAAAAGTATGCCATTATCGCACCTGATAATATTTCTATGATAACAATCAATAAAAGAGCCATCATGAAATTGTACACAAGTCCTACTTTACTTATATTTTTTTTCAAAAGCCATATCAAATAAACATGTAAGGAAAGTATAACTAGCGAATAAGAACGATGTACCAAAAAGGTCAAACCCATCTGCTCAATCCAAGTACTGCGATTATAGCTAAACAGTGGATTTGCTATTACCTTATCAATAGCTTCACGTACCTGAGTTCCTAGTAAAACTTGTGAAGTAGATAGGATTAATGTTATAATTAGTACTATGTTTAGTGTTGATTTTTCTTGTATATTTTCTACTGATATTACCTCAGACCAAGCTCTAGCAATCGCATAAAGTAATACAAATATCACTAAAACTGCCAATAACATGTGTAATGTAACTACACCAGGCTGTAAAAAAGAATCAACAACATATTTACCCAACATTCCATTCGCACCAACCAAGACAACACCCAAAAAGGATAGTATTACTATCAATCGATCTCTTTTGAAATAATAAAAAATAGAAGCGACAAAAGTAGCAATAACAACTAATCCGGTAAACGCACCTAATAATCTGTTTGCATACTCAATCCAAGTTTTTGTCGCATTAAACTCGACCTCCCCATGTAACTTTTCTGCGTAAATTTCTTGATAGTTAATTGGAAGTTGACTTACATCCGTTGGTGGGATAAGCATACCAAAACATTTTGGCCAATCTGGACAACCCATCCCCGAACCTGTACTTCTGACAATACCACCTGCCAATACCAAAAGATACACCGTAACAATGGTTAATATTCCTAATTTCCTAAAAATCATTCAGAGAATATTTTTACATTTAAAACAAAATATTTAACCCCAACAATGAATTAAATAATTCATCTAAAAAGAAAAATTGAGAATATATTAACTTAGGTAACCTAAATTAACACATTCTCAATCTTAGAGGTATTTACATCTTAGTGATTATAAGATGAATTTTGAATATCTAATAAATCTTCGATATCTTTCTCGTTTGCAATCTCATCGTTTTCCTCTGGGAAGTTCGACTCAGGAGTAGCTGAATATGGAACGTTTTGAGGAATAAAATCAACTGCTGAGCCAGGCTTACTGTAGTCATAAGCCCAACGATATACTGCTGGAATTTCACCTGGCCAGTTTCCATGAACAGCTTCTACTGGAGTAGTCCACTCTAAAGTAGTAGAGTTCCAAGGGTTTTGTGGAGCAGTTTTACCTTTGAAAATAGAATATACGAAATTGATAACAAATATTACCTGAGCAGTAAATGTTAAGATTGCAGCTATTGAAATAAACATATTCATATCAACAAATGCTTCCATTCTACCATTTCCAAGTGCTGTAAATGAATAATAACGACGAGGAAAACCTGCTAATCCAACGTAGTGCATTGGGAAAAACACACAATATACACCAACAAAAGTAGCCCAGAAGTGAGCATAACCCATGTTTTTGTTCATCATCTTTCCGAACATTTTAGGGAACCAGTGATAAACACCTGCCATTAATCCGAAGAAGGATGCAGCACCCATTACTAAATGGAAGTGAGCAACAACGAAATATGTATCATGTAAGTTAATATCTAATGCAGCATTACCAAGAATAATACCTGTTAACCCTCCAGAAATGAACAATGATACTAAACCAATTGAAAATAACATTGCTGGAGTAAATATGATATTACCCTTCCAAAGTGTTGTTATGTAATTGAAAGCTTTTACTGCAGATGGAACCGCAATAATCAATGTTAAGAACATAAAAACAGAGCCTAAGAATGGATTCATACCAGTTACAAACATATGGTGTGCCCATACAATAAACGCTAGCATAGTAATACCCATCATAGAACCAATCATCGCACGATAACCAAAAATTGGTTTACGAGAATTAGTAGCAATGATTTCAGAAGTAATACCTAGAGCTGGAAGCAATACGATATATACTTCAGGGTGTCCTAAGAACCAGAATAAGTGTTGGTATAAGATAGCAGAACCACCTACATTTGGTAAAGCTTCACCTCCAATATAAATTTCTGACAAATAGAATGATGTACCAAAACTACGGTCAAAAATCAATAATAATGCTGCAGACAACAATACAGGGAAAGATAAAAGACCTAAAATCGCAGTAAAGAAGAATGCCCAGATTGTTAAAGGTAATTTAGTAAACGACATTCCACGAGTACGAAGGTTGATAACTGTACAAATATAGTTAATACCTCCCATCAACTGAGAAACTATAAAGAATGTCATACTTGTTAACCACAAAGTCATCCCTAATCCAGAACCTGGCATTGCTTGAGGTAGAGCACTTAATGGAGGATAAATTACCCAACCACCCGACGCTGGTCCCGTTTCAGTAAACAAAGAAGCAAACATGATTATTGATGCTAAAAAGAAGAACCAATAAGACAACATGTTGATAAAGCCAGAGGCCATATCTCTTGCACCAATTTGAAGAGGAATCAAAAAGTTAGAAAAAGTACCAGATAAACCAGCCGTCAACACAAAGAATACCATAATGGTACCATGCATTGTAACAAGCGCTAAATAAAATTCTTTTTCTAACTTTCCATCAACAATCCACTGTCCTAAAAATGGTTTTAACCAAGTCAAATCCATATCTGGAAAACCTAATTGCAAACGGAAAATAATTGACATTGCCCCTCCAAAAAATGCCCAAATAATACCTGAGATTAAGTACTGTTTGGCGATTGTTTTGTGATCTTCCGAAAAAATATATTTTTGAACAAAGCCTAACTCGTGATGCTCATGTTCATGCTCGTGTGCATGAGCGTCTGTAGCGTTTAGTGTCGCAGTTGCCATAAGTAATAAAATTTATTCTTGTTGAATAAGTAGTTTAACGTAAAGATGCCGTTCCAGCTGTAACTGTTTCTGTTGCCGTAGTACTATCTGATTCGGCAGCAGGAGCTTCAATGTATTTCTGAGCCTTTGATTTGTATTTCTCAGGAACCTTAGCCAAATAATCAGGATTTTGTGTCAAAAATGGCTTTTGTTGCTTACACCATGCTGCGTATTCTGAAGGTTCATCAACAAATACTGTAATTGCCATACCAAAATGACCACTTCCACAAATTTCAGTACAATTCAATTTATAATTAAAGTCTGGATTACCAGTTTTGTAACGCATTTCTTCAGTAGAAATAGTTGGTACAAACCAAAACTTTGTTGGCATACCTGGAACTGCATCCATCTTAACTCTTTGATAAGGAAGATACACTGAATGAAGTACGTCTTGAGCCTTAATTTTCAATAACACAGGTACACCTTTTGGAATATGCATTTCATTTGCTGTGAAATCATCAAAGGATTTTTCGTCAGAAAAGTCAATACCAATACTATTCGTGTTATCAATTAATTTATAATTGTTATTTCCTAACTGGTTATCATCATTTCCTGCATATCTTACGTACCATCCAAATTGGTGACCTGTTACCTCAATGACTACAGCATTATCAGGAGCTTGAGCTGTAATATCTCTCCAAGTTCTCCAACCTGTAAATACAAGTACTGCCATCACAATCGCAGGAATAACTGTCCAGATAAGTTCAAGCTTGTGATTAACTGGATAAAAAGTTGCAACATTTCCTTTTTTGTAACGATATATAAAAGGAAATATGAACAACAGGGCATTTGTAACAAAAAAAGCAAAAGTAATTACTCCCATTGAAATCCAAAACATACTATCTGTTTTTACACCATGCTCTGATGCAG
>JACCDS010904369.1_pt1 | contig 12513 bp, 10 predicted proteins | sample 7446441 | NCBI WGS metagenome assembly JACCDS01 (sample SAMN15323445, study PRJNA562643) | freshwater metagenome | isolation source: river surface water | place: USA:Blue River Watershed | collected 2017-08-17
ATTAAAGCTAAGTTCCGAAGAACTTGGCAATCACCATCAAACGCCCACGCTTATCGGCTGTATATTTTTAAAGAACCCAAGCAGCTTAGAGCCACTTTGCTTGCCTCGCCGCGATCAGCGAAGCCTTGAATTATGACACAGTTTTTGGCGCTGCGTCAAGTTTTTGAAAATTTTCTGGCGCTTGACCAGATCACCTCATCAACCTCTTCGCTGCGCTTGCTGCTCTTCTTTTGAAGGCATCAGTTGTGTGCAGCGAAGCCCTCGATTATGACACAGCTTTTTCGTCTGTGGTGAGTTTTTTGGTGCCGCTGGGCATTTTTTGCAAGCACCGCCCGGATAATGGGCCCATGGCTTTACTCACACTCTTGAACGCTTCTCTGGCCTTTGGCCATGTTGCACTCCTCGATCACGCAGACTTCTCCCTGGAGACTTCCGAACGCATCGGCTTGATTGGTCGCAACGGCACGGGCAAATCGTCCCTGCTCAAAATTTTGGCGGGCATGGAACGCCCGGATGACGGCACGCTGCACGTGCAACAGGGTGTTCGCATCGCCTACGTCGCACAAGAACCTGTTCTGGTCCCTGAGCACACCATTTTTGAGTCGGTTCGCGAGGGTCTGGCCGAGGTGATGCAATGGATCGACGATTACACGCACAGCCGGGGGGATCTGGATACCCTGCAGGGGCTAATCGAGTCACGTGACGGCTGGGGCTGGGAACAACGCCTGGACGAAACCCTGCAACGCCTGAAGCTGGACCCCAACGCCATGGTGCAATCGCTGTCTGGCGGCATGCGCAAGCGCGTGGCTCTGGCGCAGGCCTTGGTGACCCGTCCTGATGTGCTCTTATTAGACGAGCCCACCAACCACCTGGACCTGAATGCCATCACCTGGCTGGAGGACCTGCTGATTGACTTCAAGGGCAGCGTGATCGCCATCACCCATGACCGAGCCTTCTTGGACCGCATCGCCACGCGCATCGTCGAGCTGGACCGGGGCAAGTTGCGCCCTTATCCGGGCAACTATGCCGCCTACCAAATCCAAAAAGAAGAGCAACTCGCCCAAGAAGCCGTGATCCAGGCCAAAGCCGACAAACTGCTGGCCCAGGAAGAAATCTGGATTCGCAAAGGAGTGGAAGCACGCCGCACCCGCAGCCAAAGCCGCATCACCCGACTGCAAAACCTGCGCAGTGAACGCGCCGCCCGCCGTGAAAAAGTGGGCAACGTGAAAATGGAAGTCGCCTCGGGTGTGCCCAGCGGCAAACTGGTGGCCGAGTTGTCGGACGTGAGCAAGAGTTTCATCCAGCCCGATGGCACGGTGCGCACCATCATCCACAAGTTCACCGGCACCTTGCTGCGCGGCGACAAGATCGGCCTGCTGGGCCCCAACGGCGCGGGCAAGACCACGCTGCTCAAACTGATTTTGGGCGAACTCGAAGCCGACAGCGGCGAAGTGCGCCGTGGCACCAAGCTGGAAGTGGCCTACTTTGACCAGATGCGCGATGCGCTGGACCTGGACGCCACGCTGGAAGACTTCATCAGCCCCGGCAGCGAATGGATCGAGATCGGCAACAAGCGCCAGCACGTCAAGAGCTACCTGGGCGATTTTTTGTTCTCGCCCGCACGCGGCACATCGCCCGTGCGCTCCTTGTCCGGGGGCGAGCGCAACCGCTTGCTGCTGGCACGCCTGTTTGCGCGCCCGGCCAACGTGCTGGTGCTGGACGAACCCACCAACGACCTGGACATCGAAACCCTGGAATTGCTGGAAGAGCTGCTGCAAACCTACGAAGGCACCGTGTTCCTGGTCAGCCACGACCGCGCCTTCATGGACAACGTGGTCACCGGCATCATCGCCTGCGAAAGCGCCCCGGACCAACCGGGCCTGTGGCGCGAATACGAAGGCTCGGTGCAAGACTGGCTGGTGCAATCCCAACGCGCTCAGGCCATTCGGGCCCAGGCCGCGCAACGCAGTGGCTCGACGCCCGTGGTTGCCGCCAACCCCGTCACAACGGCTGCCCCACCCGCAGCAGCTGCCCGCAGCAAACTCAGTTACAAAGAACAACGCGAACTGGCCGAGTTGCCCGCCAAAATCGAAGCGCTAGAAAAAGAGCAGGCGGAGGCCCGCGCACAACTGGCGGACGGCAGCATTTACCAGCGTGACCCGGGCTTGGCACAGCAACTGTTCAAGCGCGATGCCGAGATTGACGAGGTGCTGTTGGCGGCCATGGAGCGTTGGGAAGTGCTGTCGGCCCGCTGAAGGCACGCTTGGGAGTCCAAATGGCGACCTGACTTGTTGCCTTTTGGCTCTACATTCAAAGCCATGACCCCTTCAGAACTCAGCGCCCTGCTGGTGCTCGCCACCGTGAGCAGTTTCACCCCCGGACCCAACACCACCTTGTCGACCGCCATGGCCGCCAACCACGGGCTGCGCCGCGCCATGCGCTTTGTGTGCGCAGTGCCGGTGGGCTGGGGCATTTTGTTCGTGCTGTGTGCCACGGGTTTGGGCGGTTTGGTGGTGGCTTTTCCGCCTTTGCGCTGGGGCATCGTGACGCTGGGCACGGGTTATTTGCTGTGGCTGGCCTCGCGCTTGTGGCAAAGCGGCAGTTTGCAGCAGGCCGACAGCGCCAAACTGCAGGTGGGCTTTGTGCAAGGCGTGGGCCTGCAGTTCCTCAACATCAAGGCCTGGATGCTGGCCCTGGCGATCGTGGCGGGCTGGGTGGCAGGGCGCGAAGACGCCACGGCCCGCACGCTGGTGTTGCTGCCCATCATGGTGGCCTACGGTTTTTTCAGCAACCTGACCTACGCGGTGGCGGGCTCGATGCTGCGGCACTGGCTGGCGCACGGCCGCCGCTTGCTGATGTTCAACCGCTGCATGTCGGTGGCGCTGGTGGCCACGGCCTTGTGGATTTTGAACGGCTTGCGCCAAAGCGCAGGTTGACAGCAAACGCAGCAACCGCACAGCAGCACGCTCGCGCCCGATCACCGCATGAACGACACCCCCCAACACCGCGAGAACCTGGGGCTTTGGCTCGGGTTGCTGGGCGTGATCATCTTTGCATTGACCTTGCCCATGACGCGCCTGGCCACCGGAACGGCAGACGCGCCCCAGTTGTCACCCTGGTTTGTGACCTGGGCACGGGCCGCGCTGGCGGGGGTGCTGTCGGCCATCTACCTCTTGGCCGTGCGTGCGCCTTGGCCCTCGGCTGCGCAACGCGGCCCCTTGTACTTGTCGCTGGCGGGCAACGTGATCGGCTACCCGCTTTTGCTGGGCTGGGCGCTGCGCCACGTCACGGCCAGCCATGCGGCCGTCATCACCGCCTTGCTCCCGCTGGCTACGGCCGCGGCCGCCGCCTGGCTCATGCACCAACGCGCCCGCCTGGGGTTTTGGGTGTTTGCCGCTTTGGGCAGCGCCCTGGTCGCGGTCTACAGCCTGCTTCGCGCCGCACAGATGGGGCACGGCTTTGGCCTGACTTGGGCGGACACCTTGTTGCTGGGCGCGGTGGTGGCTGCCTCACTGGGCTATGTGGCCGGGGCCCAAGTCACGGCCAGCCTGGGCGCTGAAAAAGTCATCAGCTGGGTCTGTGTCATGGCCTTGCCCATCACCCTGCCCGGCGCCTGGCTGACCTGGCCCGAGAACGCGGTAGCGCCCGCTTCGTGGTGGGCCCTGATGTATGTCGGCGTGTTCTCCATGTGGGCGGGCTTTTTTGCCTGGTTTCGCGGCCTGTCGCTGGGTGGCCCCCTGCGCGTGAGCCAGCTGCAACTGCTGCAACCGTTCATCACCATCCTGACCGCCGTGCCATTGCTGGGAGAATCCCTGGATGCGATGACGCTGGGCTTTGCCCTGCTGGTGGTGCTCACGGTCTTCATGGGGCGGCGCACGGCCGGTCCCCGGCCTCCCCAATAACCTCTGAAGGAAACAACATGAACTGGAAGCTGGCCCAACGCGCCGAAAAAATGAACCCCTCGGTGATCCGCGAGATCCTCAAGGTGACCGAAAAGCCCGGCATCATCAGCTTTGCGGGCGGCCTGCCCTCGCCCCAGACCTTCCCCATCGACGCCATGCGCGAAGCCAGCGAGCGCGTGCTGAGGGACGACGGCAAAGCCGCCTTGCAATACGCCGCCAGCGAAGGCTATGCGCCGCTGCGCGAATGGGTGGCGCAAGACCTGCTCAAGCAAGGCATGCACGTCAGCCCCGACCAGGTGCTGATCACCACCGGCAGCCAGCAAGGACTGGACCTGGTGGCCAAAATCCTGATCGACGCTGGCAGCCGCATTTTGGTCGAGACCCCCACCTACCTGGGTGCACTGCAGGCTTTCACCCCCATGGAGCCGGTGGCCGTGGGCGTGAACAGCGATGACCATGGCGTGGATGCAGACGACCTGCGGGCCAAAGTCGGCACCGGCACCGACAAGGCCCGCTTTGTGTATTTGCTGCCCAACTTCCAGAACCCCACAGGCCGCACCATGACCGAAGCGCGCCGCGCCGCCGTGGCCCAAGTGGCCTTCGAGACAGGCTTGCCGATCATCGAAGACAACCCCTACGGCGACCTGTGGTTTGACGCGCCGCCCGCGCCCTCGCTGAGCTCGCGCCACCCCGAGGGCAGCGTGTACCTCGGCTCTTTCTCCAAAATCCTGGCCCCCGGCCTGCGCTTGGGTTATTTGGTCGCCCCCAAAACGCTCTACCCCAAGCTGCTGCAAGCCAAGCAAGCGGCCGACCTGCACACGCCGAGCTTCAACCAGCGGGTGGTGGCCGAAGTGCTCAAGGACGGCTTCATCGAGCGCCATGTGCCCACCATCCGCGCCTTGTACAAACAGCAGTGTGAAGCCATGCTGGCCGCGCTCGACCGCGAAATGGCCGGGCTGGGGCTGACGTGGAACCGCCCGGTGGGCGGCATGTTCCTGTGGGTGCAACTGCCTAAGGGCCTCAAAGCCGTTCCCCTGCTGGAAAAAGCCGTGGCCAAAGGCGTGGCCTTTGTGCCGGGCTTCGCCTTCTATGCGCAGGACGCCAACGAAAGCACGCTGCGCCTGTCGTTTGTGACCGCCACCGTCGACCAGATCAACACGGGCATGGCCGCGCTGGCGGCCGCCATCCGCGAATCGCTCTGACCATCACGCAGGACCTTGCCATGAAAACCCGCGCCTTCCAACAAGTCGACGTCTTCACTGACACGGCCTTTCTGGGCAACCCGCTCGCCGTGGTGCTGGACGGCGAGGGCCTGAGCGATGCGCAGATGCAGGCCTTTGCCCGCTGGACGCAGCTGAGCGAAACCACTTTTGTACTGCCGCCCACGCCCGAAGGGGCTGCGGGCGGTGCCGACTACCGGGTGCGCATCTTCACGCCCGGCGCTGAGCTGCCGTTTGCGGGTCACCCGACGCTGGGCACGGCCTACGCATGGCTGAGCGCAGGCGGCCAGCCGCGGCAAAGCGGCCAACTGGTGCAGGAATGTGGCGTCGGTCTGGTGAGCTTGAAATCGGTCGATGGCCACTGGGCCTTTGCCGCGCCGCCCTTGCAGCGCCAGACGCCTGCGCCAGCCTTACTCGCCGAGGTGCTGGCGGCTTTGGGCTTGCACGCCGACGAGGTGCTGGCCGCGCAGGACCTGAACAACGGCCCGCACTGGCTGGGCTTGTTGATCGACTCGGTGGACAGCCTGCTCGCGCTGGAACCTGACCATGCGGCGCTCAAGCGCCTGAACACCAAGGTCGGCGTGGCGGCCAAACGTGAGACGAATTCCAGCGGCCTGATCCGCCGCGCCAACCGCGAGGCCCGCGCCTTTGCGCCGTCCACCCGCATCGCCAACGACCCCACCGATCTGGAAGTGCGGGCCTTTGCCGCCCCGGTGGGCATCGCCGAAGACCCGGTCACCGGCAGCTTGAACGCCTCATTGGCCCAATGGTTGATGGCCGAGGGCCACATGCCCGCGCAATACAGCGCCCGCCAGGGCACGGCGCTGGGCCGTGCCGGTCAGGTGTTTTTGTCGCAAGACGACAGCGGCCAAGTCTGGGTGGGTGGCCATGTGGTGGGCTGCATTCAAGGCCTCGTCACACTTTGATTTGGACTTGACTGCGCTTGACCCCGGAAAGACCATGACCGACCTGCCCACGCTTTCACAGATCGAAGCAGCCGCCCAAACCGTGTACGCGGCCTTTGGCCCGACGCCGCAATACCGCTGGGCCACGCTCAGCCAACGGCTGGGCACCGAATGCTGGGTCAAGCACGAGAACCACACACCGGTCGGGGCGTTCAAGGTCCGGGGCGGGTTGACGTATTTCGAACACTTGCGCAGCACCGGAAGTCTGCCCAAGGAAGTCATCAGCGCCACACGGGGCAACCACGGCCAAAGCATTGCCTATGCCGCAGCGCGGCACGGTGTCGCGTGCACCATCGTGGTCCCGCGAGGCAACTCCATCGAAAAAAACACCGCCATGCAGGCCTTGGGCGCGCGTTTGGTGGAGCACGGTGACGACTTCCAGGACGCCCGCGAACACGCCCAAGCGCTCGCCGCAGAACGCGGGGCACACATGGTGCCCAGCTACCACCCGGCACTGGTGCTGGGCGTGGCGACCGCATGGGTCGAGTTTTTGCGGGCCGTCCCGGCACTGGACGTGCTGTATGTGCCGATTGGACTGGGCTCCGGCGCCTGCGCCGCCTTGGCGGCCAAACAGGCCTTGGGGCACGCCGTCAAGGTGGTCGGTGTCGTGAGTGCCCACGCCACCACCTACGCCGACTCGATGGCGGCGGGTTGCGTGGTGGAAGCCCCGGTCAGCACCGTGCTGGCCGATGGCATGGCCGTGCGCCGCGCCGACCCGCAAGCGCTGACCATCCTGCAAGCGGGATTGGACCGCGTGGTGCAAGTCAACGACGCCCAGATCGCGCAGGCCATGCGCGACCTGTACACCGACACCCACAACCTGGCCGAAGGCGCGGGTGCCGCCAGCTTTGCCGCCGCGTGGGCAGACAGGGACCAGCTGAAAGGCCTGCAGGTCGGCACCACCCTGTGCGGCGGGAATGTGGACACCGCCCTTTTTTGCGACGTGTTGAAAAAACACTTCTGAGCCCGTGGACGTCCGACAACGACGCCAAACGATGGCCGTCGCTCTTGGGACAAAGCCTGCAGACCTGCCCGGACAGAATCTCCCGTCATGGGAACTCTTTATCTGGTCCGCCACGGACAAGCCTCGTTCGGGGCCGACGACTACGATCAACTCAGCGCCTTAGGCCGCCAGCAGGCGGTGCGCCTGGGCGAGTATTTGCGCCCCAAGCTGCAGGACAAACCGCTCGAAGCGGTGCTCATGGGCAGCCTGAAGCGCCACCGCCAAACCTGGGAAGGCATTGCCGAAGGCGCGGGCTTGACGCACACGCCATCGGTGTGGCCCGGCCTGAACGAATACGACAGCCACGCCCTCATCGAGTCCATCCACCCCGAACCACTGGCCAAACCCGACACGCCCGAGCTGTACCGCCACCACTTCAGGCTGCTGCGCGACGCCCTGCAGGCTTGGATGGCCGGACGCACACAGCCGCAGGGCATGCCCAGCTATGCCGACTTTGTGGGCGGCATTGAGGCAGCGCTCGACCATGTGCGGCAATCACACACCGGAGACGTGATGATTGTCTCGAGCGGCGGCCCCATCTCGACCGCCGTAGGCCGCGTGCTGGGCACCCCGCCCGAGACCACCATCGAGCTGAACCTGCGCATCCGCAACACGGCGCTGACCGAATTCGTGTTCAACCCCAAGCGCCACATGCTGCTGACTTACAACACCTTGCCGCATCTGGACAGCGACGAGCACCAAAGCTGGATCACCTTCGCCTGAAGCAAAAATCAACCAAGCACAAGATGCGGCTCACCGGTAGATTCCCTAAGCAATAACCCTTCGCTTAGCAGGCAAAATCGGGCCATGAACAGTTCAACCGCTTGGTTGACCCTCCAATCGCAAGAGGGTGGCATCCAACTCACCACAACCCAAGCCGAGAACGCTGACCGGCTGACACGCGAGTTGGTTCATTTGCTGGACGAATGGGCACTGGCTTCCGCTGTTCAGACCTTGGTCTTGCCCCTGAACGGCGACCGCGTCGCACTGATTTGCAATCTGCGCCCCGACTTCAGAGCGCAGTGCATGCCCGGCCACGACACTTTGGCCTTGCAAGAAAAATTGGGCCATACCCCCCAAACCGACGAAGCCTGGGCGCTGGAGCGTGAAATATGGGTGGCCCTGCTGGGCTCCCCGCACCGTTTTCAATTCGCCAGCCTGGCCTCACTCACCTCGCACATCCGGGTGCGGCGCAACATGGCTTTGGATGCCCGGAAAACCGCCTTGGCTTTCAAAACCGATGCGGCCGAGCGGCCTCAGGCATTTTGGCAAGACGGTGGGGACGACGCGGGTTTCATTCTGCAACCCGGTCGCTGCTTGGTCGACGCCCTGATCGCGGCCACCCAACCCGATGCCACGGGCAAGCTCTACGATTTTTCTTGCTACCGGGCGACCGAATACGTGATCTTGCTGGGCATCGCGCAAGAGCTCCAAACCGGCAACCCCGAACTGCTGGCCCAGTTGCAACGCCTCAATGAAGTCCACGCGGTGCGATCGGGTCAGTTCCATGATGTTTACCTGATCGAGTACGGCAGCATGGAGGCCCCTTTGCCAGCCCGCTTTTATGTGCCGGGCGACCGTTTGTGGTTTCGCAACCCCGACGAACGCTCTTCAGACGTCACCGGCTACGAAGGCTCCTGGGTTCTTTACATGGGCGGCGGCTTGTTCAGCAACTTCTGGAAGCGCGACACGCCTTACACCCTGGAGTCCAAAGCCATCGAAATCTTCCACTGGAAAGATGGCGTGTACGCCGACGCCCAAGGGGACTTGCAGATGGACGAGACGGTGGTCGAGGCCTTGGTCGCGCAAACCCAAGCCAACCCTGAAGCCCGCTCGCAGGTTCTGGAGCGCATGCTGCGCATGCGCGACCCCAAAGGCGTTTACGCCGAAGGCGGCTGCATCGACACGACCCGCGAGTACCCACGCAGCGTGAGCCGCGACCACTGCGAACTGGTGCTGCCCCGGCTGTGAAAAAAAGCGCCGATCAGCCGACCTGATCGCGCAAGGTGTCCGGCGGCAGCCGGTCGATCTCAACGAGCAGCTGCGCCAGCGCCCGCCCAGAGGCGTCCAGCAAGGCCTGGCCTTTTTCCGCCGTGGCCGCCGCCGCGTTGCCCGCCGCGCCCTGGCGGTTGTAGTCCTGCATTTGCCAGCCCAGCTTGGCGCTCTTGCCGTTGCCCAGAATCTCAAAACGCTCGGCGCGGTCTTGCGAGGTCGAGCGGAAATTCTGCGCCAGGTCCATGCGCACCGCACCGGGCCGCAGCGCCAGCATCATCGAGGTTTCGGTGTCACCCGCATGCACGCCAAAGCGGTGTTCTTCGGGGGAGAACAGCGCATTCACGTCCCCACCTTGCGCATCGCGCAGCGGCAGATTGAACCAGCTCACGCTGTAGACCAGCATGCCCAGCCGGGCCCGCAGGTCCCGTGCCACGATGTCCATCACGCTGACCTGCCCGCCGTGCGCGTTGAGCAAGACCAGTTTCTTCACGCCACTGGCCGCGACCGACTCGCCCATGTCGGTCCACAAACGGATCACGGTCTCGGCCTTGAGCGTCAAGGTGCCGGCAAAACGGGCATGCTCAGGGCTCAGACCCACCGTTTGGGTGGGCAAGAACAAAGCGGGCAAATCGGTCGGCAAATGGGGCAAACAAGCGGCCACCACGCCATTGACCAGATCGGTGTCCACCGAGAGCGGCAGGTGCGGGCCATGTTGCTCGGTGGCGGCCACGGGCAGGACGGCGATCACGCGATCCATGGCACGGCCCGTTGCCAAGGCCTGAAAATCGGTGGTGGTCCAGTCGGCCCAAAAACGCGAAGGATTTTGCATGGCAGGCATCTTAATGGAGCCGGGGCGTGTACAGTGCCTCTCGCACAAGGCCAAGCCCCAAGGGTTTGGCGCAAAAAAGAAGGATGGGTGTGAAAGTTTCCGTGTTTGACCGTGGTTTGGCCTCGCTTGGGCGCCAGCTCGCCTGGCTGGTCTGGCTCGCCTTCATGGCGGCCTGCGTGCCCAGCCTGGCGCAGACGGGTGCCCTTTTTTCATCCAAGGCCGCCGTCAGCACGCCTGGCACCGCCGCTTTGTTGGCCAGCGCCAGCCCTGTGGTCAGCACCGAGCAGGTGCGGGCCGAATTGCTGGCGCATGCCCCCCAGGGCATCCAGGCCGGGCAAACCTTCTGGCTGGGCCTGCAGATCGAGCACCAGCCGCATTGGCACACCTATTGGCAAAACCCGGGCGACTCGGGCTTGCCCACTCGGCTGCAATGGCAGCTGCCCGCAGGTTTGCAGGCGGGGGACATCGCCTGGCCCCTGCCCAAAAAAATCCCGATTGGCACCTTGGCCAACTACGGTTACGAAGGCCGCCTCCTGCTGGCCGTGCCGGTCACGGTGTCAGCCGGATTCCAGTTCCCGGCCTCGGGTGGTTTGCCGATCCAATTGCAAGCCGAGTGGCTGGTGTGCCGCCAGGAATGCATCCCCCAAGAAGGGCGCTTCACCCTGAACCTGGCCTCTGCCGCGCCACAAAAGGCGCACGCGGCTTTGTTTGAAGCCAGCCAAAAACTCAGCCCCCAGGCCTTGCCTCAACTGCAACAAGGCGGCAGCTGGATCACCGGGGGACAAACCCAGCTGTCGGACGACGGCCAGCAGCTGAGCTTGCGCGTGCACGGCCTGCCTGCCAGCTGGCGTGGCCAGACGCTCAGCGCCTTCCCCGTCACGGCCAGCGTGGTGCACAACGCGGCCGTACAAGGCAAAGACTGGACGCAAAGCTGGCAAGGCGCGATCTGGCGTGCGCAAATTCCGGTGTCGCCAGAGCGCGGCGACAGCCCCACGTCGATGCGCTGGGTGATCGCGGCGGGGCCAGAGTCGGCGCCCCAAGCGCCTGCTTTTGACATCGACACCCCCGTGCAAGGCACCTGGCCCGCGCTGACAACAGCTGCGCCCGCCGAAATATCGCCCGCCTTGGCCAAGGCGCTGGCCGAGAACGCCCGCGCCACACAAAAGCAAGCGGCCGCCACCACCGCCTTGGGCCTGGCGCTGGCCATCCTGGGCGCATTGGTCGGTGGCTTGCTGCTCAACCTCATGCCCTGCGTGTTTCCGGTGCTGGCCATCAAGGTGCTGGGTTTTGCTCAAGGCCACACCTCGCAGACCCCACACCGCGCTGCCGGCATGGCCTACACGGCGGGGGTGGTCATCTCCTTCGTGCTGCTGGGCGGCCTGATGCTCGCCTTGCGGGCTGCGGGCGAGCAACTGGGCTGGGGCTTTCAGCTGCAGTCGCCGCCTGTGGTGGCCGGATTGGCGCTCTTGTTCACCCTGCTGGGCCTGAACCTGGCGGGTGTTTTCGAGTTCGGGCAGATGCTGCCCAGCAGCCTGGCCTCATTGCAAAGCCGCCACCCGACGGTGAACGCTGGTTTGTCGGGCGTGCTGGCCGTGGCCGTGGCGTCGCCCTGCACCGCGCCCTTCATGGGCGCGTCGTTGGGCCTGGCGATCGCGTTGCCCGTTTGGCAAGCGCTCAGCGTGTTTGCCGCCATGGGGGTGGGCATGGCCCTGCCGTATCTGGCAGCCAGCTGGTGGCCGGGCATCGCCCGCGCCCTGCCGCGCCCCGGGCCCTGGATGGTGACTTTCCGTCAGGCCATGGCGTTCCCGATGTTCGCCACCGTCATCTGGTTGCTGTGGGTGCTGGGGCAACAAACCGGCATCGACGGTGCCAGCGGCTTGCTGGCCTTGCTGCTCACGGTGGCCAGCTTGGTCTGGGCGCTGGGCCTTGCAGGCCGCACCCGCTGGGTCCTGAGCGGTCTGGCCCTGGCCACCTTGCTCTGGCTGGCCATCAGCTGGCTGCCTTGGGATTTGCGCGAAGCACCTTCCGCCCCATGGGCCAGCAGCGCCAATGCAGCACCTGGCGCAGCCACCTGGCAGGCCTGGTCCCCCACAGACATGCAGACCCAACTGGCCGCTGGCCGCCCGGTGTTTGTGGACTTCACCGCCGCCTGGTGCGTGACCTGCCAGTACAACAAAAAAACCACGCTGGCCGATGAACGCGTGTTGGCCGACTTTGCGGCCAAACAGGTGGTGCTGATGCGCGCCGACTGGACGCGCCGCGACCCGGCCATCACGCAGGCCCTCACCGAACTGGGCCGCAGCGGTGTGCCGGTCTATGCGCTGTACGCCCCCGGCCGTGCGCCCGTGCTCTTGTCCGAACTGCCCAGCGTGGCGGAAATCCAAACCGCCTTGCAGGGGCTTGCTGCGCGTTGAGCCGCCCCTCATGTGAGCGCTCGCCCCTGCGTGCGAATGAGCCCCGCTTGGGCCTGCCACAATAAGGGCATGAGCTCTTTCGCCCCCCTTCAAAACGACACCTTCCTGCGCGCTTGCCTGCGCCAGGCCACCGACCACACCCCCGTCTGGCTCATGCGCCAGGCCGGCCGCTACCTGCCCGAGTA
>JACCDS010601810.1_pt1 | contig 12510 bp, 10 predicted proteins | sample 7446441 | NCBI WGS metagenome assembly JACCDS01 (sample SAMN15323445, study PRJNA562643) | freshwater metagenome | isolation source: river surface water | place: USA:Blue River Watershed | collected 2017-08-17
CATGCTGCGTTTGGACCACAACCGCGCTGCCTCACAAATCGCTGCCAAGACTGGCAAAGCCGTGGCCGACATCAAAAAATTGTGCGTGTGGGGCAACCACTCGCCAACCATGTACGCCGACTACCGCTTTGCCACCATCAAAGGCGAGTCGGTCAAGGCCATGATCAACGACCAAGAATGGAACGCCAACGTGTTCTTGCCCACCGTGGGCAAGCGCGGCGCGGCCATCATCGAAGCGCGTGGCTTGTCTTCAGCAGCTTCTGCTGCCAACGCAGCCATCGACCACATGCGCGACTGGGCCTTGGGCACCAATGGCAAGTGGGTCACCATGGGCATTCCACCGCAAGGCTGGTATGGCATTCCGAAAGACGTCATGTTTGGTTTCCCAGTGACCTGCGAAAACGGCCAATACAAAGTCGTTGAAGGTCTGGAAATTGACGCCTTCAGCCAAGGCTGCATCGACAAGACGCTGAAAGAATTGACCGACGAGCAAGCGGGCGTGGCCCACTTGATCTGATGGTTGTTTAGAGACCTTCAGTGAGCCATCCTCGCGACGTCCTGTTAGGTGCACAAGCCGCAAGCGTTCAGCTTCCGGTGTGTGACCACTACAGCGGCGTTCACGCGAGGATGCTCAAAAGCTTGCAGTTGCAAGCCGACATGACGCAAGAGTTTGGCACTTGCGTTTTTGATGTCACCCTGGACTGTGAAGACGGCGCTCCTGTCGGCGGCGAAGCCGATCATGCCGTGATGGTCACTGAAATGGCCCTCGCAGCGAAAGACAAATCGCCCCGTGCCCGCATTGCCGTTCGTGTGCACCCGGTGGACCACCCTTGTTTTGAAGCCGACATGGCTCAAATTGCCGGCTCGGCCGGTCGGGTTTTGTCCCACATCATGGTGCCCAAGGTCGAGACCGTCGCCGATGTGGACCGCGCTCAGGCCGCATTGGCCCAAGCGCATGCAGCCGATGTGCCATTGCATGTGCTGATTGAATCGCCGGCGGCTGTGCACCGTGCATTTGAAATTGCCGCCCACCCTCGTGTGCAATCCATCAGTTTTGGTTTGATGGACTTTGTCTCAGCCCATGCCGGTGCCATTCCTGCCGATGGCATGGGGGTGCAAGGCCAATTTACCCACCCATTGGTGGTACGCGCCAAGCTCGAAATCGCCAGTGCTTGTCACGCCCACGGGAAAGTGCCTTCGCACTGTGTGGTCACCGAGTTCAAAAGCACCGAAGCCATTCGCTTGGCTGCACAAAAAGCTTCACGCGAGCTGGGTTACACCCGCATGTGGAGCATCCACCCCGATCAAATTCGCCCGATCTTGGAGGCCATGGCCCCCAGCGAGGCGCAAGTGGACCAAGCCAGCGAGATCATCTTGGCCGCCCATCAAGCGCAATGGGCCCCCATCAGCCATGCAGGCCAATTGCATGACCGAGCGAGTTACCGCTTTTTTTGGCAGTTGATTGAGCGAGCGCACCAGACCGGTCGCAGTTTGCCTGCTGAAGTGAAGCCGTTTTTCGCCCCCATGGGCGTCACCTCGGCTGTGGGGTTGTCATGATGTCGATGCGCTCAAAACCTCAGACTTGGGCCCACAGTTTTGCGCCATTGCTGGCGGCAAAGATGGCGATGGTCCTGGCGGTGGTGATGGGCGTGTTGATGGGCGTGTTGATGGGCGTGTTGATGGCGTGGCCGGTTTCGGCCCAAAACGCACCTGCCGCACCCACCAAAAAAGCCGCACCGCCAAGTACTGCAGCTGCATTGCAAGCCCGGGCCAATGCAGAAGCGAAGGCCCAAGCTCAGTCACAAGCTAAAGCACAAGGGAATGCGCAAGCCAAGGCAAACGCCAACGCCAGCGCCGTCATCAAGCCAGACGCGAAGGCAGACGGGACGGCAGCCGCGACGGCAGCCGCTCGCGGCCCCAACAATCCCAGCCCTGCTGTCGTGGCGCCTGTGAGCCCCGAGGCTTCAGCCGATGACTTGGCCATTGCGCAGCAAATTCACCAAGGCCTGTTGCCCTGCGAAATGGGCACCAGCATTCGCGTTGAAGCCGATGCGGCGCAGCCCGGCTACTTTCATGTGCAGGGCAAGGGGTTCCGTTACCGCATGTTCCCGGTGCGCACCAACACCGGAGCCTTGCGCCTAGAGGACAAAAAAGCAGGGGCTGTTTGGCTGCAGTTGGCCAACAAATCCATGCTGATGGACGAAAAAAAGGGACGCCGTGTGGCCGACGAATGCGCACACCCTGACCAAATGGCCTTTAGCGAAAAAATGAAAACCAACCCGTTGCCCAGCCTGTTAGATTGAACAGCTGGCGCATTTCCAATAATTGACTTTGACTGACCGGAGAAAAAACCATGTTGAAAGCCTACCGTGAACACGCCGCCGACCGCGCAGCCCTTGGCATCCCGCCGCTGCCTCTCGACGCCAAGCAAACCGCTGAACTGATCGAGTTGCTCAAAGCGCCGCCCGCAGGTGAAGACGCATTCTTGATGGACTTGCTGACCCACCGCGTGCCTCCGGGTGTGGACGATGCGGCCAAAGTCAAAGCCTCTTTCTTGGCCGCTGTGGCGCACGGTGACCTCAAGGTGGGCTTGATCTCCAAGTCCAAAGCCACCGAGTTGCTGGGCACCATGGTGGGCGGTTACAACGTGCATCCGCTGATCGAGTTGTTGGACGACGCTGAAGTGGCGGCCGTGGCTGCTGAAGCCTTGAAGAAAACACTGTTGATGTTCGACTTCTTCAACGATGTCGCCGAAAAGGCCAAGGCCGGCAACGCCAAGGCCAAAGAAGTCATGCAAAGCTGGGCCGATGCCGAATGGTTCACCACCCGTCCTGAAGTGGAAAAGAAAATCACCGTCACCGTGTTCAAGGTGCCCGGCGAAACCAACACCGACGACTTGTCGCCTGCGCCAGATGCCTGGAGCCGTCCTGACATTCCGTTGCACTACCTGGCCATGTTGAAAAACACCCGCGAAGGTGCTGCATTCAAACCCGAAGCAGACGGCAAACGCGGCCCGATGCAGTTCATCGAAGACCTGAAGAAAAAAGGCAACTTGGTCGCCTACGTTGGCGACGTGGTGGGCACGGGCTCGAGCCGCAAGTCGGCCACCAACAGTGTGATCTGGGCCACCGGCCAAGACATTCCGTTTGTGCCCAACAAGCGTTTTGGTGGCGTGACTTTGGGTGGCAAGATTGCCCCCATTTTCTTCAACACCCAAGAAGATTCTGGCGCTCTGCCGATTGAAGTGGACGTGACAGCCCTAAACATGGGCGACGTGATTGACATCCTGCCCTACGACGGCAAAATCGTGCGCAATGGCGAAACCGTGACCACCTTCCAGCTCAAGAGCGAAGTGTTGTTTGACGAAGTCCGTGCCGGTGGCCGTATCAACCTGATCATTGGACGCAGCTTGACAGCCAAGGCCCGTGAGTTCTTGGGGCTGCCTGCCTCCACTGTGTTCCGTTTGCCCTCAACGCCTGTGGCCACCAAGGCCGGTTTCACGCTGGCCCAAAAAATGGTCGGACGTGCGGTCGGTTTGCCAGAAGGCCAAGGCGTTCGCCCCGGTACTTACTGCGAACCCAAGATGACCACCGTGGGTTCTCAAGACACCACCGGCCCCATGACCCGCGACGAGTTGAAAGACTTGGCTTGCTTGGGCTTCTCGGCCGACATGGTCATGCAATCGTTCTGCCACACCGCGGCTTATCCCAAGTCGGTGGACGTCAAGACCCACCGCGAACTGCCTGCCTTCATCAGCAACCGTGGTGGCGTGTCTCTGCGCCCAGGCGATGGCGTGATCCACAGTTGGCTCAACCGTTTGTTGTTGCCCGACACCGTGGGTACCGGCGGTGACTCGCACACCCGTTTCCCCATCGGCATTTCTTTCCCAGCAGGCTCCGGTTTGGTGGCGTTTGGCGCGGCCACGGGCGTGATGCCTTTGGACATGCCCGAGTCCGTGCTGGTGCGCTTCAAGGGCGAGATGCAGCCCGGCGTGACATTGCGCGACTTGGTGCACGCGATTCCTTTGTACGCCATCAAACAAGGTTTGTTGACTGTGGCCAAGGCCGGCAAGATCAACGAATTCTCTGGCCGTATCTTGGAAATCGAAGGCTTGCCCAACCTCAAAGTGGAACAAGCGTTTGAATTGTCCGATGCGTCCGCCGAGCGTTCGGCCGCCGGTTGCACGATCAAATTGAACAAAGAGCCGGTCGAGGAATACCTGAAGTCCAACGTGGTGCTCATGAAGAACATGATTGCCGATGGTTACGCCGACGCCCGCACCTTGGCGCGCCGCATCGAGAAAGTCGAAGCCTGGTTGGCCAAGCCCGAGTTGCTCGAAGCCGACAAAGACGCCGAGTACGCACACGTCATTGAAATCGACATGAACGAGATCAAAGAGCCGATCCTGTGCTGCCCCAACGACCCGGACGATGCCAAGTTCTTGTCTGAAGTGGCCGGCACCAAGATCGACGAAGCCTTCATCGGTTCGTGCATGACCAACATCGGCCACTTCCGCGCTGCAGCCAAGCTGCTCGGCGGCAGCCGCGACATACCAGTCAAGCTGTGGGTTGCGCCACCGACCAAGATGGACGAGAGCGAGCTGATCAAGGAAGGCCATTACGCCAACTTCGGCGCAGCTGGTGCCCGCACCGAAATGCCCGGCTGTTCGCTGTGCATGGGCAACCAAGCCCAAGTGCGCGAAGGCGCGACGGTGGTGTCCACTTCGACCCGCAACTTCCCCAACCGCTTGGGCAAGAACACCAACGTGTTTTTGGCCAGTGCCGAGTTGGCAGCGATTGCCTCCAAGCTGGGCCACATTCCCACGGTGGCCGAGTACCACGAAGCCATGGGCATCGTGAACAAGGACGGCGCTGCGATTTACAAGTACCTGAACTTCAACCAACTTGAAGAGTACGTCGAGAACGCGAAGGGTGTCACGGCCTAAGGTCCTGATCGCCTAATCGCCTGATCTCGGACTCAAACTGTTTGAGTCCTGAGCCAAAAAGCCCCGCCAGTACACACTGAGCGGGGCTTTTCTTTGGCTGTGCGCCCAAGGTGTGACTTCGTGGCATTTCCAAGATAGTTGAACGTCATCACCATCTCAGATGGCCCAAGAATTAAAGCCCAGTCGGCTCGGGGCACAATGGATGTATGACGAACCATGGGCTCAAAAAGGTGTTGATTGCAGGCGGGGGCATCGGCGGCCTCGCTGCTGCTTTGGCCTGCGCGCGCCAAGGCTTGCCGACTCAGTTGTGGGAACGTGCTGCGCAGTTGAGCGAGGTTGGGGCCGGTATCCAGTTGGGGCCCAATGTGACGCGGATTTTGCAGGCTTGGGGACTGTCCGATGCGCTGAACCAAGTGGCGGCTTTTCCTGAACGCTTGCAAGCGCGGGACGCTCGGACCGGCGAGGTGTTGGGTGTTTTGCGTCTGGGCGCGAGGGCACAAAATCGGTATGGGGCACCTTATGTCACTCTGCACCGCGCGGACTTGCAAGGCCTTTTACACGAGAGCGCTCAAGCGCATGGTGTTGACATTAGGCTCGGCCAAACTTTGCAAAGCTGGCAGGCGTTGGCTGATGGTCTTGAGGTGGGTTCTGTCGCGGGTGACAACACAAAGGCCGATGCGCTGATTGGGGCCGATGGTGTTTGGAGTGCGGTGCGCCAACAGTGGCGCAGCGATGGTCCGGCGCAGTTCACGGGACATGTGGCTTACCGGGCATTGTTGCCACAGGCCGATTTGCCCTTGCATTTGCGATCGCAAGAAGTCACTGTGTGGATGGGGCCGCGTCTGCATGTGGTGCATTACCCTGTGCGCGGCGGAGAAGCTCTGAATCTGGTGGCCATCGTCCAAGCAGAGCGCCCCGCGCTCAGCCAAGAATGGGATGCGGCTGGCCACGCCCAAGCTTTGCTGCAGGCCATGGGGGCCAGGTCTGGTGCAGTGGGCAAAGACTTGATGGCCCGCATCGAAGCTGTTTCAGGCTGGCGGCAGTGGGCACTGCATGACCGTGCTCCCATGAGTTCACCCCTTGAAATGGCAGAAGACCGGTTGGCCTTGTTGGGGGATGCCGCGCACCCCATGCGGCCTTATTTGGCGCAAGGTGCGGGCATGGCCATTGAAGACGCACTGGTGCTTTCGCAGTGCCTGGCGCAAGGTCAGTGCGTTGTGAGTGAGCGCTTAAAAACCTATGCGGAACGCCGCTGGTCACGCAACGCTCAGGTGCAAACCCGGGCCATCCGCAATGGCCGCATTTTTCATGCGCAAGGGTGGGTGGCCACGGGGCGCAATCTGTCGATGCGTCTCATGTCTGAGCGCTTGATGGATGTGCCTTGGTTGTACGGCCAAGGGCCACAACCCTAGCGCCGCATCCAACCACCAAAGGCCAGGCCCACTGCCTTCAGGCTACCAACGGCAAGGCCCGTTGCCGTTTGCCGGTGAGGACAAACAACGCATTGGCCACTGCAGGTGCAATGGGCGGCACGGCCGGCTCGCCCACACCTGCGGGATGTCGGGTACTGGGCACGATGTGGGTTTCTACAACAGGCGATTGCTTCAATGACAGCATCGGGTAGTTGGGGAAGTTGCTTTGTTGCACCACGCCCGCGACGATGTCGATCTTGCCAAACAAGGCCGCGCTCAGGCCGTACAGCACACTGCTTTCCATCTGTTGTGCCACGGTGCCGGGGTTCACCACGGTGCCGCAGTCAATCGCGCAGACCACCCGGTGCACCCGAATTTCACCTGGCTCCAGTGACACTTCAGCCACTTGTGCCGTGATCGAGCCAAACGATTCGTGCAAAGCCAAACCAAGGGCGCGGCCTTTGGGCAAAGCTTGGCCCCAGCCCGCTTTGTCAGCGGCCAACTTCAACACGGCGGCATAACGTGGAGCGTCCTTGAGCCACTGCAGACGGAAGGCCAGAGGGTCTTGTCGGGTCGCCACCGCCAATTCGTCGATGAAGCTTTCAGAGAAAAACGCATTGTGCGAGTGGCCAACCGAGCGCCAGAAACCCACGGGAACCCCTGACTTTGTTGCCACATGGCTCATGTGCTGGCTGGCAAATCCGTAGGGCAAGTCAAATAAACCTTCTGCGGTGGTTTTGTCAGGCATATCAACAGGGCCCGACAAATGGGGCGCGGCACGGGCCATCCAGCGAGGCGTGATGGCATCGCCTGCCGACTTGATGCGCAAACTGGTGACCACGCCTTTTTCATCCAACGAGGCCTGAAACTTGGCCAAGTGCATAGGGCGATAAAAGTCATGGCCCATGTCTTCTTCGCGAGACCAAATCAACTGCACTGGTGCACCCTTGCAGGCCATGGCGACTTGCACCGCTTGTCCCACAAAGTCCACGTCCAGGCGGCGTCCGAAGCCTCCCCCCAGCAGCGTCACATGCACGGTGACTTGGTCTTCAGCGACACCAGCCACTTTGGCCGCCATGGCTCTGGCCATTTGTGGCACTTGCGTGGGCACCCAGATTTCAACTTTTCCGTCTTTGACTTGAGCCGTGCAATTCATGGTCTCCATCGTGGCGTGGGCCAAATAAGGCGCTTGGTAGAGCGCATCGATGCGGGTGGCCGCGGCCTTTTCTGCCTGAGTGGGAACACCTTGTTCGTGGAAAGTAAATCCGCTTTCGGTGTTCAGCGCATTCAGCAAAGCCGCCTGAATGCGTTGGGTGTCTGCCGTGCCATCTGCCGGGGCTTGCCACTGAACCTCGACCGCTTTGGCGCCTTGTTGGGCATGCCAAGTGCTTTGGCCCACCACCGCCAAACCCGCGGTGCCGCCTCCCCAGGCATTGAGAGCCACCACTTGGCTGACCCCCGGCAGCGACAAAGCCGCTTTGCTCTCGAGAGAAGCCACACTGCCACCCAGCATGGGGCACATGCGCACGGCGGCGAACAGCAAGCCAGGCAGGCGAATATCAGCCCCAAACTGGGCTTGTCCAGTGACTTTGGCTGGGATATCGGTGCGCTGAGCGGACTGTCCAATCAGTTTCCAGTCTTGGCGCGCTTTGACCGTCACCTGACCCGGCGTGCTGCCTGCAGCTGCCGTGGCCATTTGTCCGTAATGGGCTGATGCGCCAGAAGCATGCCGCATGACGCCCTCGGCCACGGTGATGTCTTGCACCGGCACCTTCCAAGTTTGGGCAGCCGCTTGCAGCAAGCTGGCGCGGGCCGTGGCAGCGGCCATGCGCATGGGGTCCCACAGGTCAGAAATACTGGACGAGCCGCCGGTGGCGTTGATGCCCAATTCGCGGGCGACTTTGCCCACCAGCCATTCACCCATTTTGATTTTGACGGGTTTGTGCTCACCTTCGCTGTCGAGTGGGTGAAAGGGCAAGCTGGCCACCAACATGGCCACGTTGCCATAAATGCTGTCTGTGCCAGCGGGCTCAAGACGCACCCGGCTCAGAGGGATATCCAGCTCTTCGGCTGCCAGCATGGCCAGCGCCGTGTGCACACCTTGGCCCATTTCGCTGCGCGGCATGGCCAACACCAAGCTGCCATCTGCAGCGATCTTGATCCAGCCATTCAGGGCCACTTCACCCTCGGTCTTCAGCATCGATTGCGGCGACCCCATTCTGGAGCGTGCAGGCAAAGCGCCCCAGCCCACGACCAAGGCTCCCGTGGCGCCTAAGGCGCTCAAAATCCAGGTTCTGCGTTTCATGCGGGACCGCCTTTTTGTGGGGTGTTTGAGGGGGAGGCTGAAGAGGTTCCCGATGCCATGCTTTTGGCGGCACGGTGAATCGCGGCGCGCACCCGCTGGTAGGTGCCACAGCGGCACAGGTTGGTCATCGCTGCGTCGATGTCGGCATCGCTGGGGCGCGGGTTGTGTGCCAACAAAGCAGCAGCAGCCATCAACATGCCGCTTTGGCAATAACCACATTGGGGCACTTGTTCGGCGATCCAAGCTGCTTGTAGAGGGTGGGGGTGCTCTGGTGTTCCCAAGGACTCGATGGTGCGGATTTTTTGCTGGGCCACCGCCGATGCGGGCATCACACACGAACGCACGGCCTGGCCATCGACATGCACCGTGCAGGCGCCGCAGGCCGCAATGCCGCAGCCGAATTTGGTGCCCGTCAGGTTCAGCTCGTCGCGCAAGACCCACAGCAGGGGCATGGCGGGATCGGCGTTCGAGGTGCGGTTTTTACCGTTGATGTTCAATTGCACAAGGACTCTCCCAGAATGGAAATGAGCATATTAGTGCAAATGCCAATTCAGGTTTGTGGTCTGTTGAATGTGACAGGCGTGCTCCCTTCACAGCTGCGTACGCAATGTCCAGATTTCAGGGAAAAGCACCACATCCAGCATTTTTCTCAGGTAACTGACCCCGCCGGTGCCGCCGGTGCCGCGCTTGAAGCCGATGACCCGCTCCACCGTGGTGACGTGCCGGAATCGCCACAAACGAAAAGCGTCTTCCAGGTCGGTCAACTCTTCGCCGAGTTGGTACAGATCCCAATGGTGATTGGGGGTGCGGTAGACCTCAAGCCAGGCGCTTTCAACCGCATCGCTCGCGGGGTAGGGCTGTTTCCAGTCGCGTTGGGTGTGGCTGTCGGGCACGTTCAGGCCACGCCTCTTTAAAAGGCGCAAGCACTCGTCGTACAGCGAGGGCGCCTCATAAGCTGCTTGCACGACGGCCAACAAATCGGGGCGGTGCACATGCGGCTGCAGCATGGCGGCATTTTTGTTGCCCATCAAAAATTCGATGCAGCGGTACTGCCAGCTTTGAAACCCACTCGATTGCGCCAAATACGGACGAATGGCACTGTACTCCGGTGGTGTCATGGTGGCCAAAACATCCCATGCGTGCACCAGTTGCTCCATGATGCGGCTGACACGCGCCAGTTTTTTGAAGGCATCGGGCAACTGGTCGGCGGCAATATTAGCCATGGCCGAGGTCAACTCATGGCGCATCAGCTTCATCCACAACTCGCTGGTTTGGTGCTGCACGATGAACAGCATTTCGTTGTGGTCAGGCGAGAGCGGTTGTTGGGCATTCAGGATGGCATCGAGTTGCAGGTAGTCGCCATAGCTCATGCGACCTTCAAAATCGAGTTGGGCTTTTTCTTCATGCACGATGTGCTCGCCCAACGCGGTGTCATTTGCAGAGCGCGCACCCATTGACGATGCCGCAGACGTTGCGGCTGGTGAGGCATTATTGAAAGGGCAGGTGGTCATGGCAGGCTTCTCACGTCACCGCTTGCTTTTGGGAAAAGCGGGTTTCTTGCCACTCGCCAGTTTGCATGACTTGCAGCAGTTGATCGGCGGCGTGCCAAACATCGGCATACCCGATGTACAGCGGTGTGAAACCAAAGCGCAGGATGTCGGGGTGCTGACCGCCATCGCCCGCCCTGAAATCACCAATCACGCCGCGCGCGATCAGCGCTTGCACGATGGCGTAGGCTCCGTCATCGCGGGTCAGGCTCACTTGTGAGCCGCGCAGGGCTTCCTCAGCAGGCGTGGCTATGCCAAAGCCATGGCCGTGTAAGCGTGTGCGCACCAACTGCATAAACAGGCCCGTGAGCGCCAATGACTTTTGGCGCAGCGCCGCCATCCCACCCAGCGCTTCGACACTCAAAAAGGCGTCCATGCCGGAGTCGAGCGCGGTGAGACTCAGGATGGGCTGCGTGCCGCATTGGAAGCGGGTGATGCCTTTGGCAGGTTGGTAGTCGGGCGTGAAGGCAAACGGGGCCGCGTGGCCCCACCAGCCGGCCAGCGGTTGCCAGAAACGGTCGGTGTGTTGGGGGTGCACCCACACAAAGGCGGGTGCACCAGGACCACCGTTCAGGTATTTGTAGCCGCAACCGACCGCAAAATCGGCTCCAGATGCATGTAAATCAACCGGAACAGCTCCCGCACTGTGGGCCAAGTCCCAAACGGTCAGAACGCCCTGTGCATGGGCCTTGGCGGTGATCGATGGCATGTCGTGCATGGCCCCCGTTCGGTAGTTCACATGCGTGAGCATCAGCACGGCCGCATCGGCTTCGAGGGCGGCTTCGATATCCTCGGTTTCGACCAACTGCAATGTGAAGCCGCGCTCTTTGCACAAAGCCTCGGCGATGTAGAGGTCCGTCGGGAAATTGCTGCGCTCGCTGATGATTTTGTTTTTTTGCGTGTGATCTGCGGCAGCGATGTGCATTGCCGCGGCCAGTACTTTGAACAGGTTGATCGAGGTGCTGTCTGCGGCCACCACTTCGCCAGGCGCTGCCCCAATGACGCGGGCGATTTTGTCGCCCACACGCTGGGGCAGGGTGAACCAGCCGGCGCTGTTCCAGCTTTTGATCAGGTCTTGCCCCCATTCGTGGGTGAGGGCATGCGCTACGCGCGCCGCGGTGTTTTTGGGCAGCACGCCCAAAGAATTGCCGTCCAGATAGACCAAGCCTGTCGGCAATTCAAATTGGTCACGCAGACTGCGTAAAGGGTCTTGCAAATCCAGCAGTTCGCAATCGTGCAGCGAAGGGGTCAAGTTCATCATGGTGATTCTTTCAGTGAGACTTCAGAGTTCGCGCAAAACCGCACGCACAGGACTCGCATCCGCGGTCATGAATTTCAGGGGCAGGGCGATCAGCTCGTAATCGCCTTCGGGTACATCGTCGAGCAACAAGTTTTCCAGCACGCGCAAGCCGCGCTGGCGAATCACTTGGTGGCTGGGCAGTGACTTGCTGTCAGCCGGGTCGATGCTGGCGCTGTCGGTGCCAATCAGCTGTACGCCGAGATCGGCCAGAAGCAGCACGCAGTCAGGGTCAAAACCAGTCAATTTCGCGTCGAACTGCGCAGTGGGCATCTGGCGGTAAGTGCGCACCAGCACCCGTGGGGGCAATTCGGTCAGGGCGTGCTGCACGTGCGCCACGGTGATCAGCGGACTGGCGTCCAGTGCATGGATAACGCGGCAGCAACCCAAAAACGGAGCCAAGTCGAGTGCGCCCACAGCCGCGCCATGCGGGTCGTAATGCAGCGGAGCATCGGCATGTGCGCCCACATGGGGCGATAAAGTGATGGCGCTCACATTGACCGGACAGCTGTCCGACAAAGTGGCCGCCCATTGCTGGGTGTAAGGCGTGTCGCCGGGAAAGACCGGGCTGTGCGCGTCAATAGGCGGTGAAATGTCCCAAAGTTTTTTCATGGTGTGTGAAGTTAGCACCCCACAAAAAACCGTGGTGTCGGTTATTTCCAACATCCATCAAAAAGACTTCAGGCGTTCAGTGCAGGCAGGCCGTGGCGGCGACGGGCTTGTTCGCAGGCGGGGCTGCCTTCTTCAAATTCACGGCAGGGCGAGGGACGCCATTCGTAGATGCCGCAAATGGCTTTTTCGCCTGTTTTGCCATAGCGCGCAGCGCAACGCGGCGGGCTGTGGTCGGTGCCGCGCATGCGGCAGGTGTGGTCGGTGATGGGGGCGGCCAAACCGGCAGGCACATCGCCACCGCCTTCTTCGTATTCGAAGACCGAAAAATCCACCCGAAAACTCACGCAGCAAGCGCCGCAGGTGGTGCACGAGCTCATGGGGCGATTTGCTCA
>JACCDS011431632.1_pt1 | contig 12507 bp, 10 predicted proteins | sample 7446441 | NCBI WGS metagenome assembly JACCDS01 (sample SAMN15323445, study PRJNA562643) | freshwater metagenome | isolation source: river surface water | place: USA:Blue River Watershed | collected 2017-08-17
CGCAGACGTAGAGGTTCCAGCCCTTCTCGGTGGCGATCACGCCCACGTCCTTGCCCTGGGCTTCCGCGCATTCCCGCGTGCAGCCCGAGACGCCGAACTTGATCTTGTGCGGCGCGCGCAGGCCCTTGTAGCGGTTCTCGATCTCGACGGCCAGGCCCACCGAGTCGTCCACGCCATAGCGGCACCACGTGCTGCCCACGCAGCTCTTCACCGTGCGCAGCGACTTGCCGTAGGCGTGGCCCGACTCGAAGCCGGCGGCGATCAGCTCCTCCCAGATCAGTGGCAGCTGCTCCACACGCGCGCCGAACATGTCGACGCGGGCGCCGCCGGTGATCTTGGTGTAGAGGCCGTACTTCTTGGCGATCTGGCCCACGGCGATGAGGCCGTCGGGCGTGACCTCGCCGCCGGGCATGCGCGGCACGACGGAGTAGCTGCCGTCCTTCTGGATGTTGCCGAGGAAGTAGTCGTTGCTGTCCTGCAGCGCGGCCAGCTCGGGCTTGAGCACGAAGTCGTTCCAGCACGACGCGAAGATGCTGGCGGCGGCCGGCTTGCAGATGTCGCAGCCCAGGCCCTTGCCGTGCTTGGCCAATAGCTCGCTGAAGGTCTTGATGCCGCCCACGCGGATCAGGTGGTAGAGCTCCTGGCGCGAATGCGGGAAGTGCTCGCAGAGGTGGTTGTTGACGGCCATGCCGCGCTTGGCCATCTCCAGCTTCATGACCTGCGTGACCAGCGGCACGCAGCCGCCGCAGGTGGCGCCGGCCTTCGTGCAGGCCTTGATCTCGCCCATCGTCGTGCAGCCTTCGCCCACGGCCGCGCAGATCTGGCCCTTGGTGACGTTGTTGCACGAGCACAGCTGGGCGCTGTCGGGCAGCGCGTCGGGGCCGATGCCCACCTTGGCCTTGCCGTCGCTGCTCGGCAGGATCAGGAACTCGGGGTCGGCCGGCAGCTTGATGCCGTTCAGCGCCATCTGCAGCAGCGTGCCGTACTCCTCGGCGTCGCCCACCAGCACGGCGCCCAGCAGGAACTGGCCGTCCTCGCTGACGACGATCTTCTTGTAGATCTGCTTGCGCTCGTCGACGAACTGGTAGCTGCGGCATTTGGCGGTCTTGCCGTGCGCGTCGCCGATGCTGGCCACGTCCACACCCATCAGCTTGAGCTTGGTGCTCATGTCGGCGCCGGGGAAGGCCGCGTCGGCATCGCCGGCGATGTGGCGGGCGGCCACGCGGGCCATCTCGTAGCCGGGTGCGACGAGGCCGAAGGTCTGCTCGTTCCAGCAGGCCACCTCGCCGATGGCGTAGACGTGACGATCGCTCGTGCGGCAGTGGTCATCCACGGCGATGCCGCCGCGCGGACCGATGGCCAGCACGCATTGCCGGCCCAGCTCGTCGCGCGGGCGGATGCCGGCGGAGAACACCAGCATGTCGGTCTCCAGCCAGGTGCCGTCGTTGAAGACGAGCCGGTGCCGGGCGGCGGCGCCATCGGTGATCTCCACCGTGCTGCGGCTGGTGTGCACCTGCACGCCCAGCGCCTCGATCTTCTCGCGCAGCACGCGGCCGCCGCCGTCGTCCACCTGCACGGCCATCAGGCGCGGCGCGAACTCGACGACATGCGTCTGCAGCCCCATGTCACGCAGCGCCTTCGCGCATTCCAGCCCCAGCAGCCCGCCGCCGATGACGACGCCGCTCTTGGACACCCGGCCGCTGGCCTGCATGCCTTCCAGGTCCTCGATGGTGCGGTAGACGTGGCAGTGCGGCCGGTCGCGCCCGGGCAGGGCCGGCACGAAGGGGTAGGAGCCGGTGGCCAGCACCAGCCGGTCGTAGGCGATGACCTCGCCGTCGGCCAGCGTGACCGTCTGGTCGCGCCGCTCGATGGCCGTGACCTTGGCGCCCAGCCGCAGCGTGAAGCCGGTCTTCTCGAAGAAGCCGGCGGGCACGAGGGACAGGTCTTCGGCCGACTTGCCCGAGAAGAACTCGGACAGGTGTACGCGGTCATACGCGGGGCGCGGCTCCTCGCACAGCACCGTCACCCGCACCTGGCCGGCGGCCGGGCCCTCGGCGAGGGATTCGAGAAATTTCTGGCCCACCATTCCGTGGCCGATGAGGACGATGTGCATGGTCTGGTCTCGCGCAGCGGAGGCCGCCGGCCAGGCTGTGCGGGCGTGGCTGGCGGCACCAAAAAGAAAAGCCCCGCAAGCAGCTGTCTGCTCGAACGGGGCCTGTCGATGAGAGTCGCCATCGTTGGCAATCAATCCCAAGTGACCTGCGTGTCGGCAAGCACTCGTGCAACGCTTCGCAAGAGCCATGCCTGGCGCGGGCAGGGCCAGCGCCCTGGGTTGCTCCGCACGGGCGAGCGTGCGCGGCGGTGGAGGCCTGCCCTGTTGCGGTGCGCCTTGCGCCGGGGCGGGGCGGCTTGCCCCGTCAGCGAGCCGGGCGGTCCAGCCAGACCTCCAGGCCCTGGGCGTTGAGCTCGGCGTCCATGGCCAGCCAGGCGGCGGCCTCGTCGCCCGCAGCGTGGCCATGGGCCCGCAGCCGCGCGAGATAACCGTCCAGCAGCACCTGCTTCAGCCGGTCATGCCGGTCAGCGGCGGTGCGCAGCGCTTCGGCCTGGGCCACCATCTCTTCGACCTGGGCGAGCATGTCGGCCGCCAGGCGCTGCACCTCGGCCACGTTGCCGCCGACGCGGCCGTAGTGCGTGACCTGCATGGCCAGCGGCTCGGCGGCCAGCAGCCGCGCGACGGTGGCCTTCAGCGCGTCGGGGTCGAACTGCACCGGCGTGCTGGTGGGCAGCATCCAGGCGCGGCCATCCACATCGAACACGCGGTAGGACAGGCCGAAGGTGTCGCCCGTGAACCAGCTGCGGCTGCGCTCGTCCCAGATCGCGTGGTGATGCTTGGCATGGCCCGGGGTGTCGATGAGGCGCAGCGGCCGGCCCGCGAGGTGAATGACCTGCTCGTCGTGCGACGCCTCGGCGCGCTCCGCCGGCACCGGCACGAGCTTGCCGTAGCTGCGCTGCATCTCGGCCTCGCCGTAGACGGTCAGCGCGCTCAGCCACAGCGCCTTGGGGTCCACCATGTGGCGCAGGCCGCGTGGGTGGACGAGGGCGCGGGCGCGGGGCAGGGCGGCCATCAGCAGGCCCACACCGCCGGCGTGGTCCAGATGCACATGCGTGGGGATGACCCAGTCCACCGCGTCGCGGGCCAGGCCCAGTGCGTCGAGCGCCGCGAGCAGGCGCGGCACGGCATGGTTGGTGCCGGTGTCGATGAAGGCGGCGCGGCCGGCCTCGACGATCAGGTAGGCGGCGTCGAAGCGCGGGCGCTGGAAGCCGGTGTCGATGGCGTAGATGCCGTGGCCGAGGTCTTCGAGAAAGTCAGGCATGGTCTGGTTTTTAGAATGGCCGGCACGATAGCCCATGGAGCCCGGCTTGGCCGTTCACGAGATCCTGAAAATGGGCGACCCGCGCCTGCTGCGCGTCGCCCGCCCCGTCACCGAGTTCGGCACCGCCTCGCTGAAGGCGCTGATCGCCGACATGTTCGAGACCATGGCCGCGGCCAGCGGCGCCGGGCTGGCCGCGCCGCAGATCGGCGTGGACCTGCGGCTGGTCATCTTCGGCTACACGAAGAATGCCCGTTATCCCGACGCCCCGCCGGTGCCGCCAACGGTGCTGATCAACCCGGTCATCGAGGTGCTGGACGGTGGGCGCACGGAGGGCTGGGAGGGCTGCCTGTCGGTGCCGGGCCTGCGCGGCATCGTCGAGCGTGACGAGCGCATCCGCTACACCGGCGTCGACGCGGAGGGCGCGCCCATCGACCGCATCGCCGAGGGCTTCCACGCCCGCGTCGTGCAGCACGAGTGCGACCACCTGGACGGCATCCTCTACCCGATGCGTGTGACCGACTTCCGGCGCTTCGGCTTCACGTCGGTGCTCTTCCCCGAGCTCGACCCCGCCGCCGACGATTGAAACACTTGTAAGCGCCGTCCACCGGCTCGCGGCCGGCTGCGTTGCGCTGACGTCAAGGAGCATTGGCCCATGAGCACGTCCAACGATTCCAAGCTCGTCCTTTCCCGGCGCCACTGGCGCGCGCTGGCCCTCACGTTGCTGGTGGCCATGGCCCCGATGGCGAAGGCGCTGGAGGCCGACCGCGACCCGCCGACCCGCGCCGGGCGCGTCGTCGACGTCATCGGCGACGCCTGGCTGTTCGACCACGATTCGCGCGAATGGACGCGCCTGGTGCGCAACCAGACGGTGGGCGAGGGCGACCGTGTGCGCACCGACGAACGGGGGCGCGTGTCGCTGCGGGTGGGCTCGACGACCGTGTGGGTCGACGAACGCAGCGACCTGGAGCTGAGCCAGCTCGACGAAGGGCAGACGCTGCTGCAGCTGGACCGTGGCGATGTGGCGCTGCGGCTGCGCAGCGCCGAGAACGCCGCCGAGACGCGGCTGCGCACCCGCGAAGGCACGGCGCAGCCGGAGCGCGAGGGGCTGTACCGTGTCGAGCAGCTCGACCGTGGCAGCAAGGTCTACGTGTTCCAGGGGCGCCTGCGGTTCGAGTGGGCGCGGGCATCGGCGCCCGTCGTCGCCGGCACCGGCGAGCAGGTCGAGCTGTGGTGGCCTGATGGCCCGCGCGCCGAGCGCGGCCCGCTCTACAGCGACGGCTTCGGCGACTGGGTGCTGGCCGAGAACCGCGACGAAGGCGCGCGCCCGGTGGCTCGCTATGTGTCGCCCGAGATGACCGGCGCGGAAGACCTGGACCGCTACGGCCGCTGGGAAACCGCGCCGGACTACGGCACCGTGTGGATCCCCACCACGGTGGTCGCGACCGACTGGGCGCCCTACCGCTACGGTCACTGGGCATGGTCGCGCGTGTGGGGCTGGACCTGGGTGGACGACGCGCCCTGGGGCTTCGCGCCCTTCCACTATGGCCGCTGGGTCAACTGGGGTGGCCGCTGGTGCTGGGCGCCGGGCACCTATGTGCAGCGCCCGGTCTATGCGCCGGCGCTGGTGGGCTGGGTGGGCGGCAGCGCGGTCAGCGTCAACATCACCGTCGGCAACCGCCCGCCGCCGCCGCGCTACGGCTGGTATCCGCTCGCGCCGCGCGAGGTTTTCGTGCCGGCCTATCACCACAGCCCGCGCTATGTGAGCCGCATCAACGACCCGCGCGATGTGCGTGACCCCGTCACCGTGCAGAAGCCGCACCGCTACCGCGAGGTGCCCTCGGCCGTCACGGTGCTGCCGGCGCCGGGCGCGGCATTGCAGCCCATGCCTGTGCGCGGGCCCGATCGCAAGGGCGAGCCGGGCTGGGCGCGCCCGCTGCCGATGGCGCCGGGCCGCAATGACCTGGCGCCCGTGCTGCCGCAGGTGCCCACGCGGCCGGTGGACGGCGGCGTCCAGCGCCCGCGTGACCGCGATCGTGACGCCGCCATGGGCTGGCGCAGCGACACCCAGGTGCCGGTGCGGCACGACCAGCCGGGCCGCGGCGTGGAGGCGGGCCGACCGGGCGTGCCGTTCGCCACACCGCAGGTGCAGGTGCCCACGCAGCCCGCTCGCCCGCTCGTCGAGCCGCCGCGCGGTGGCGACGTGCAGCCGGCCGGCCCGCAACGCCGTGACGACTGGCAGCGCGAGCAGGCGCAACGGGCCGCGCAGCAGCGCGAGCAACAGCAGCGTGAAATGCAGCAACAGCAGCAGCGCGAGCAGCAGCAACGCGACATGGAGCAGCAACAGCGGCAGCGCGAGCAACAGCAGCGCGACATGCAGCAGCAACAGCGGCAGCGCGAGCAGCAGCAGCGCGACATGGAGCAGCAACAGCGGCAGCGCGAGCAACAGCAGCGCGACATGGAGCAGCAACAGCGGCAGCGCGAGCAGCAGCAGCGCGACATGGAGCAGCAGCAGCGGCAGCGCGAGCAACAGCAACGCGACATGCAGCAGCAACAGCAGCAACGTGAGCAGCAGCAGCGAGAACAGCAGCAGCGCGAGCAACAGCAGCGTCGCGACGTTCCGCAGCGCCGAGATGACCCGCGCGTGCAGATCCCGCAGCCGCAACGGGGCAACGATGGCCCGCAGCGTGGCGTGCCGGTACGCCAGGACCGGCCGCGCGACGGCGGCCACAACGAGCGGCAGCAGGAGCGCTAGAGCAGCGGCTTCAGCGCCGGCCAGACGTTGTCCAGCATCTGCGGGTGCGCCTTGGCCAGCGGGTGGATGCGATCGGGCTGGAACCAGTCCATCGCATCCGCGCGGTCGGCAATGCCTTTGAGCAGGAAGGGCACGAGGGCTGTCTTGGCCTGCTTGGCCACGTCGGTGAACAGGCCCTCGAAATCGCGCGCGTAGCTGGCGCCGTAGTTGGGCGGCACCTGCATGCCCACGACCACCACCTTCGCGCCGGCCTGCTGCGCGGCGCGGGCCATGGCCAGCAGGTTGTCGCGCGTGCTGTTGAGCGGCAGGCCGCGCAGCGCGTCGTTGCCGCCCAGCTCCAGCACGACGATGGCCGGCTTGTGCGTGCGCAGCGCGGCGGGCAGGCGGCTGCGGCCGCCCGAGGTCGTGTCGCCGCTGATGCTGGCGTTCACGACGCGGTAGGGCTTCTTCTGCGTCGCCAGCCGTGCCTGCAGCAGCGCCACCCAGCCGTCGCCGGCCTTCAGGCCGTATTCGGCCGACAGGCTGTCGCCGACCACCAGCACCACCGGTGCCTCGTTGGCGGGCGTTGCCGCCGCTGCCAACCCTGACGTCCAGCTGGCCAGCACCCCCAGGCTAAAGTGCGCCACCATCCAACGCCGCCGCAGTCCCGACATGCACGAAACCCTTGTCCAAGTTGATCAGATCACCAAACGCGTGCGCGACGCGACCGGGGAGCTGACGATTCTGCATGACATCAGTTTCGAGCTGGCCGCGCGGGAGTCGGTGGCCATCGTCGGCGCGTCGGGGTCGGGCAAGAGCACGCTGCTGGCCATCCTCGCGGGCCTGGATGTGCCCAGCGGCGGCACCGTCAAGTTGCGCGGGCAGGATTTGTTCACGCTCGACGAGGACGAGCGCGCCGCCGTGCGTGCCCGCGAGCTGGGCTTCGTGTTCCAGAGCTTCCAGCTGCTGCCCAACCTGACGGCGCTGGAGAACGTGATGCTGCCGCTGGAGTTGCGCGGTGCCGGTGACGCGCGCGACCAGGCCGCGGCCATGCTCGCACGCGTGGGCCTCGGGGCGCGGCTGTCGCACTACCCGCGCGTGCTGTCGGGCGGTGAGCAGCAGCGCGTGGCGCTGGCGCGTGCCTTCGTGCAGCGGCCCGCGCTGCTGCTGGCCGACGAGCCCACCGGCAGCCTGGACTTCGCGACCGGCGCGGCGGTGATGGAATTGATGTTCGAGCTGAACCGCGAGGCCGGCACGACGCTGGTGCTGGTCACGCACGACCGCGAGATCGCGGCGCGCTGCGAGCGCCAGTTGCGCATCGAGGCCGGCCGGCTGGCCGCCTGAAGACCGGCCGACGCGCGGCCTGAGCGGTCAGGCCGCCAGGGCCTGGTCGAAGTCCGCGATCAGGTCTTCGGCGGCTTCCAGGCCGACCGACAGACGTACCAGCCCCTCGGCGATGCCCATCGCGGCCCGCGCGTCGCGGCCCATCTCCCAGAAGATGGTCGGTGCCACCGGGATGATCAGCGTGCGCGTGTCGGCCAGGCCCGTGGCCTTGAGCGGCAGGCGCAGCCGGTTGATGACCTCCACGAGGCGCTCGGTGTCGCGCAGCTCGAAGCTCATCATCCACGAACCGCTGCCGAACCAGTCGCGCGCACGGGCGTGCTCGGGGTGCGTCTCCAGCAGCGGGTAATGCACGCGCTCGACGGCGGGGTGGGCGGCCAGGTGTCGGGCCAGGGCCAGCGCCGTGGCGCTGCTGTGCCGCAGCCGCAGCGCCAGCGTTTCCATGCCGATCAGCACGCGGTGCGCGGCCTCGCTGGACAGCGTGGCGCCCATGTCGCGCAAGCCCTTCTTGCGGATCTGCTGCAGGCCCCAGCCGCGCGCGTCGCCCTGGCGGTAGGCGGGGAAGATGTTGGGATAGGTCGACCAGTCGAACGCGCCGGTGTCGGTGACGGCGCCGCCCAGCACCTCGCCGTGGCCGGCCAGTGTCTTGGTCAGCGAGTTCATGACGAGGCCCGCACCGAAGCGCTTGGGCTGGCACAGCACGGGCGACGTGACGGTGTTGTCCACCACGTACAGCAGCCCGCGCTCGCGGCACAGCGCGCCGATGCCTTCGAGGTCGGGGATGCGCGTGCTGGGGTTGGCAATCGTCTCGACGAAGACGATGCGCGTCTCGGGCCGCAGCGCGGCGCGGACCTGGGCCGCGTCGCTGGCGTCGACGCGGCTGATGGCCACGCCCAGGCCTTCCAGCGTCTGGAAGAAGCTGTTGGTGTTGCCGAAGACGCGTGAGCTCGTGACGAGGTGGTCACCGGCCTTGAGCAGCGTCAGGAACAGCGCGCTGAGTGCCGCCATGCCGGTGGAGAAGCTGATGGTGCCGACACCGCCTTCGAGCTCGGTGATGACGGCTTCCAGCGCTGCCGTCGTCGGCGTGCCCTGGCGCGCGTAGTTGAAGCTGCCCTTGGCCTTGCCCTGGAACACGGCGATGAGGTCGTCGACGTTCTCGTAGGCGTACTGGACCGAGGCATGGATGGGCACATGGACGCCGCCGAACTGGCGGTCGCCACCGGCGGCGTGAACGAGGCGGGTACTGAGGGCGTCGGACATGGTGTTCTCGGGTCCAGATGGCAAAAGACCCGCCGGAGCGGGTCTTGTGAACAGCAGGGCAGCCGTGAGGCGCTTACTTGCTGAACTTGTAGTCGGTCTTGGCCTTCTCGATCAGGCTTTGCTGGTACTCGGACAGCTTCTGCTGTTCGATGCGCTGCTTGATCTGGGCCTTGACGTCGTCGAAGGCCGGGAAGCTGGCGGGGCGCACATCTTCCAGCTTGATGATGTGGTAGCCGAACTGGCTCTTCACCGGCTCTTGGGTCATCTCGCCCTTTTGCAGCGCGGTCATGGCCTTGCTGAACTCGGGCACGAAGTTGTTCGGGTTGGCGAAGTCCAGGTCGCCACCGTTCTGTGCAGAGCCGGTGTCCTTGGAGTTCTTCTTGGCCAGTTCCTCGAAGTTGCCGCCGGCCTTGATCTGGGCGATCAGCGCCTTGGCGTCTTCTTCCTTCTCGACCAGGATGTGGCGGGCACGGTATTCATTGCCGGTGTTGGCGGCCTTGAACTTGTCGTACTCGGCTTGCGCGTCGGCGTCGCTGACGGGGTTCTTGGTGCGGAACTCTTCCATCAGGCCGCGGATCAGCAGCATCTGGCGAGCCAGTTCGATCTGCGTCTTGTACTCGGCGGTCTGCGGAATGCCCTTGGCTTCGGCAGCCTGGATGAAGATCTCGCGGCGGACGACTTCGTCCTTGACCTGAGCTTCCAGCTCGGGCGAGCGTTGCTGCTGGCCGCCCTTGATGACCTGCTGAACCAGCGTCTCGACACGTGCCTTGGGCACGGGCTTGCCGTTCACCGTGGTGATGTTCTGCGCAGTTGCGGCAGCCGGCAGCAGGGCCGTGATGGTGGCCGCGACGACGGCGGCGAGCGCAAACTTCTTCATGGATTGGGGGGTGGGTGGATCAGGCTAAAAAAATCGCGCCCGTGTCTGGGCGCGCGGTTCGATCACGCTCGACCTGATCAAGGCTCGCCCGGAGCTCGGGCGTCGATGGCCAGCGCGTGGATCCCGCGCTGCATCAGGTCGGACAAAGAATGATAAACGAGGCGATGACGGGCTAATCGTTGCAGATCCGTAAAACGATCGGACACGACAGACACATGAAAGTGGCCGCCTTCGCGGGCGCCGGCATGGCCGGCGTGGTCGGCGCTGTCGTCACGGATGCTGATCGACAGCGGCGTCAGGTCGGCGCGCAGCCGGGCCTCGATTTCGGCGGCCATGCTCATGGCTGTCCCTCGCCTTCCTTGGGTTCCTGGGGGATGTGCTTGCCCATGTAGAGCCCCTGGCCCAGCGTGAACAGCACGAGCAGCGCGGTGGAGCCGTAGGCCTTGAAGCCGACCCAGGTGGCTTCGGAGAAGTTGTAGGCCACCACGAGGTTGAGCACGCCCATGCAGCCGAAGAAGACGATCCATGCGCGGTTCAGCGTGGCCCACACCGAGGCCGGCAGTGTCAGCTCACCGCCCAGCATGCCCTGGATGAGGTTCTTGCCGAAGAAGGCCTGCGACCCCCAGAACATCAGCGCCATGGCCCAGTAGACGCCGGTGGGCTTCCACATGATGAAGGTCTTGTTGTGGAACCACACGGTCAGGGCGCCGAGCGTGACCACCAGGAACAGGCTGATCCACAGCATCAGGTCGACCTTCCTGCGCAGCAGCTTCAGGATGCCGACCTGCGCCAGCGTGGCGAACATGACCACCAGCGTCGCCAGCATCACCGGGCCTTCGTCGACGCCGACGACGCCGCCCGACACCATGAAGCCGAAGTGCTCGGTCGTGAACGCGGCCGCCCAGGCGGCGTGACCCTTGGCGTATTGATAGGTGCCGAAGAACAGGATCAGCGGCAGGAAATCGAACAGGAGCTTCATGGGAAATCAGTCGAGGGCAGCGCTGCTTGCGCCACGCCGGCGGTCAGTGGCCGAGTTCAGCCATTGTCCTTGACGAAGTCGATGGCCGCCGAGTTGATGCAGTAGCGCTCGCCGGTGGGCTCGGGGCCGTCGGGGAAGACGTGGCCCAGGTGGGAGCCGCAGTTGTTGCAGCGCACCTCCACGCGCACCATTCCGTGGCTGCGGTCGACGACGCGTTCGATGACCTCGCTGTTCACCGGCGCCCAGTAGCTGGGCCAGCCGCAGCCGGCGTCGAACTTGGTGCCGGATTCGAACAGCGGCGTGCCACAGCCGATGCAGTTGTAGTGGCCGTTCTTGAAGTGGTCCCAGTACTTGCCGGTGAAGGCGCGCTCCGTCGCCGCGTGGCGGGCGACCTGGTATTGCATGGGGTCCAGCTGCTCGCGCCATTCGGCGTCGGTCTTCTGGATGGGGTAGGTCATCTGAAAAGTCCTTTCAAGGGCAGAGGATTTCGGGCCGAGCGCCGGGCCGCTCCCAAGCCGGCCCGTCATGGCGATGTGCCTGTCGGTCAATCCGGCAGGCATCGCCATCCCCGCGGGGGATGGTCCAAGGTACTCCTTGGACGAGGGGCTTCAAGTTCGTCATGATGAACAGGAGACTTCGAGGGACTGGGCCCAGTCGGGCGGCAGGGCCGCATCGGCGGGGTTCTCGGGTTCGTCGAACGGGCGGCTCAGAACTTTCAGCAACCGCTCGATTTCGCTGAAATCCCCCCGGCTGGCGGCGCGGATGGCGCCCTCGGCGAGGTGGTTGCGCAGCACGACGGCCGGGTTGGCCGCCAGCATGCGCGCCTCGGCGTCGGGCGCGGTGCGCTCGCGCCAGCGGGGCAGCCAGGCGTCCAGCGCGGCGCGGTCGATGAACTGGTCGCGCAGCGCCTGCGGCTCGCTCAGCGCACGTGACAGGCGGCGGAAGGTGATGGTGTAGTCGGCGCCGGCCGCGGCCATCATCTTCAGCAGGTCGTCGGCCAGCGCCTGGTCGCCGGGTGCCTCGCCGGCCAGGCCCAGCTTGGCGCGCATGTGGCCCAGCATCCGGCTGGCGAAGCGCTCGCGGAAGGACTCGACGGCGGCGATGAGCCGCTCGCCCGAGGCCTCGGCCTGCTGGTCGGTCGCGATGGGCATCAGCGGCATCAGCGCCTGGGCCAGCGCATGCAGGTTCCAGAACGCGACGGCCGGCTGGCGGGCATAGGCGTAGCGGCCGCGGTCGTCGCTGTGGTTGCAGATGTGGCCGGGGTCGAAGGCGTCCATGAAGCCGAACGGCCCGTAGTCCAGCGTGAGGCCCAGCATGGACATGTTGTCGGTGTTCATGACGCCGTGGCAGAAGCCGATGGCCTGCCAGTGCGCGAGGAGGTCGGCCGTCTGCAACGACACGCGCTGCAGCAGCGCCACGGGCGGCTCGGCCGCGTCGGCGCACTCGGGCGCGTGGTGCGTGACGAACCAGTCGAACAGGCGGCGCAGCGCGCCGTGCTGCTGGTGGTGGGCGAAGTGCTCGAAATGCCCGAAGCGCACGAAGCTCGGCGCCACGCGCGTGACGATGGCGGCGGTCTCGACCGTCTCGCGCCGCACCGGCAGCTGCGAGCCCGTGATGCACAGCGCCCGCGTCGTCGGCACGCTCAAGGCGGCCATCGCCTCGGAGCACAGGAACTCGCGGATGGACGAGCGCAGCACCGCGCGGCCGTCGCCGCGGCGTGAATAGGGTGTCAGCCCGCCGCCCTTGAGCTGCAGCTCCTGCGGGCCCTCGGGCGTGCTCACCTCGCCCAGCCACAGCGCGCGGCCGTCACCCAGCTGGCCGGCCCAGACGCCGAACTGGTGGCCGCTGTAGACCGTGGCCAGCGGCCGCATGCCGGGCCAGACCGCGTTGCCGGCCAGCACCTGCAGCGCCTCGGGTGACTGATGCCAGTCGGCGGGCCAGCCCA
>JACCDS010809072.1_pt1 | contig 12506 bp, 11 predicted proteins | sample 7446441 | NCBI WGS metagenome assembly JACCDS01 (sample SAMN15323445, study PRJNA562643) | freshwater metagenome | isolation source: river surface water | place: USA:Blue River Watershed | collected 2017-08-17
CCGCCGTCATCGCGGCGAGCGATCCCGCCAGAACAATTCCCTTAATCCAATTTGTTAGCCGCATGGCGAGTCCTTCTGTTTGAATCATTTAAGTATTCAGTCCCTGACTGGTGAGATATTCGTCGTAAGACCCCTTGAAATCGGTCACCGTTCCATCCCCTCGGACCTCTAGGATCCGATTGGCGACCGCATTCACAAACTCTCGGTCGTGGGACACGACGAATAGCGTGCCTTCGAATTTCTCCAAGGCAAGCTGAAGCGACTCAATAGACTCCATGTCCAGATGGTTTGTGGGTTCATCAAGCATCAGGACGTTATGTCGTCCGAGCATCAGACGCCCAAAGGTCATGCGATGCTTCTCTCCCCCTGACAGCACCCGAACGCGCTTTGAGACGTCATCTCCGGAAAAGAGAAGTCGCCCCAGAATTGACCGTACGGCTTGATCGTCGTCGCCTTCCTGGGTGTACTGGCCAATCCAGTCAGTGAGCGTCACGTCCTTTTCAAAATCAGGGTAGACATCCTGTGGCATGTAGCCAATATTGGCATTCTCTGCCCACTTATTTTCACCAGTGTCTCGCCCCAGTCCACTCACTTCCGCACCGGCAATACAACGCAAGAGGGTCGACTTACCCGCCCCGTTGGCGCCCACAATCGCAATCTTCTCCCCCGCCTCGACCATCAACGAGAATCGATTGATCACAGGATGATCAAGGCCATCAAAGGACTTACTAATGCTCTGGACATGGACCGCCTGACGGTAGAGCTGTTTCGCCTGCTCAAATCGAATGTAGGGATTTTGACGAGAGGACGGGCGAACCTCGACGGCATCGCCCTGGATCTTCTCAATCAGTTTACGTCTTGATGTTGCTTGTTTCGCCTTAGATTTGTTTGCTGCGAATCGACGTACGAATTCCTGAAGCTCAGACACACGTTCCTTACTCTTCGCGTTTGCCGCCATCAGGCGCGCACGGGCCTCGGATGCGGCAAGCATGAAGTCGTCGTAGTTGCCGGGGTAGATCCTAATCTCACCATAGTCGAGATCGGCCATGTGGGTACAGACCGAATTCAAGAAGTGTCGATCGTGGGAGATGATGATCATGGTGCTATTACGTTCATTCAGCGTGTCTTCGAGCCACTGAATCGAGTGAATGTCCAGGTTGTTCGTGGGCTCATCAAGCAGCAGTACATCCGGATCGGAAAAGAGCGCCTGCGCCAACAGGACACGCAGTTTCCAGCCGGGCGCTACTTCTCGCATGGGACCGTTGTGCTGCTCGATCGGAATACCCACACCGAGCAGAAGCTCCCCTGCCCGTGCCTCGGCCGTGTAGCCATCGTATTCCGCAAACTTCGCCTCAAGGTCAGCCGCCCGCATGTAGTCGTCTTCGGTCGCCTCAGGATTCGCGTAAATGGCGTCCCGCTCGGTCATCGCTGCCCACATCTCCTCGTGGCCCATCATCACGACATCGAGTACCCGAACATCTTCGTAAGCAAACTGATCCTGGCGCAGTTTTCCAAGGCGAACGTGCTGATCCCTCATAACATTGCCGCCGCTGGGTTCGAGATCGCCTCCCAGAATCTTCATGAAGGTAGATTTGCCGCACCCGTTTGCACCAATGAGTCCATAACGATTCCCATCGCTGAACTTCACAGAGACATTTTCAAAAAGCGGTTTGGCACCAAACTGAATGGTGATATTTGCGGTCGACAGCATGCGACTTACACTCCGTAAAGATTCGTTGATTTGGTCTAGGCCGACTTAACCCAGTGGCGCGCATTCACGAACATCTGCAGCCACGGGGAGGCATCGCCTGACATGGCAAGCCGATTCGGCTGCCAGGACATCTGTACCGCACGAAAAACTCGTTCTGGGTGCGGCATCATGAGGGTGATTCGTCCATCCTGATTGGTAAAGCCGGTGACCCCCTGCGCCGATCCGTTCGGATTGGCGGGATAGGTCTCTGTCGCGCGTCCTTGCGCATCCACATATCGCATGACAGGCAGCGCCTTCGAAAACGCCTGGTGACTCGCGAATACCGCCTGACCTTCTCCGTGCGACACGACTACGGGTAGCACAGCCCCTGCAAAACCCGACAAGAAAACAGACGGAGACTCCAGCACTTCCACCTGGGCGAGCCGCGCTTCGAACTGCTCTGAGCGATTTTTCTCGAATATTGGCCAGTCCTGGGCACCAGGAATGATCTCTTTTAACGCGCTTAGCATCTGACAGCCGTTACAGACCCCCAGGGCAAACCGACTCTGATCGGCGAAGAAGACTTCAAACTGTTGACGAAGCGCATCGTGAAAGAGAATCGACCGTGCCCATCCGCGCCCTGCTCCCAGAACATCGCCAAACGAGAACCCCCCGCAAGCCGCCAGCCCAGCAAAGTCAGCAAGTTGTACACGCCCTTCAAGCAGGTCACTCATATGGACATCCCAGGCTTCGAATCCCGCGCGATCAAAGGCGGCGGCCATCTCGACCTGTCCGTTCACACCCTGCTCACGAAGAATGGCCACCTTAGGGCGACCGGCCAAAGAAGGTGTATTCAATGCGCGAGGAAACCCCTCTGGGAGTCGCACCAAGGGCTCATCCGTCTGCGCGAACCCCGCGTATTCCTGCGCTACGAGCTCAGGCGCATCACGTCGAACCGCGATCTCGTAGGAAGCAGATGACCAGAGGCGCTGGAGCTGATGCCGAGGCTGCTGATAGACACAGACTGCGTCACGATAGATCTCAATCTGATCGCGAGGATTTAAGGTTCCAATCTCGAAGGTCACCCGCGACAGGTCAAACTGCCGAAGGATGTCCATGACCTGGGTACGAGACGAACGCGGAACCTGGATCACCGCACCAAGCTCTTCATTAAAGAGTGCCTTCAGCGTCAGCTCTTCTCGCTGCACGGACACCTGTTCGGCGCGGATCTTAAAGTCACCCCAGTCGCCTGCAACAGGATCGATGGTGAGCAGGTCAATATTGATGGTGAGCCCGGTCCGAGCGGCAAAGGCCATTTCACATAGGGTGGCAAAAAGACCACCATCTGAACGATCGTGATAACTCAGCACTAGACCACTATCGTGAAGCGCATGCATCGCCTGGGTAAAGGCCTTGAGCAACTCAGGAGAATCGACATCAGGGGTCAGATCGCCAAACTGATCGAGCACCTGTGCAAGCACGGATCCGGCAAGACGCGACTTTCCTTGGCCAAGATCAATCAACATCAGCACGGTATCGCCTTGATCGCGCGCCAGCACCGGTGTCCAGGTCTTGCGAACATCGAGAACCGGCGCCACGGCCGTCAGGTTTAACGACACCGGTGAAACCACAGAATGCGACCCCTGATCATCTGACCAGACCGTCCGCATCGACAACGAATCTTTCCCAACAGGGATCGACAGTAATAACGCCGGACAAATTTCTTTCGCTAGCGCATGAACAGCATCAAAGAGCGCTGCATCCTGTCCAGGCTGACCGCAGGCTGCCATCCAGTTCGCAGACAGCTTCACCGTCTCTAGTGCTGGGATATCGGCCGCACAAAGGTTCGTCAGGGCTTCTCCGACTGCAAGTCGAGAGGCAGCCGCAGGGTTTACCACGGCAACCGGTGACCGCTCGCCCATCGCCATGGCCTGACCACCAAACCCTTCATAGTCCCAGAGTGTCACCCCGACATCAGCAACCGGTGTCTGCCACGGCCCCACCATCTGATCACGGGCCGTGAGCCCTCCAACCGTTCGGTCGCCGATCGTAATCAGAAACTGTTTCGAACCCACCGTTGGGTGCGACAAGACCTGGGTCGCGACCTGCTCAAGCGTGCACTGCGTAAGGTCCATTTCAAGACCGTTAACTGATTGCCGCTGCGCCTGACGATGCATCTTGGGCGGCTTGCCAAGCAAGGTCGACAGCGGCATATCCACAGGGGATGGTGTTACTCCGGACTCGGACTGCGCATCCTGAACCAGAAGCCGGTCTTCATCCGTGGCCTGACCGATCACGGCAAACGGGCAGCGTTCACGCGCACAGATCGCCTCAAAACGTGAAAGCGACTGCGGTGCGATCGCAAGAACATAACGCTCTTGAGATTCGTTACACCAGATTTCAGCCGGAGACATCCCTGATTCGTCGAGGCGCACCTTTCGAAGGTCAAATCGACCGCCGCGATCTGCGCCATGTACAAGCTCCGGAAACGCGTTCGATAGACCTCCGGCCCCAACATCATGGATGGAGAGAATCGGGTTGTCAGATCCCAGCGCTGCGCAGGCATCAATCACCTCTTGCGCACGACGCTGCATCTCTGGATTTCCGCGCTGCACGGAATCAAAGTCTAGTTTTTCTTGGTTTGCACCGGTCTGAATGGAAGAGGCAGCGCCGCCACCGAGACCGATACGCATTCCTGGCCCTCCCAACTGAATCAAAAGACTTCCAGCAGGAATTCCAAGCTTATTGGTCTGGTCAGAAGAGATGATGCCCACCCCTCCAGCCAGCATGATCGGCTTGTGATACCCCCAATGGGTAGCCCCAACCGTCATCTCAAAGCTACGGAAATATCCAAGAATGTTCGGACGTCCAAACTCATTGTTAAAAGCAGCGCCACCAAGCGGGCCATCGATCATGATCGACAGAGGCGATGCAATCCGCGCAGGCGCATGAGGCTTGCCGGAAAAATCCAATCTCGACACCGTAAACCCAGTGAGACCTGCACGCGGTTCTGCGCCACGCCCTGTCGCACCCTCATCACGGATTTCCCCGCCGGCACCTGTTGCTGCCCCTGGAAACGGAGAAATCGCAGTCGGATGGTTATGCGTTTCCGCTTTGAGCACCGTGTGTACCTGTTCCTCTTTCCGACAATAGGCAGACGGCTGACCAGACTGGGAGGCAAAACGAACCGCTGTCGCTTCGTGCAGGATGGCCGCATTGTCGGCATAGGCCATCACCGTATGCTGCGGCGTCACGGCGTGAGTGTGCCGGATCATCTTAAATAGCGACTCTGCCTGCGGCACGCCATCGACGGTAAAGTCCGCATTAAAAATCTTGTGTCGGCAGTGCTCAGAGTTTGCCTGCGCGAACATCATGAGCTCGACATCCGTCGGGTCTCGCCCTAGCCCAAGATACGCATCGACAAGGTAATCAATCTCGTCCGACGACAGGGCAAGCCCAAGGGTCTGATCCGCCGCACTGATCGCAGCACGAGCGGTTTCTGGCGAACCACCAAGCGCAATAGTCTGAAGGGGTACCGATGGCTGCGGGTCGAGAATATCGAGCGGCAACTGATCCGCAAACCATGACTCCGTCATCCGGTCATGAAGGACCTCTGCGATCGCCGTGATGACCTTACTATCCGAGGTCTTCAGCGCAATATCAATGATCATGGCGCGCTCAACGCGAGTCACTACAGCAAATCCGCAGGACGCCAGGATGTCCGTTGCCTTAGATGACCAGGGAGAGATTGTTCCCTTTCGCGGGACGACCCAGATTCGAATAGATCCCTTCGCAAGCGCCGGGATCACCGACTGAGCCGAAAGAATCGCCTGCAACCGAGAGTTATTGACGAGCGCCTGGTGCTCACCCGAAGGAAGGTCATCACTGACCAGCAGCAGGTACGCCCATCGAGCGTTGACGGCCGAGGCCCCTGGGGCAACGGCCTGGATCTTGGAGAGAAGCTGGGCCAGGCGAAAGTCGGACAGGGCCGACTCGCCCGAGAGTAACAACGGTGGGGGCATCCCCGAATTATACGGTGCGGCCTGCGGCCAGCCTTAGCGTCGCGTCGCAGCGGCTGGCCAGATCCTCGGCATGGGTGACCAGAACGACCGTGGTGCGATTTCGCGCCTGAAGGTCAAACAGCAGGTTCGCAATCAGTTCCCCGTTTGCCGCATCCAGGCTTCCAGTCGGCTCATCAGCAAAAATCAATCGTGGATGGGTGACAAACGCCCTTGCAAGGGCTACCCGCTGCTGCTCGCCCCCTGATAGCGTCTTCGGGAAATGAGAAAGGCGCTGCGACATTCCGACCTGAGCGAGCATCTCCGTTGCCTGGGCGCGGCAGTCTGATACCCCCATCAGTTCAAGAGGAAGCATCACATTTTCAAGGGCATTCAGGTGGCCCAATAGCTGAAAGGACTGAAAGACAAAGCCCAGGCGACCGTTACGACGGGCTGCCCGGTCATCTTCGGAGAGCTGATCAATCCGTTCGCCGAACCAGAACACCTCACCAGACGACGGCGTATCAAGTCCCGCCAGAATCCCCAGCAGGGTCGACTTACCACTACCCGATGCCCCAAGGATGGCAAGCGATCCGCCCTCTGGAACCGACAGAGATACGTCTTTGAGAATGTCGAGGGAACCTGCGGTCTCTTGCACCGTCTTTGTAATAGAGTTCGCTTGAATCGCGTTCAAAACTTTCCTTTCAAACCTGCCGAAACCGACATACTGTCAATGACACCCGTGACACCCAACATGACCGCCCAGGCGCTTTCCCGAAAGCCCTGGCCACACCGGCTTTTTCTTGCCCTGACCACGGCCATCAGCATTGGTCTATCGCCAGCATGGGCACAGCCCCAGCCCACCGCAAAACCGCTCACCATCATGGTCTTCGGAGACAGCCTGTCCGCAGAGTATGGCCTAAAGCGCGGTTCGGGCTGGGTCAGCCTGTTACAAGACCGATTTAAACGGTCTGGGTTCCCCCATCTGGTCAGTAACGCCAGCATTTCCGGAGAAACGACTTCCGGGGGTCTTACCCGACTCCCCGCGGCGCTCAAGCGGGTCAAGCCAGATATCGTCCTTTTGGAGCTTGGCGGTAACGATGGTCTTCGCGGCCTCCCGGTCGCCACAACAAAAAAGAATCTCACGCAGATGATCCAGCTGACAAAGGCCAGTGGAGCAGCACCGCTTTTAGTCGGGATTCGCGTTCCCCCGAACTACGGGCCGCATTACGCACGACAGTTTGACGGACTGTTTAAGCAAGTCGCACAGTCCACAGAGACGCCACTCATCCCCTTCCTGCTGGAGGGCATCGCCGAAAACCCATCCATGTTTCTGCCCGATGGGATTCATCCAAATGAATCCGCACAGACTCGACTTCTGGATAACGTCTGGCCCACGCTGATTCGACTGCTTCCCCCTTCCCCCGGTGCGTGACCTGCGTGAGAGATCAGCCTTGAACGTCCAACGACACGCGCTGCTGGCTCTGGTCGCGATTGCTCTTCTGTTGACAATCGGAACCCCACGATCAGCCATCGCACTTGATTTTTCCGATATTGCCCAAGAGGGTCAGCTGCGATTTCTGTCCAGTCACCCAGATCCTGGAAGCTATGCCTATGACTCACGCGTCAGAATCGATGAAGAAAGCTTTGACTCAGGGGTCGTCTCGCTACAGACCTGCCATCGCAAACTCGATCCCATTCGAAAAATTGTGATCGCTTTTAATCCAAAGCGACTCATGGCCCTGGAGATTGTCTCCGCTGAGGGGGTCGGCACAGTGGAGGTGAAAGGACATCACGTCGAGATGACGAATGTCACACGTGGTGCGTCTATCTGTATTAACCTACGATCGAGGGCACTGGACCGTCTGGATCAGGACACCTACCGGCTCCAGGCAGGACCCTTGATGCGCCGATATCTGGACGGCTATCTCCCCATGCAGGCGAATCTACGCTTTGAATGGCCACGACATAGCCTGCGTCTCAAATCGACAAACCCAGCACCACAGCCCGGGGTCAGGCTACTCTCGGCAGAAGACAACGCAGAGCTAGACATTATTTTTGCGGGTCGACTTCTCGCAAACATCGATCTGACGCGATCAGCCCCCTAGATATCCTTCGCCGCTCATAACAAAAGAGCCCCTACTGGGGCTCTTTGGCAACCGAGATCGGCAGTTACTTAAACTGATAGTAAGTGTCGTTGAGATAACGGGCGACGTGCTGAATATCTTCTTCAAACCAACCCGAATTAGTTCGGTTGTTGCAGAACTCAATCATTCCCTTGAGCTTCGCAGGCGTATCCATCTTACGAAACAGATCCGAGTACAACTGCGTCCCGTCTTTGTCAGGAAACATGCTGTTGTGACAGGCTACACAGCGCGGGTCGTGGAGCTTCTTGCCCATGGCTGCATTTCCTTTGAGAAATGGGTTAGCCGCTGCGGGGCCAGCGACCGCAAACGCGGCGAGCGATACAGCCACCGCGGCGCTCATCATGCGATTCCTCATTTCAGACCCCTCTTTCTGTTTTCCCGACAACAGTTAGACCATACCCTGGTTGCCCTTCACGCCAATCAGACGAGGCGTGTTGAGCTTACGCGGTGTAATGCGTTTTTTGTCCTTTAACCAGGACTCGACGACCTCCCAGATGGGTTCACCCTTTGCACCTTCAGCAACAGGGGCCCAACCAGCGACTTTATACGTCTTGTTAGCCTCGATCGGTTTGCCATTGAGACGCATATCAGTGATTCGACTACCCATCTTTGCGCCGGGCTCACAGGCATAGGTCAACCCACCGACCCGCACCATGTCGCCACCCTGCTGGTAATAGGGATCTGGATTAAACAGGTTATCGCAGACGTCTTCCAGAACAGTCTTGATCATCTCGCCCGACATCGGCGTCACCGTGGTGTAGGGATAGGTAATCGCGGTCTGATCCATCACATGCTCACGGGTGATCGCCTGACCTGAGAGAACGCTGGTTCCCCAACGGAACCCTGGCGAGAAGGAAATATCGGCACCCTTCACCTCGATCAAGGCGTCGCAGATCAGCTGATCGAAGGTGCCATTAAAGTTGCCACGGCGATAAAGGAGCCCATCGGTCACCGCAAGCTTTTCCTCAAGCTTTGCCTTGTAGGGGGCACGCACCTTGTCAATCAATGCCTGCATCTCTTTGTCAGCAGGAAGCATCTTTGAAAAAACGGGCAGCAGCGAGTACTTGAATCCGGCGACCTTTCCGTCCCGGACATCAAAGTCCATTACGCCAAGAAATTTTGAGTTCGAACCAGCATTCGTGACGAGCGTCTTTCCACCCGGATTATCAACAATGACCGGCTGCGGAACGCCATCATGAGTGTGGCCACCAAAGATCGCATCGATCCCGCGGACACGCGATGCCATCTTCAGATCCACGTCCATCCCGTTATGGGAGATGACAACAACAACCTTCGCTCCCTTCTTGCGAACCTCGTCCACCATCTTCTGCATGTTGTCGTCTTGGATACCGAAGGACCAGTCAGGCACCATGTAACGGGGGTTGGCGATCGGGGTGTAGGGAAACGCCTGGCCGATCACGGCCACAGGAATCCCGTTTTGTTCGCGGATCACATACGGCTTAAACACCTGATCACCAAAGTCGGTGGTCTTGACGTTTTGGGCAAGGAATTCGATATTTCCGGCGAAGTCCTTTTTCACAATCTCTTCCACACGCTTGGCACCGAGCGTGAATTCCCAGTGGGGCGCCATCATATTCACGCCCAGTAATTTGCAGGCATCGACCATATCCTGACCGTTTGTCCACAAGGCGGTTGCGGACCCTTGCCAGGTATCACCGCCGTCTAACAGAAACGCGTTGGGACGATCGGCCCGCATCTTTTTCACAAGCGTTGCCAGATGGGCGAATCCGCCAACTTTGCCGTAGGCTTTGGCCGCTTTTTCAAAGTCGAGATAAGTAAAGGCGTGTGACAGTGCCGTATTCGCAGGAACCTTGTGGAACTTCAGAAATTCCTCGCCAACAAAATGCGGCGGACGACCATTCATCACCCCAAGACCAATGTTAACGCTGGGCTCGCGGAAGTAGATGGGCGTCAGTTGCGCATGGCAATCGGTAAAATGCAAAAAACTGACGTTCCCGAATTTCGGAATGTCATAGAGCTTCTGACCCTTGGTCGATGCCTGCGCGGCACTTGCCCAAGACCCAAACATTCCGCACGCGGAACCTGCTGCCATCACATTCAGAAACTCTCGGCGATTCAATTGCATCTTACTGACTCCATATCGACGTCTTAAAAACAAAAAGGCCCAGCAGACGAATCTGCTGGGCCCAGTCTTTTCTTACTGATTTACAGGCGAACTAGGATCCAACAGAAGCGCCATAAGATCCTTCATCTGAGCCTCGTTCAGAATGCCCTGATGCCCAAATCGGGGCATATTGGTACAGGCATTAAACGCCTTCGCGTTATAGATCTTGCCCCAGGTGTACTTCACCACCGCTTCCGAGTTACCCCGAAGCTTGCCGTAGTTGTAGAGGCTAGGGCCCAGCGTTCCATAGGAAATCTCAGCCTTACTGATCTGGTGGCAGTTATAACAGTTGCCGCCGTTAGGACTACCCGCCTTGTCACTGTAGGTGCTGCCTCGTCCGTCCTGAGCCAGTCGCTCACCAGCCTTCCAGTCACCCAAGAACTTACCGTCTGATGGGTACTTGATCGTCGCGAATTCCGCACCCTCGAGCTTACGCGTCATCTCGCCTGATAGCGGTGTTCCAGACAGCTCCGCCTGGGTACAGGCCAGGTTCACTGCGTCCTGGTTGATCCGGTCTTTCTTGGCGATGCCCTTCTCAGCGAAGGAGGCTGCGACGGCGTCTTTTGCCATCTTTTCGTAGTCTGCTGCGCTATACATCGTTGCACAGCCCGCCAGGACCAGGGACACGCCTGCGATAACAAATGTTGTCTTCTTCATCTCAGGTCTCTCCGTGCTTATCGTTTGATGGTGGGCGCAAGTGACTTCACACCCTTTCCGTTGACGCCCATGTAGGACGACAAGGCGATGGTGACATCCGACCCAAATTCAACATAGGGGAAGCGCTGCTGGCGGAAGCAGTCCTCCAGACGCTTTTGCATCGGCCAGAGCTGTGAGTTCGACACGCGATACGCGGGCCACGAGGTAAACGCTTTTCCTGCGGGTTCGTTCTGGGTCAGGTTCGGAAGACCCTGCAGACGAATCCGCTTGCCATCCTCTGCGTGGCAGGTTGCACAGGCAAAGTCATACGGACCGGCGCGGTAAAAGAAAATTCGCTTGCCCATCTCGTAATAGCGCTTTTCTTCGGGGTGCGACTGGGGAAGATTCACCGGCATTCCGCGGGACTCAGAGGCGATCCAAGCGACTAAGGAAATGATGTCCTTGTGATCATCCCGATCGTAGTTCGCAGCTTTCGCCTTGATTCCCTGGTGCTGCTCTATGCAGGTCACCAGACGGGTCTCAAGGTCTTGTACTTTCTTCGTGTCTTCGAAGTAGCGTGGCAGGGAGACATAAGCACCCTTCACGACACCGGCGCCAAGACCCAGGTCACACTTTTCAAGTGACGCATTCTTAGGACCACGTTTCTTTTTCCAAAGGTCCTCGCCTTTGGCCTCCCAGAGTTCGGCAGGGTTGCCGTCCGCAACCAACTCGCGATAACGGTCAATCGCTTTCTCGGAATCTGTTTGCGCCAGCACCGGGGCGGTTATCGCTACACTGAGCGCAACCGCAATACCGATCTTTTGAAGTGTCTGCATTGTCATTTTTCTCGTCTCCTGAACGATGTCATTACCTGCCGAGAGGGCGGTTCATCTTACCGCCGCTTGTTTTTCTATTGGATCAGGGAGAACCCCCTGAGCGCGCAACGCCCGCCAGTGTCCCTGGCGGGCGCGCAGGCTTACGTCTTAGGCGACAGTTGCCTCGTCGGTCCGCTTCTCACCCTTGTTATCAACCCAGGTGACGGTGATCTTGTCACCGGCTTTTCCCTTTGCCTTGAACTGCAAGAAAGGGTTCTTGGACACAGCGGGACCCCACTGCGCGGTCATCACCGTCTTGCCGTTGATCTGGCAAGTGACTTCCTGAATAAACCACGCTGGAACAAGTTTTCCAGCAGCATCTTTACGGACACCAGACTCCATCTCATGGGCCATGAGGACGCGAGCGTCAACCACTCCGTCAGCTGCACGGGCACGAATACGCATTGGATCTGCCATTTAATTCTCCTTAACTAAATTTGGTCGTGATTACGAATGCAAAGATCTCCAGGGATTAACCGCCGCAGCCGCCGAGCGTGACCTTGATCTCTTTCTTCGCCATGTAGAACTTGCCGTCCGCCTTCACAATCGCGACGACATCCGAGCTCTGGCCCATCTTTACCCGCATCGACACATCCGGAATCGAATCTGCAGTGAACTCGTAGAAACCAGCCATCATGGCGGGGTTCTTTTCAACAAGCACTGCTGCCATTTCTGTCTTGGCAATCTTGGAGGCAACACCGACGGGTACTACTGCACCGTTCTCCGCGATATCGGGAGACGTGATGGTGATGTCCGCACTGTTGGGTGCAGAGGCAATGCCCATTGCCTTCAGGGTATCAGGAATGTTCTTGGTCTCGAACCAGTCTTTTTTCCAGGCAGCAGCCATCGCTGGATTCGCGGTAAAAAACCCCATGGATGCAAGCGCGGTATACAGCGCAGCGCCACCACCCGCTTTGATCACTTGACGACGTGAAACGCTCATATTGACTTCTCCTCTATTAATCAAAAAAACATGCCGAGTGGCTACTTGGCACCATCAATAACCCACTGCGC
>JACCDS010708927.1_pt1 | contig 12503 bp, 16 predicted proteins | sample 7446441 | NCBI WGS metagenome assembly JACCDS01 (sample SAMN15323445, study PRJNA562643) | freshwater metagenome | isolation source: river surface water | place: USA:Blue River Watershed | collected 2017-08-17
ACCAAAAAGAATATTGACCTTTATGTAACAGGTTCAAATGCATTCCTACTGTCAAGCGAATTGGCGACACTATTATCCGGACGCTATATTACCGTTAATGTTCAACCCTATTCCTTTGGCGAATATACCCTTGCATATCCAGAAGATAAAAACACAGACCGCCTGTTTCGTCAATACATAAATAGCAGCTGTTTTCCGGAAGCTGTTACATTGGCTAAGAATAGCGAAACATTTGTGAATGATTACTTAAAATCGATATATGACACCGTTGTGATGAGGGATATTGCTATGCGATACAAGTTGCGAAACCTGCATAATTTGAGGCGGGTTATCAGTTTTGTCTTCGATAGTGTTGGATCATATATATCACCCGGAAATATTGCCGAGGTTTTGAACAAGGGTTCAAGAAAAACAATTTCACACAATACAGTGAGTAAATACCTTGAATTTCTTGTAAACTCCTACATCGTATATCCTGCTCCTCGTTATGATATTAAAGGAAAGGAACTGCTAAGCAGCAATCAAAAATACTATGTTGTTGATTTGGGACTAAAAAACATTCTAAACACCAATAAATTTGATACAGACCTCGGACATAAACTGGAAAATGTGGTTTACTTCGAACTTCTCAGGCGAGGGGGAAAAGTGTATGCAGGCAAGAACAAACAGAAAGAGATTGATTTTGTTGTTCAAAAACCCGGCAATTTGATTGAATACTATCAGGTTGCTTTCACCGTGAATGATCCCAAAACTTTCAACCGGGAATTCTCCGCACTCAGCGATATAAAAGACCATCATCCGAAATATTTGCTTACAATGGACTTTGAAAACACCCGCATCAATGGCATTGAAAAAATAAATGTGATAGATTGGCTGTTGAACTACAATCCTTAATCCATGCAAATCTTTTGGGGGAAAAATCATTCGATAATTTGATGGAACTGGCTTTCTACCTGGAAGATTTATTTGGCCGAAAAGTTAAAATTGTCACCCCACAATCTTTAAGTAAACACAATGGTCTACACATTTTAAGGGGGTTAAAATTGTCTATCAATCCTGATATAAAATTGTTTGGGCATTAGATTATCAATACAATCAATCAAAATATCAACTTGAGCATATTCATTGAACCAGCTGCTGCTCGTTGTATAAATAGAATCTATTCTCAACGCTTTTTTAACTTGTTGGATATACTTAATACAAAGTGTTTCAAAAGCAAAAATATCGGCCCATACAACTTAAATAAGGTTGAAACTGTCTATAAATTCAGAGTACAAACTCCCGCATTTAAATTATTTATTGGATTAATAATTAAATATTCTACCATTGACAAATGGTTATATTTTAGATAACAAAAAGCAATAACAAAATGAAATTCTCATCCGAACCAAACCATAGAAAATTGATATTTATTTTCATCTTCTTCTTATTTCAAATCCCAACTTTTGCTCAAACTCAAAAAGGTGCTGATATTGACGGGGAAGCGGCAGGTGACTTTTCAGGCTGTTCTGTAAGCATGCCTGATGCCAATACCTTGGCCATTGGGGCTTGGGGCAATGACGGAAAAGCAGCCGAAGCTGGACATGTAAGAATCTACTCTTGGAATGGTTCGGCTTGGACGCAAAAAGGCGCTGATATTGACGGCGAAGCTGCCGGTGACTGTTCAGGATTTTCTGTTAGTATGCCCGATGCCAATACCGTGGCCATTGGTGCATATTTTAATGACGGCAAAGCAACAAGTGCTGGACATGTAAGAATTTATTCTTGGAGTGGTTCGGCTTGGATTCAAAAGGGCACTGATATTGACGGCGAAGCCGCTGATGACCAGTCAGGATTTTCCGTTAGCATGCCCGATGCCAATACCGTAGCCATTGGTGCAGACTTTAATGACGGAAAAGCAACCTTTGCTGGACATGTGCGAATTTATTCATGGAATGGTTCTGCCTGGACGCAAAAAGGCGCTGATATTGACGGTGAAGCCGCTAATGACCTGTCTGGAAATTCCGTAAGTATGCCCGATGCCAATACCGTTGCCATTGGTGCTTGGGGCAATGACGGAAAAGCAAGAAATGCTGGACATGTCCGAATCTACTCTTGGAGTGGTTCAGCTTGGATGCAAAAAGGTGCTGATATTGACGGTGAAGCCGACAGTGACGCGTCAGGATATTCCGTAAGCATGCCAGATGCCAGTACTGTGGCCATCGGAGCAGTATATAACAGTGACAAAGCCTCTTTTGCAGGACATGTACGAATCTACTCTTGGAGCGGTTCGGCTTGGACGCAAAAAGGCACTGATATTGACGGTGAAGCCGCTAATGACTATTCAGGTTTTTCCGTTAGCATGCCCGATACAAATACCGTGGCTATCGGAGCATTATATACAGGACATGTCCGAATCTATTCTTGGAGCGGAACCTCTTGGATGCAAAAAGGTGCTGACATTGACGGTGAAACTATGAACGACATTTTCGGACATTCCGTAAGCATGCCAGACGCCCATACCGTGGCCATTGGCGCAAATCGCAATAGCGATAAAGCATCCAATGCTGGTAATGTTAGGGTATATACACTTTGTAAAAATTCCAACAAGACCATCGCAAGAACCGCCTGCAATAGATATATCTCACCCAGCAAGAAATACACCTATACGAAGAGCGATACCTATTACGATACCATCCCCAATGCCACTGGTTGCGATAGTCTAATTACCATCAACTTAACCATTAATTCTGTGGATGTTTCGGTTAATAATAACAGCCCTACCCTAACCGCCAACGCTACAGGAGCAACATACCAGTGGCTCTATTGTGATCTTAACTTCAATAAAATCATCAACGCTAATAGTCAGTCCTATTTAGTCAATTCCAATGGAAATTATGCCGTTGAAGTTACGCAAAACGGGTGCATCGATACATCCCTGTGCATCAACGTAAGCAATGCCAACATTTTAGAAAACACCTTCGGCAATAAACTTAAGGTGTTTCCCAATCCCACCAAAGACGAAGTTACCGTTGAGTTAGGAAATCCATACAATGAGGTATCAGTAATCCTCCGAAATGCTTTAGGGCAGGAAGTAATGAGAACATCATTCAATAAAACAATTGTCTTTAAGCTAACTATTCCTGGAGAACCCGGTTTGTATATATTGGAATTACACGCACCCGAACACAATGCCCTATGGCGGGTGTTGAAAAATTAAAAAAGCAGCTCAAAGTTGCCAATCCACCTATAGACATCCGTTGGGATAATAGGTTTAAAACAAATTTATTAATTCTTAACTGTGTATCTAGGATGACTATAAATTTTAAAAGTACATATCACTATAAATCATAAAATCTTTTAAAAAGTAATTCGTTTATATTCTGTTGCAATATTTAAACACCGGGATTCAGTTATTATTTCCACCGTTTTAACCAAAATTCGAGTTACGCTATGAACGCAATTATCAGCACTAAAAAAGCAAACCAATGGATGATGCGATTAGCTATTATTTCCCTATTCACACCTTTCGTCTACATGAAAATTGGGCCGAAAGGAATCCTGCACTATGGCGACCATGTGCCCGATATCTATATCCTTGGCGGATATATTCTTGGAAAAGACACTTCATTTTGGGGAATTAACTTTGCCTACAAATTCCAACTTACCTTCATTTTAATTTTCACCGGACTCATTTACTCGTTTCAAAAACTAAAAAAATCAATTTTCATCTTCATCGGTTTAACCCTGTTGATTTGCTTTCCTTTTTGGCTTCAAGTCTATATTTCTGGTGTAAAAAACAACAGCGATTCTGCCGATCTAACCATTTATCCTATGCCCGGACTTTTAATTTGGGCCGTAATCCTCATACTCAACGCATGGGTAGCAAGTAGATTGATTTGGAGAACTTCTCCAAGTTTAACCTAGAAAACTGGACTCCAAAAAATTCACTTATCCTTTTGACTCGCGATTTCACTCAAGAACAATGCGGACCAATAGGATTTCGGAAATATATCTTTGAATAAAATAATTTTCGTCATCAACTCATCTGCCATATCCTGATTTCCGTTTTCTATTTGAAATTGATATTCGTAATAATAACCCCAAAATTTCACAATCGCTTCGGAGTCCGATTGGATTAAGCGCAAGTCTTGCAAGGATAAATTTCTATGTCCATTTTCAATTAAAATTTTGCTTGCTGATGTTAGAAATGCCAATTCGATTTCCCCAATACGGTGATTATTCAATAATCGCTGCACTCGTTTCCGGTCTGTAAAAAACACACCCGACTTATTGGGTAGCGTTGTTGCTAAAAACAACCCCAAGGAAATCACCCCAGTAAATGCAAATGTGAAACGGAGATCTTCGATAATTATGTTCGAGAAAGTTATAAATCCTAGACCAAAAACCAAAGAAAACAACGGTCCGGCGATCAAAATATTGATATACTCCTGCTTAATTTTCGGACTAATTTCCAGGGGATATGTTGCTGTTATACCGCCAAAAAACTGCAAATTCCTATTCAAAAAAAATCGAATATTCCCATGTTTTCTATGAACACCAAGAAGTCCTACTATGAATAATTGTAATTGATACCCTTGAATTAAACCCACGAATAAATGGCCTAATTCATGAATGAAGATTGCAATAAATGGCCCATTAATTAATGATAAGATAAAAATAAACGATTCCTTCTGTGTGCTGGGTATAATCGCGTTTACTTTTCCCTCAGGTATGATAAAATAAAACAACCCCACGATTGCTCCGCCTAATACTAGGCCAATAACACTTTCTATCAATGCTTTGTTCTTCATATTTTACTAATTCAACCCTATTTACCTTGCACTATCACATGAATATAGAACGGGGTTTAAGTGACTATCGATCAATTTGAGCCGTAGTCAATGGATATGAGATATCAAGAGTTTCTATCTACGATTAATTTTTACTTATTTCCCATCAAATCCATCCTTAAAACCCCTTGAAATATCCTCGTTTGTTCCAATCTCAAACCCAAACGATGCTGCACAAACTGCTAAATGAACTATTGTCCATACTCGCTGCCATAAGGGCCTTTCTTTCCATGTAATGGCTGTATCAAACGGATCAAATGCCAAGGCAATTCCTAAATACATAGCTGCATCGCCATAGTTTCCTGAAAATAATTTGTAAATACCAAACACACAGAAACCAATATACAACCAACGATTAATTTGTTTATTATTGTTCATATCTGACCCAAAACTACATCCAATTACAAAGTAAAAAATTGTCTAAAATTGCTTATTTCACAATTTTAAATGCTTCGTCGATTTACCGAAGTACCCCTTAAACGCTTTAGCGAAGGAACTTGAATCGGAAAAGCCTACAAAACACGCAATCTCTTGAACCGGCATCTTCCCCAATAACTCTTGCGCAGTTTGTAAGCGTTTCTTGATCATATAATCGTGTGGAGTTAATCCGAAAACAGATTTAAAATCTCTTAATAATTTAAATTTCGATAGACCAACCTCATTACTCAGCATTTCCAAATTAATGTTAGACTGATAATTAGTTTCGATAAACTCTTTGGCATTCATCAAAAAATCAATCGAATTCACTTTGGTTGTTTCCCTAAAGTACTCCAATTTCCGCGTAAGATCCATTCGAAATTTTTGAATATCAAAATACGATTGCAGTATTAAAAGCAACTGCTCTTCTACTCTACCTACAGAAATATCCTTGTTTAACAACAACATTAAGTCTTGAACCAATTGCGGCAAATTCGTACAATGCGATTTTAACTCACCAGTTAAATATTGCTCATATAAAATTGCGTCAATAACCTCCGATGTAAATGCTGAATCGATTAAATAACTTGCAATTAAATCCTTACCAAAATCAATACAGATGCCTTTTACATCTTCTTTTGAATCAATTAAAATCCGCGCCTCCGTATTGCAATTTCCTACAATAAATTTCTGATTTCCTGCTTTCAATAAATTCCTGTCAATATAATAATGCTCCGTACCTTGAACAACGGTCTTTATTGCTACAGGTGCAAAAGAAACAATCCGGTCATACTGCTTTACCGATGACCTACGAATAGCTGTTCCGTTTCCATCGGAATAAAGTACATCTATTGACATCTGAATTATGGGCTAGCGAATAAAGTGGTTTTTCATTAAACAATAATCCCAAGCATATTAAAAAAATATTTTTTTCGATGGTTTCAAACCAAAGTAAATCAGCAGATTTATTCTATTTTCGCTCCATAAAACCCCCTTTTATGAAAACAAACAAAATCATTTATTGGACATTAACCGGCTTAGTCGCTTTAGTTTTTTTAGGCAGTGCCTCTGGCAAGCTAATGGGTAATGCGGAAGCCGTTAAAATGGCCGAAGGATTTGGTATTAATGCCGAAAACTACAGAAACATCGGCATAGTTGAATTAATCAGTGTAATTCTATTCGTATGGCCTCGTACCGGGATTCTTGGAACGATGTTACTTTCCGCCTACATGGGCGGCGCAATAGCCACGCATGTTCAACACGCACAACCATTAATGGCGCCTTGCATCGTTTTAAGCATCGTATTAGCCGTGGCCGCATACCGCTTCCCCGAGCTTAGACAGCGATTACTTAATCAGCAAGATTGATAAATCATGAAAAAAATACTTCCGAATTTTAAATTCACTTTTTCATTTATCGGAATTTCGTTTATTTTTCTTGCCGGTTCGCTCTTTACAAAAGGATTGTTACAGAGTATGGCTGAATTTCAAGTTCCGAAGGCAATAATCCAATCGCCCCATTACCAAGATGCCATAACATGGGTATATATTCACATGATTGTTTTAGGTATCTTAGTGTTTTTCTTGGGACGATTTGTCAGCAATTTACAAGACCAAAAAATAGTTTCTATTTCATTGTTATTGGCGATTTTGGGTTATACTTACTTAGACGTACGCACTTCGGATAGCCAACTCGGAAACGCATTATATAAAGGCGAAGCATCTCTTGCACCCGCAATAATTAATTGTCTGTTTATTATGTTACTTGTTAGCACCATTGCGAAGCTTTTTACTGCCTACAGGAATAATTAAATATTTCCCGATGGACTACAACGCGGAATACCCAAAAATTGAAGCCGAGATATTGGCACTAAAACTCCCTAAACCTGCATTGCGGGCGTTGATAAATGCCGATATTTATACCGTAAAAAAATTAATTTCGATGTCTCTAACCGATATCGAAACTCTACATGGCATGGGTCCAACCTCCGTACATAAAATCAAATCCCTACTTGCCGATACACAACATGAAAGAGCTTGAAATTTTAGATGAATTCGTTTTCAACCAATCCTTTCAACTCCTAGGAACATTTTCATATACAACGCTCCCAACTTGGGGCAGAATGACGGCCCAACAGATGATCGAACACCTAACGATTGCAGTGAACGTTAGCAATGGTATTAATAAAATCCCATTGATCACCCCTGTTGATAAAGTAGAAAAAACAAAGACAATCTTGTTATTGAGCGATAGAGCCATGCCTAAGTTCTTTCACAATCCGGCGCTTCCAGAAGACCCCATTCCTTGCAAGCATGCCAATATCTCAGAAGCAATCTCTTCCTTAAAATCCGCGTTGGAACTATTTAAGATTCACTTCCAAAACGACCCTGAAAAAACCCAATTACACAACATTTTTGGCCAATTAAATTACAACGAGTGGCTATGGTTTCATTACAAACACTTCCATCATCATTTCGCACAATTTCAACTAATTCCTTATGTTGAGAAATTTTAATCTCATTCCCCATAGATAAAAAATTCCAGCAACTTTTACCCATTGTTAACTCTAAATAAATAGATATGTACATCTCGATCACTGGATTGAAGCCCAAAGGCTTAATAGCTACGTTTAAATTTTGGTCGTTAGCAATTCCATCGTTCAGACAAGCTCAAATATCCCGCACAAACCAGTAATCGGTTTGGGGGGTTGAACCCAACGGAAAATCGTTCATCACACCAGAATTTTTGAAACCATGTTTTTCGTAAAATCCACGCGCTCTAAAATTATATTCCCATACCGATAAGTACATCTTTTCAAATCCGTTTTCTGCCGCAAATCGAATCGCAAATTGCATCAATTCGTTGGCAACATGGGTGCCATGATATTCTTTTAGTACATACAAACGCACAAGTTCCACAGCACGATATTCTTTCAAATCATCCAACGGACATTCGTGAATGGAATTAATGCGCATGTACCCTTTTGTTATTCCCTGTTCTTCCAAAAAGAAAAAATTATCCTTGGGATCCGATAAATCAATCTTGCATTGTTCTATGTTAAAAAACCTATCCAAAACCTCTTTCATATCGGCCTTGGTGCAGGTCCCCCCAAATGTATCATCAAATGTTTTTATTCCGATTTGATGCAACAACTCCACATCATCCAATGTCCCTCGCCTGATAACAAATGCTGGTTGGTTCATAATCGGCAATATCAGTCACTTCATTTAAGATTTTTTCCCCTGTAACCAATACCACAAACTGTATCTTCCGGGCCCCGATTGCATCAATACTAAAAACAATAAATAATACAATAACGAATGTTCTTTTTCGGACAAAGGATCGGAAAAATGAGCACCAAACGCTGCAACAAACATGGTAAATACCAATAGAAAACAAGCTAAACGAAACTTATAACCCAAAATAACAAATATCGGTGCTATCAATTCTCCTAATACACATAAGGCTAAAGAGATCGTTGGGCCCGTCCACATAAAATTGTAAAATTTAATTTCTCCTCCCGCTAGAAGTTTTTCCATTTTGGGATAGCCGTGGGTCATCATTAAAACCGCCGCAATGATGCGTACAAACAGCAATAAGATATCCTTTTTCGCATCGTTATTGTGCATTTGGTAATCGTCGCTCAATAAATATTTATTAAGGTTAAAGCCAATCATAGCAACGAAGATAACAATCCCCTTGAATTATTTAAAGAATCAGTCTAAAACCGCTGCCTCCAGCTTTGCGATATCGAATTTCGACATCTGCATAAACGCATACGTGGCCCTTGGTGCTGTAGCAGGATTTGTCATTAACTTACCTAACACAGTAGGTACAACCTGCCAAGAAACTCCGTACTTATCTTGTAACCAACCGCATTGACCCGATTTACCTTCTGTCGTGAAATAATCCCAATAATGATCAATTTCTTCCTGTGTCTCTACCGATAAAACAAAGGAAATTTTCTCATTAAATCGCTCATTACCATTTCCATTGTTCAAACACATCATACGATTGCCAGCAACCTCAAACACTACGGCCATTGGATTTTCCGATACCAAATAAAAATCAGGAAACACCGCCCTGTAATAATCAGACATTTCTTTAGCATTATGCTCGCTCCAAATACAAATAGAAAATTTAGTAGCCATATACACGTGATTTTTGTGTCAAATCTACCCGTATTTATTTGGTTTATAAATCAATCGCGTAAGTTTGAAGATAAAATTGCACATCGCAGACAAGCATTCCCCCTAAATAACACCATGAAAAGAGTTGTTGAAATCAGTATTTTAATAGCATCCATCCTTTTGGGTGGATTACTAAATGGAAAAATAATTGAAATCCAATCCCTATTCATCCCACTACCCCCGGGAGCTGATTTCAGTACCGAAGAGAGTTTTAAAAGTTCGATAAAATTACTTTCGGCAAAACATTTTATATTCCCATTTTTAGCCCATGCAATGGGCACATTACTCAGCGGAACTTTGGCCGTTTTGTTTTTAAAACATTCCGATAGATTGAAATACTACTTATGGATAATAGGGGGATTATTTTTTGCAGCAGGCACATACATGGTGGCTATTTTACCTGCTCCAGTGTGGTTTAATTTACTGGATTTAACGATGGCTTATTTTCCGATGGTATGGCTTCCCTACTACCTACTTCGAAAATCAAACCATAGCCATTAATTGCGTTAAACGTTGAAACTTGCCTAACATAATTGGCTAATTGAATAAAGTATATGAAACGCCTATGGAAAACCAAAAATACCTCTTATTAAAATAGCAAAGAGAATCAAACTGTTCGCCTTTCCTTCGTCCTACATTTTCATCGGTTCAACGAACTCCTATTGGGATATTCCATACCTGTAAGCCATTGATTTATCGGTTATTTATATTGCCGATATGAACCAAAAAATCACAAATTTTGCAGCCCTTTTAACCCTATGTGGCTTATTCTTTGCTTCATGCACCGTGGTTAAACCCGGTGAAACGGGGGTAAAACGAAAATTAGGAAAGTTAAGCAGCCAATCGTATGAGCCTGGTATCCGTTTTTACAATCCCTTTATCACGCGCGTACTCATCGTACCAACTCGAACCGTAAATCTGGAAGTCAAATTACCCCTACCCAGCAGAGAAGGACTAACTATACAATCGGAAATTTCCATCCTATATCGCATTGAAAAAAAATCGGCCCCCGATGTAATTAAAAATATTGGGATGCGCTACGAAGACGTCGTTATTTTACCCGTTTTCCGATCAGCAGCGGCCGATGTTACCTCTAAATATTATGCAAAAGACATGCACAGTGGTGAACGAGCAAGAATTGAACGAAACATCCGCGATACCATGATGGAGATCCTCGGCGATAAAGGCTTTATCGTGGAGAATGTATTACTAAAATCGATATCCTTACCGCAAGGATTATCCGCCGCAATTGAAGAGAAACTCCGCGCAGAACAAGAAGCTCAGCGAATGGAATTTACCAAACAAAAAGAAAAATTAGAAGCCGAAAGAAAAGCCATCGCAGCCGAAGGAGACAAGCAAGCGTCCATCATCGGAGCCCAAGCACAAGCAGAAGTAGCGAAAATAAAAGCCGAAGGTCAAGCAAGTGCTATTAAAATTGAAGCGGATGCACGTGCCAAAGGGAACGACATGCTTTCGCGATCACTTACTCCAGACATTTTGAAAAACAATCAGATCGAAGCATTCAGGGCACTATCTCAAAGTCAAAATTCAAAAGTTATTATTACCGATGGCAAAACCCCTTTATTGGGCATTCCCGAAAGCGGAAAATAAATAATTTAATTTTTTGAAACCAGACAACTAAGCTCGCAAAAATCGTCTACGAATAATTTTTAGTTTTCGGGGAGATCTCATCATGCCATTGAAAAATTGTTCTCCCCGATAACTATCGCCTTTAATCGCCCAATATCTTCCAGGAATACCCCAAAACAGTTGGTGAATTATCCATACCGGTGGAGCAAGCAACATGCCGATGATAAAGGTACAAACAGCGGCTACCGCCACACCAATGACCAAAAAAAGCAAAAACGCAGCTTTAAATCCCTCTCCGGATGCCGATCCACCGGAACCCGTTGTTGCTCGAGCGGCCACTAATAAAGCTACAAAGGACAAAATCAATACTATCAACAAACTAACCCACTGAAAAAAGGGCTGTAAAATAATCTGCAACTTATATAAAAAAGTGCCCCCTTTTTGGATCGCTTTGATTTCCGTGTATGGGATGTAACACAGCTTCCCCATAATTCGCTTTTGATCTTTACTGCTCGGTAGATTTTCGAACAATGATATCGACTTTTTATTGTTTAAAATAAAAACACCCGACTCAGACACCCCCATTAACTTCCCAACCAACACCTTATCTCGCATGTAAACAGAAACCAATTTGTGCTTTTTAACAATGGAATCATGTCTGAAATATGGTTTTAATAGAATCTGATTACTGTAATCCATTAAGTAATCCATGGGAACATCCATTTTCCGATATTTTGCCAAAATCCAAGAGTCGATACGGTTCTTTAAGGTATCTTCTAAACGTGGAATAACCCGAATCATACTACCCTGATTGGGTGATTTTTTCGACAAATACGAAGATTTAGGATTTACATTAGTTGGGGTTGATGGTTTAGCCGATACTAACTCCGAGTTCCAAGAAACACGATAACCTGCTGAATGGTATTGTTTTTCTAGTGTACAGCTTGATAAACCAATAACAATGAATGTAAAAAGTACAGAAATCGAAAGAAAATTAGAACTACAAATGCTCCACGGCAAACTACAGCCGCTAATACTACGGTGTAATATGCTATTAAACAACGATTTCCCTCGAATTACCATTACCCAAAGTAACTAATTTACTTGGGAAAGGGTATTACGAAAAATCGCAAAACGATTAAAAATATTTACGATTTATTGCAACTGATTAAGAACAAATTCCTTGCAATACTGCTTAATTTGCTCACGAACCGATGCGAATTGCTGCATGATTTCTTCTTCCGTTCCCTGAGCTTTTGCAGGATCTGGAAAATTAAAATGAAATCGCTGGGCCGATGAGGGGAAAATCGGGCAGCGCTCTTGTGCGTTATCGCAAACGGTAATGATGTAATCAAAAGGAATATCTACATATTCGTCAACGTGATTGGATGTATGATGATTGATATCCAATCCATCCTGAGCCAATGTGGCAATCGCTCTAGGGTTAACACCGTGCGTTTCAACTCCTGCGCTA
>JACCDS011715826.1_pt1 | contig 12503 bp, 4 predicted proteins | sample 7446441 | NCBI WGS metagenome assembly JACCDS01 (sample SAMN15323445, study PRJNA562643) | freshwater metagenome | isolation source: river surface water | place: USA:Blue River Watershed | collected 2017-08-17
AAAGGCCGTCGCAGCCCGGTAGTGGTTCCTGGCTCCGAAGAAATCCTGCCCGCAGATGTGGTACTGATTGCCTTCGGTTTCCGCACCAGCCCACAACCCTGGTTCGAAACCAATGGTGTAAAAACCAATGATTGGGGTGGCGTGATTGCACCTGAACAGCAACAGTTCAAGTTCCAGACCAGCAATCCTAAAGTGTTCGCCGGTGGTGATATGGTGCGCGGTTCTGATCTGGTAGTTACTGCCATCTGGGAAGGGCGCGAAGCGGCGCAAGGTATTCTGGATTATCTCCAGGTTTGATCAGCATCTCGTCGATTGAATTGACCTTCCTGGTGGCAATAGCTTAGGCTCTGCCGCCGCACAAACCCCGCTATGGCGGGGTTTGTTTTATCTGACTCCCGTTTTTACCGCACAATGCAAGCAAGGCCAAGGCCTGAGGATAAGAGCATGACCCAACTTAAAAATGACCGTTTTCTCCGTGCATTATTAAAGCAACCGGTAGATGTTACTCCTGTTTGGATGATGCGTCAGGCGGGTCGTTATTTGCCTGAATACCGCGCATCGCGCGCGAAAGCGGGCGACTTTATGGGGTTGTGCACTAATCCGGAACTCGCTTGTGAGGTCACCCTGCAGCCGCTGGATCGTTATCCGGGTCTGGATGCGGCGATTCTATTCTCTGACATTCTCACCATTCCCGATGCGATGGGGTTGGGGCTGTATTTCGAAACTGGTGAAGGTCCAAAATTTCACAAAGCGGTGCGTACCGAAGCCGATGTGAGTGCTTTGAGAGTGATCAATCCAGAGCAAGATCTGCCTTACGTGGTTAATGCAGTAAAAACCATCCGTCGCGAATTAAACGGTCGCGTACCGCTGATTGGTTTTTCCGGCAGCCCCTGGACTCTCGCAACTTATATGATAGAAGGGGGCTCAAGTCGCGATTTCCGTCGCGCCAAGGAAATGCTCTATAACCAACCCCAAGTGATGCATCGTTTGTTGGATGTGTTGGCTGACTCGGTAACGGTTTACTTGAATGCCCAAATCAAGGCAGGCGCCCAGGCTGTGCAGATTTTTGATACCTGGGGCGGTGCCCTGTCCCATGCGGCTTACCAGGAGTTCTCACTGAAATACATGCAGAAAATTGTGGCCGGATTGATCCGCGAAAATGAAAGTCGCGAAGTGCCGGTAATTCTGTTTACCAAAGGCGGCGGCCAATGGCTGGAAGCCATGGCAGCGACCGGTGCAACTGCGCTGGGCTTGGATTGGACCACGGATATCGGCAATGCCCGCGCCCGCGTTGGTGATAAAGTTGCGTTGCAGGGCAATATGGATCCGGGCATCCTCTACGCGTCGCCCGAGCGTATTCGTGCGGAAGTTGGCAGTATTCTTGCCTCTTATGGAAAGGGGTCTGGTCATGTCTTCAACTTGGGCCATGGCATAACCCCGGAAGTCGATCCTGAACATGCGGGCGCATTTATTAATGCAGTGCATGAGTTATCAGGACAGCACCACCTGTAATCTTTTTGTCACCAAGCAGGCTTATTTAGCTACCTTTAATCCGGCAACTCTGGTGTGGCGCGTGTATCTTGATTAAACTCGGCGCCATATCCAAAAATTTTTTAGGAAGATTTGGAAGTTTATTTAGGCAATCAATGGCGGTTTACATCGAACGCCAGGCGATCAGTGCCAGTTATCCCAAGCAATAAAGTCGATAATTAACACCAAATGGTGACGTGGGGAAAAGGCGTGGGCATCAAGCAGGTCAAAGTTGACGTTAATGAGCTAACCATAGGTATGTTTGTGTCCGGGCTGGATCGCCCTTGGTCGCAGACTCCTTTTCCTTTGCAAGGTTTTTATCTGCGTGATCTGGGCGAAATTAATCAGCTCAAAGCTTTGTGCAACTATGTCTATATAGATATCGAAAAAGGTCGCGGTCCCATCGCGGCTAACCTCAAGACGATTGCCCCCGCCGCTAAAAAAACCTCAACCCGTGAGCGAGTTAGCTCATTTACGGAGACTGTTGCTCCTTTGAAAATCCAGCGCGGACTCTATCGCGAAGTGGAGCCCTTGCAGCGCGAAGTAAAAAAAGCGCGCCAGTTACATCAAAAGGTCTATGGCGCGGTTGTAGAGGTTATGGATCAATTGGAGAAAAACCAGTTCGATGGTCTTTCTCTGGGAGAAACAAAGCGCGTTGCCAGTGAGATGGTAGATAGTGTACTGCGCAATCCAGATGCATTTACCTGGCTGTCCCGCGTACAGGAAAAAGACGAATATACCTATAGCCATGCTGTGCGCTCGTCAGTGTGGGCGATTTTATTCGGCCGCCATATTGGGCTGCCCAAGCGCGATCTTGATGTGCTGGCAATGGGAGTGCTGCTCAAGGATGTGGGAAAAGTCCAATTGGATGCTGTACTGCTGGCGAAATCCGAGCGCAGTGCAGATGAGGAAAGTCTATACGAAACTTTTGTTGAGTTAGGTTGTGAGATACTGCGCCAAACACCTGGTGTAGAACCGCGAGTTATCAGTGTGGTGAAAACTCACTGCGAGCGCCTTAATGGTAGTGGTTTCCCGCAAGGCTTGTCTGGCGACAAAATCCCTCTATTGGGAAAGATTGCGGGCATAGTGACCTATTATGATTATGTCACCAATCCGCGCGGCTCGCGTCACCCTATTGCGCCCTCCAAGGCCGTGGGCAAGCTTTATGAGTTACGTAATATCCAGTTCCAGGAAGAGTTGGTGGTGGAGTTTATCCGCGCTATTGGTTTGTACCCGACCGGTACTTTGGTGGAGTTGAGTACTGGTGAAGTGGCGGTGGTGGTCGAGCAAAACTTCGAGCGCCGGTTAAAGCCGCGGGTGATTGTTGTGTTGGATGCGTATAAACAACCTCTGGATGAATACCTGCTGCTGGACTTGTCAGAAGACGATAAGCGCAAGCAAGAATTGTTGGATTCCGGAAAAAAATCCCGCTATGAAATTGAAAAAATCGAAATAGCTCGCGACCTTGAACCGGGCAGCTACGATGTGGATATATCCGGCATTCGTGATCACTACCTGATGAAAAATGAAAAGAAAGGCCTAATGGCGCTATTAAGCCGTTTAACTACCCGCAATTCCTGATCCCTCGCTGCTAAGGCGTCATTCCCACGATGACGTCTTAATTGCTCCGCCCTCTGTCATTCACTTGTTACCATAAAAGGTAAAACTAATTGCCTAAGGTTGTATGGGGCAGGGTACAATCGCGGCCTTTACTAATGCCTCAATGGCGCCGGTAAACAAAAAATCTGGTCGATTGGCATCTCCAATCCACTATTAATCCATCGGTAACAACTAAGAGAAGAGAGCAAGCAATGTTTGAATGGTTAGCCAGCCCGGAAGCCTGGGTTGCCCTGGCAACGCTGACGGCCCTGGAAATTGTATTGGGGATCGACAACATTATTTTCATATCGATTCTGGTGGGAAAGCTTCCCGAGCATCAGCGGAAATTCGCCCGGACAGTCGGCCTCGGTTTGGCCATGCTTACCCGCTTGGCATTGTTGTTCTCGCTTGCGTGGGTAATGGGGTTGGTGGATCCCTTATTCCATGTATTTGGGCATCCTGTCTCTGGGCGAGATATTATTTTAATTGGCGGTGGCCTCTTTTTGATTGCCAAAGCAACGCATGAAATTCACGGCAGCCTTGAAGGGGCAATTGAAACTGAGCGCAATGTTGCAGCTCATGGATTGATGGTTGTACTGGTACAAATTGCGATTCTGGATATCGTGTTCTCATTGGACTCAGTGATTACTGCGGTTGGTCTGGTCAGCCAGGTTCCGATTATGGCGTTGGCAATTATCATCGCAGTCGGTGTTATGCTGTTTGCCGCTAAACCGATTGGCGATTTCGTGGATGACCATCCGACCATTAAAATCCTCGCACTTTCCTTCCTGGTGATTGTTGGTTTCACCTTGATGATCGAAGGTTTTGATGTGCATGTGCCTAAGGGCTACGTCTATTTCGCCATGGCCTTCTCATTGGGTGTGGAGATGATCAATATTAAAATGCGCAAAAATATCGATAAGCCGGTGGAGTTGCGAAAGGACTATCCTGGCGATCAAAAGTCACAAGATTAACAAGTAAGCATTTGTTGAAGAGTAAAAAGCGGGCCCTGTGTGGCCCGTTTTTTATTGGGGGGATTTTTCTGCGATAAAAAGGCCGACACTGCAGGCTGTATCTCCAGAACTAACATTCCCAATCTCGATATAGTTTTGAACGATGCCCCATATCGCGAGCAAATTGTTGCCTTTCTGCCTGAGCCCAATGCGAATTTCCAGCGCCTTTATGTGGCGCTGCAAGCTTTGGATTATGACTACATACTGATTGTTACACAGGACGCTAAAGGCGTTGTGCAGGAGCCTGCCATCTGCGCTGCCGATGTGCTTTTGCCCCCAATTAAGCCCTAAGTGACGGATGTTCGTGAATTTATTCAAGACACGGTAGAGTTTGTGAATACACTCAGGTCGCGATTAGGATTTGCCAGTGCTAGTGCTAGTGCTAGTGCTAGTGGCAGGCCGCTCCACTTTATCCGCGTAATTATTAATATGTGGGATAGCACCGGTATCGCTGCCAATGTAACCACCGAAATGCGCAGCAGATTTGATAAGGAGGTTGATGATCAGGTAACGGAGGGTTGAAATTTTGTCGCCTAAAACATAATTCCATCTCTTTTTTATGCTACTTTGCCTGCCACTTAATTTTTGATCATTTTTAAACTCCACTCCTGGATCTCGCTGAAAGGGAAACAACATGGGAACGTTATTCGTCGTCAGGCACCTGCTTGCAGCATTCACTTGCCTTTTTATTTCATTTTTCTCATTTTCTTCTGCCGCATCTATAGATGGTGGGGTCGCATGGCTTAAATCCCAGCAACAGGCTGACGGTCGCTTTGACTCCACTGTCTCGTTAGCGTCGGTCCAGCAAGCGACCGCTGAATCCTTGATTGCACTGAATCAACACAAATCACTTGATGCAGCAATAAAGACTAAGGCGCTGCAGTTTTTACAGGGTGAACCAAGCCAACATTTAGAGGCCAGCGTTAACGCATTGCGGCTGAATAAAGCATTGGCAGCCAATCTTCCTGTTGCCCCGATAACGAACTTCTTGGCTTACAGCGGTGGTTTTGGTGATTATCCTGGATATGACGACTCTGTATTCGCCAGTGCACAGCTATTAGCATCGATTGATGGCTTGGAGGAACTGCACAGTTTTAACGCGGCGAATGCATTAAGCTTTTTGCTTGGAAAGCAGCGCAGCGATAAATCCTGGGCTGAAGAAAGTAATAACCCTTCTTTGATTGTCACTGCCCAAGTGAATAGGGCGCTACAGAAGCACCGGTTAACATTTAATGTTAATGATAAAATTGCATCTTCCATTCAGTATCTTCTTAAGGCTCAAACCCCTACCGGTGGATGGGCGGGTGTGTTGGATACTGCTCAAATATTATTAGCGGTTATACCCGCTTCGTCATCGCCAACAGCTTACGAAAAAGCGCTTCAGTTTTTAACGAAATCCCAACTGGAAAATGGTTCTTGGAATAATGACCCTTACACCACAGCCATTGCGCTGCAGGTGTTATATCTCGTAAAAAACCCACCGATTATTGAAAACAAAGACCTTGGATCTATTTCTGGATTATTAAAAAGTAATGTTACCGGTAAACCCATAGATTCAGCGCGAGTGGATATTTCTGGGCCGAGTGTTCGAACCATAGCATCAAATACAAATGGGTACTTTAATGGCGCAAGCCTTAGCCCAGGGGACTACTTACTTAAAATTACGGCTACCGGTTATCAGCAGGTCGAGTTAAACATAACTCTTGGGAGTGGCGCTCCGCTTGATGTGGGAGTTGTTCAATTAAAAGTATTGAAAGATTCAGGCGTAATAAGTGGTCGTGTGACAGATGGTCAGACAGGGGCGCCTCTTGCAAATGTGGATTTGGTTCTGCTTCGTTTTGGAGGCGGTAAATACCTCACTTCTACTGATGCTGGAGGGTTTTATTCGCAAGAAGTAATTCCCGGTCAATACAACGTTGGATTTGCTTTGGATGGTTTTTACACGCTCACTAAAACTGTTTATGTGGGTAACGAAACTGAGAATGAGTTCTCGCCAGAGCTTCACAAATTGGCCGATGGGTTTATTGAAGAGGGATATTTGCATGGAACGGTATCTGATCCAACCGCAATTACGGGCTATTTTGGTGATTTCAATTTCATTCAAGGAATTGAAGGTGTCTCCGTACGAGAGATAATTGGTGGAGCGAGTACTGTTACAGATGCAAATGGCAAGTTTAAAATTGCGGCAAAAAATGGCCTCATTAAACTAATTTTTGAAAAAAATGGTTTTGAAACAAAAGTGTTGGATGGTGTTTTCAGTGGTGGAGCTGATACATCGGCAGGTTCAGTTTTAATGAATCCAACGTCCGGAGGGGTATTCGGTAAAGTAATAGACGCAAAGACTGGGGCCCCTGTTCCTTATGCATCTATTAAGGCTGACGATATTGTTGTTAGTAGTGATGAGCTTGGGGCTTATAGATTCTCAGGATCCAAACAAAATAAAGTTACAGTAATTGTTTCCGCAGCTGGCTATGAGACACAAGCGTACGTTGTCGCAACATCACTTAGCGATATAGCAAGATATGATTTTTCATTAAAGAAAATCATATTGAGCAAAATTGACATAGTAAATTTTGTGTCATCGAGCAATAGTCTTAAAGCGTTTGAAGTGGCTACATTCTCCGGAGCTATTAAAAACTCTGGCGAAGAAACAGACACGGTAAATGTTCAAGGTCAGATATGGACGCCAGATGGGCAATTGCTTCAAGAAGTCGCTATCTCGGATCAGCTAGGTTATGGGTCGCCTATATTTTCATTGGCGGCGGGGGAGACCAAAACTATTGGTTTTGAGTGGAATACTCGAGCAAACAAGCCGGGTACCTACAGAATTGCAGTTAATGCGTATTCAACTGAGACCAAAAAACTATTGTCTCAGAAAGATTACCTTGTCGATGTCCTCCCAACGCCAATGCAATTGGGGGCTTTCGCTGCGTATCCGCCATTGGTCCAAGCTGGTTCAGTAACGCCCGTGAGTTTAAAGGCAAGTATCAGAAATGTCGGTAATATGGCACTTGATGCGGGCACGCTTGAATTCACCATTGCCGCGGAGAATACCGAACACGTGGTTTACTCGAAGACCCAGTCTGTAGATTCACTTTCTCCCAATCAAATTGTCGATGTGGACTTTGGTTTATGGACACCGCTGGCGGGCCAAACGGGTAATTACAAAGTACAAATAGTGCGCACGGATGGTATCGACCAAAAAATTGATGGAAGTATTTATGTTGGAGATGTCGGTAGTGCGAGCTACTCCGTCGACAGCTCGATTCTGAATGAGGGCGATTCTGTTGTAACCGGAACAATCAGATTGAAGGGTGTCGATACTACACGTGCGAACAGTGTAGATCCATTGTACCCATTGATTAAGAATGCAATCGAGCGCGGTGCCGAATATACCAACAAAGAAGGTGTAGCCTGGCAAGAAAAAAATAATTGTCTCGGTTGTCATACGCAAGCGCAAACTGTAGCAGGATTAGGCTCGTCGTTAGAGCGAGCGGATGTTAAGCGCGAACATGCCCTATATTTTTTAAATCAAATAGGAACTGGTCAACGCATTGATGGAGAGCTTGAAACTAGCTCGGGACCTGAAAGCAAGGTATCTGCGACATTATTCGCTGCGTGGGGCATTAGTGAGTGGCCACATCCAGACGACACCTACCACACTACAGTAAATAGCTTGGAATTTCTGTGGTCGAGACGCCAAGTATCCAGTGAAAAACTGTGGTGGAAGCCGGATTTAAATACAGGGTGGTTGAACAGTGAGTTTTCGGCGACTGCATTGGTTGCAACGGTGGCTAGCCGAGCGATTGAAGCAAAAGGGGCGTTATCCAAGGTCCACAATGAATATTCTTGGGGGGCAACAATTCCGACTAACCATAGTAATACGGGCCTGAACGCGATAACGGCGGCAGGAGATTCTATTTACGTAGTCAAACGCAATGGTTGGACAGAAAAAATAAACCCTGTTTCCCGTACAACGGAAATACTGTTTAGGTCTGTTGCCGGGATTAGTAACTTGGTTCACGGCGTGCACGTTGAATCTAGTGGTAATTTCTTAATGACAACCTATACGGGTGAAATTCTCCGGGTTACTCCGACGGGTGCAGTTCTTAATAGTTATAAAGTTTGTAATCAGCGCGCATGGGGAATAGCACAGAATTCACTCGGGGATACTTATATTTCCTGCGCAGATGAAGGAAAGATAGTTCGTTTGCTTGGTAATGGGACAATTCAAACAATTGTTGAGAAGAATGGTTTGCGTCTTCCGCATGGCATTGCATGGCATCCCGATGGTTATTTGCTTGTGGCTGAGTGGGGCAATTCACGGCTAATAAAAGTCGCAGTCACAGGAGAGATATCAATTTTTTCATCAGGGCTTTCCTCTCGCCCCATTAACCTTGTTATTCAGTCTGCGGATGAAATTTTTATTACCAACGACAACAAAGGATTTGGCGGTACGACCACAGGCGAGTCGCAAGGTATAGATCTTATTAATGCTAACGGTGCCGCGAGCCGGGTTCTATTTTCAACTAATTTATTTGGAATTGCCTCGCTCAATGGGGCTCTCTTCGCAAGTGACCGTGTTTTGTCTGACATTAAGCCGATTGAAAAACGCAGCCTGAACGACACAATATTGGAAAACTATTTAACTGGCTTTCCTGCTATGGCTAACAGATATTTGGCCTCGCACGATTTACTCAGTCAGAAAAATGTTGACCATGCGACAACAATTATTGGTTTAGCTGAAATTCGTAAACATTTGGTTGATGAAAATTTAAAAAGCCAAATTAGCTCGCGCATCGATAAAATCGTTGCATTGCTTCGTGCTCGCCAGTCAGCAGACGGGGGCTGGTCTGTAAATGGTACTGCCAATATTAACGACCCAGATAATCTCCGTAAGCCTGACTCTTTGATGACAGCGTTGGTAGGTATAGCGCTTAACTACACAACTCCGTCAGCCGCAGATCCGGTCATCAGAAACTCAGTGACATACTTGCTTAACAAACAAAAACCAGGAGGTTTTTGGGGCGCTGTAACGGCTGAGGGGGAGGTGAACACTAGTTTATTTACAACTCATCTTGGTGATACCAGTCTTGTAATGGTCTATTTGCCGAGAGCCTTGGAAACCATAGGTGGGCTGAATGTTAAATTGACGCTTGTCCAGCCGAGCAATGTTGTTTTATCGAACCCTTCTATTTTGCCTACGAGCATAACGCCTTCGAATGACGGCTCCATCAGTTATCTGTGGGATCTATTGGGTGTAAAAAATGAAGGGGTTGATATAGATTTTGATTTGGCAATTAAAGATCTTGGATTAAAAGAGATTCGACCGGTGAGTACGAATGCGCAAATAACATTTGCGAATTCGTTTACTGATGAGGTCATCAATAATTCAGTTGCTATTCCGTCTGTCACAACCGCTGCGGCGCAAACTCTGGATTTGAAAACTAATAAATCTGTTTATGGCGCAAATGAATACGTCAATATTACCAATGTCGTAAAAAGTCTTGGGTCGGTATTTGGTGGAGGTAGTGTTCAACTGAGTGTTCGCTCAGTCGACGACAGCAGCGTTCTTGCTAAGCTAGTGCCAATTGCGGTTGGTACCATACCGGTATTCAATACCCAATCAGTTACAGCTGAGTGGAATACAGCTACAACAATGGCTGGTGCATACGAAATACACGGGCAGTTAGTTGATTCCCGCAATCGTGTGATTGCAGAAGCAGTTGCTTCAATCACAATTTCCGCGAGCTCATTGGAAGGTTCCACGTTGGTCGGCGCTAGCTTATTTGCTGATAAGGCTGAGTATCGTGTGTCGGAAACGGTGAAACTAGATGCAGTCGTAAGCAATATGGCGAGCAATACGATGTTGCCGCCAAGCCTGGCCAAGTTGCGGGTAGTAGATGCTCAAGCCGGCGTTGTGCTTGAGCGCGAATTTGCTATTCCGCAGTTGGTGAGCAGTGAACAGTTTGCACGCCAAACTACACTGGAGTTAGTCGGTGTTAAACCCGGTCAGTATCAGGCCTCATGGACTATTTATGATGCTGCGGGCGCAGGCTCATTGGCTTCAGCAAATACAACGTTTGCGGTTTTAGATGATCCGCTACGGGCGTTGAGTGGTAGCGTGACCTTGGAGCATTTGGAGCTTGATCGCGGTGCGTTGCAAGGCTGCAATTTTGTTGTGACTAATCAGGGTACAGGGTTGCTCAACGATATTATGATGAAAAAATCAGTAGTGAGTATCGACCCTGAGTTGGTGAAGGAAGCTACTGAGGAGATCCTTTCAATTGTTCCAGCAGGCTCCCAATCCTACAGCAAGCTGTTTGCTACCACTGGTTTTGAAAAAGGCGATTATGCCTGCGTGCTTGAAGCAACTATTGCCGGCCAATCTGCTGTTTTGGCAACTGCAATATTTACCGTCAAAGAATCCCCCATTAAGTTAAATGGCGATATTACTCTCGGTGAAAGAGCCCGTTTATTAGTATTGATCGATTCATCCGCTACCGAGCGCACCTACCTTGAAAATCTGTTAACCAATGCTGGTTGGTTCTACACGATTGTCGATAACGCGGCAGCATTTGCTACTGAAATGAATCAAGGTGGTTACGGTGCTTACGCCTTGCTTAGCGAAAAAGTTACGTTGGATCAAACTACACAAGCTTCATTGAATGCCAAGGTGGCGGCAGGTGATGGTTTAGTTGTCGCCGGCGCTACAGATCGCCGCCATCAAGTACTGGAGCAAGCGCTAGGTATTAAAACAAGTGCAAATGAGTCCTATGCAAAAGGCGTTGCAATAAAGGACAGTGTTTTAGGTTTGGCATGGCAGCGGGCGTTTAACAAGTCTTCGCAAGTGCTTAACTTCACGGCGGATGGCGCCACGATTATTGGCGAATACAAAAATGACTTGCCGGGCGCAGATACACAAACAGTACTTGGCGCATTAGGTGCAGCAGGTCGTTACGGCAATTTTGTGTGGGATAACTTCACTTCATTATCATCGACAGTTGAAGGGCGTTTGGCAGTGGGCGGCAATCTGAGTCTGCAAAATTTCAGCGTGGGCGATAAGCTCGATCCAAACAAGCTGCATGACGTAGTGACTGTGGGCGGTAATGTGATTTTCCCATCGGGTCGTATTTACTACGGCAACGTAATTGCCGGTGGTAGTGTTTCCGGTATTGGTGATGCGGTGCGGTTTGGAATGGCGACGGGTGCAACAATTAAAGGCAATGCACCAATGCCAATTAATTTCAATGTTGAGCGCGAATACCTGCAGCAGCTTTCCAGCAGCCTCGCTACATTACCGGCAAATGGCACAGTGAAGATGCAATGGGGTGGGTTGGAATTAAAAGGCGATTGCTCCAGCCGTTCCCAAGTCTTTAACGTGAACGGTGCTGATCTTGGCGTTGCTCATACGTTTGCGGTAAGTTGTATTCCCGACAATGCGACTGTGGTCTTTAATGTGATCGGCCAGAATGTCAGTATCAAAAGTATGGGAATGCAATCGTTGACGAATATTCGGGATAAAGTACTGTTTAACTTCCCACAAGCAACGTCGTTGTCGATGACCTCTGTCGGAATCGAAGGCAGTATTCTTGCGCCCTTTGCCGAGGTAAATCAGCCGGCGGGCCGCGTCGAAGGTCAGGTAATCGTGAAGAGTTGGAATTCTACTACCAGCGGATATATGTCGATCCATAATCGATTCTTCAATGGTGATTTATCCATGGTAACTGGCGGTGCGAATAAAAATGCACTGTCGATTTATCAATACCAACTCGGTAAATCTGTCTTCGTCGGTTTTGATGTGTTGGCCCAAGCAACGAATGTAGGTGCTGGCAATGAGAATCCATTTGCCCAATTGCTGCTTGCTGCCTTGCAGCAAGTAAACCCTGAGCCAATCACAGCCAGGGCGGGTAAAACCCTGCCGATACTGGTTTCTTATGAAAACACCGGTGCGCAAACAGCATCCGGTCAGGTGAAGCTGGTAATACCGGCGAATTTCAGTGTCATCAGTGCAGCTAACTTTACGAATGTCACTAACAGCAATGATTGGACTGCTCCGCTTGAATTGGAAGCCGGTGCTACGCGCACGCAGTTACTCTATGTGAAATTACCGCAAACCGGTGGAGGGTTGCTCCAGTTGCAGGTGCAAACGGGTACCAGTCCGGATTGGCAAACTCGCGCCGAAAAATTCCTGAATTTACAGCCTTGATTGGCAGAAAAAACCGGCTCTAGAGCGGAGCCGGTTATCACACCTTTTTTTCAATTTATTTGTGTATTTAGCAAGACCAAAGGTAAAACATTATGAAACAAGGACATCCCATAAACTCGGGAACCAACAGCATCACCATGGACAGCTTTCGT
>JACCDS010091425.1_pt1 | contig 12500 bp, 8 predicted proteins | sample 7446441 | NCBI WGS metagenome assembly JACCDS01 (sample SAMN15323445, study PRJNA562643) | freshwater metagenome | isolation source: river surface water | place: USA:Blue River Watershed | collected 2017-08-17
AAGCGTCCTACACGGGTTCAATTTGACCTATTTTTGCAGCCCTCAAGCGCCCATAGCTCAGCGGTTAGAGCAGGGGACTCATAATCCCTTGGTCGCAGGTTCAAATCCTGCTGGGCGCACTAAACCCCGACCCTCAAAGAGGGTCGGGGATTTTTAATTGAAGCCCATTGGGCTCGCACAAAATGGGCTGAATAAAAATCCCGGACTTCCGCGCAGCGGAAGCGGGGTTTAGTTTTAAACGATAGCCCCCACCAGGAACAGCGAAGCTAATCTACTGGGTGTACTTATTTATAAATCAAAAAGTTAAGGATGGGGTGTGCGCCCCATTACGTACAAGTGCTTGAGGTGTGCAACGACGCCCCCCAAATAGGTGGTATGGTTGGTGCGAATTCCGTGCTGCTTCAAAATGCGGTACACCACTCGGGTAATTTGGGGGTAGTACACATGATGAACGTGCGGAAAAAGATGGTGCGCAATATGGTTGTTGAACCCGCCGAGTACAAAATTGGCTGCTCGGCTGTGCGGATGAATGTCGTTCGAACTCAGAATCTGGTTCATGACCCACGAAGACTCGATGCTTCCGTCAGCGGCCTTCTCGGGGTAGCTCGTGCCCTCAACGTGGTGGGTCATGAAAAATGTGAAAATCAGAAAAATCGACTGGGTCGCGTGCATCGCTAAGTATCCAAGGATCAGAGAAGTGGCCGGCGCAGATCCAAAAGCCAAAGGAATTCCGAGGCTCACGGCCACATACAGTGATTTCTGTGCCCAGAATGCCGCATGGTAGCTCCAACCTTTGCGCGATTGGGGATCGTGCGCATAAAGAAGGACGAAATCCTTGATGAAAATCCAGAAAACAGAATAGGTAAGGTAGGCGAACGGAGCATACACAACCTGAAACCGGTGGTAGGGCTTCAGCGGGCTTTCAGGTTGCACGCGAATGAGGGAGGTTATTTTCAGGTCAGAGTCGTAGCCATCCACGTTGGGTGCAAAATGGTGCTCGGCCACATGGCGGTGCTTCCAGGCTTGGCCGTGAGCTCCGAGCACTGCGTACAAGATGACAAATAGGCGGTCGTTCCACGTTTTGTTGGCAAAAACGGTGTCGTGTGCAAAGTCGTGCGAGAAGTTAAATGCGAGCAGGAGCACTGACATTCCGTACGCGACGTACGCCAGCACGGCGCCCAGTTCTGATTCTGTGCGCAACAGCATGACGTACGAGGCAATCGTCAGCCCCGCATAAACCGCAAATTTTGCCGTAAGGGCGAGCGCGAATCGCAATCGGTGCTGCGGAACTTCAGATTGTACCGCGGCATACAGCTCGTGAAGAAGAGCTCGGTCGGCGGCCTCAGTTCGGTGCATAGGGCACGAATGGACGGGCTTCAAACTTGGGTTCGCGGCCCATGGCCTTCAAAAATCTAAAATGCGATGCCAACGACTGCAGGTAGGGCAGTTCCATGTAGGTGATTCCGTGCTTTTTGGCCGTTTCGCGAAAAATGGGCAACAAATTCAGGTAGTGCGTGTGGCATACGTTGGGCAGCAAATGGTGCAGCGCGTGGGCATTAAACCCACCCAAGGTCCAGTTAAAAAAGCGGCTGGCGGAATTGTAATCGAGCGAAGTAAGCATCTGAAGTTTGGGCCAGCTCATACCAATGTGCTGGTTGCTGTCGGATTCGGGGTGCGAGACGTAGTCCGAGAGGTGCGAAACCCCGAGGACTCCGACAAAAATCAACGAGACCATGAAGTGATTCAGCACAAACGCGAGGAGCACATTAGACCACCCGAACGGCAGCAACATGGCCGGAAGCACAATCATGTAGCCGATGTACAGCAGTTTGTAGACGACTAATTTGACCACTTCGCCCCGGGGAATTTCAATTTTAATGGTGCGGCTGGAGTAGTTGACCAGCATCAAGGTTTCGCGCAAGAAGAACCAGTTGATCGAGTAAAGCAGGTACAAAAATGGAGCATACCAATGCTGGTAGCGATGAAACCACTTGAGTTCTTGGGTGTCGGTCATGCGAAAGAGGGGATTGTTCAGCACGTCGATATCGCTTCCCTCGACATTGGTGTAGAGGTGGTGCGATTCGTTGTGGTTCTTACCCCAGACGTATGCATTGTTGCCCTGTAGGTTGAAACTGAGTGAAAAAAGTACGTTGTTCCAGTACTTGCTTTTCACCGCGACTCCGTGGGCAGCATCGTGCGAAACATTGAAAGCCGTGAGCAGAACCGAGAGGCCCATGAGCAAGTAAAACGTGTAAAACGCAAGGGTAGATGTACTTGTAATCATCAACCCAAAAAACAAAAGGTCGAGCCCGAAGTACATGGCAATTTTAAAGCGCATCGTGGCGTCGCCGGTTTTTGGCATGTTGCGTTCTGCGAAGTAGGCATCAACGCGTTCAGTGAGCTCTTTGTAGAAGGCAGATCCTTCGTCTTTTGAGAATTTCAATCGATTCATAAAATGGACGTAATGGCGAATTTTGTGGGGTTGAATCCCTGGATGTACAGCAAATATATTCCAGGTACAAGATTGACCGTAAGTGGATTAGAGTCTGAGGTTCCGCGCGCGATGCAACGCCCGAGTTGGTCCCAAATAGCATAAGGCGAACCCACTGTTTCAGGTGGAAGAAGGACGGTCACCGACCCCGAACTCGGGTTGGGCCAAATTTTGGGAGCCAAATTGAGGTTTTCGTGCGTGCCCAAACCTTTGACCACAACCCAGGCACTGTCGGTACTAGAGCACCCCGGAGCGGTCCAGGCCTTGAGCCGAACCTGACCGATACCCAAACTGTCCCAGCGCACGGTGATGCTGTCGTCGGTCACGGAATTCAGAGGGGTACCGCCCGAGACAGTCCAAAGAAATTGGGTGAAATTGCTTGGATTGGCGGCGCGAAATGTGCGTTCCTGCTGCTCGAAAAGCGTGTCGGCTGTCCAGGGCGCCAAGGCTACCTGCCGGCTAAAGGCCTGGAGCTGCACTGAATCCGAGTACACCGTACTACCCTGGTAGCGATCAAGGACGTGCCGTACCCACAGGCCGTTCAGCGAGCCGGGGAGGGGTCCGGCCCACTTGAGGCGCGAAGTCCCGAAGTGGTAGTTGGTGGTGTCGGTAAACCCCACGCCAAAGGCGCTGTCGCTGGCCGTAGTGATACGTAGCGCGGGGTCAGTGGGCATTGCAGAATAGGCTATGCCCGTAATGTTGCCCGGATGGACCAAAAAATCAGTCCATGCGCCCGTGGCGGAATCTCGGTACTGCCAGCGGTGGGGTAGCAGTACCACGTTGGGCGGGTCGATGCGGTACCAACTCGCGCTGGAGGTCGTTTGGACATACTGGGTTTCGCAGCTGTCGTTGGGTGCAGAAACGCCAGTAAACGTTTGGTTACTGTTTTGAGGAATTATCCAGGTGCTGAACGTGGCACTTCCGGCCCCATTGGTGCACGAAACCACGGGATTGACGGGCACCCACGAGGGCATCAGGTACAGGTTAAAGTTTTGGCAGGTCCCCGGATTGTTAAAAGGCGGGTACGGCCCGGATAGAAAGGCCCAAATCGAGATGTTCCATTGGCTGACGCTGTTGGGCCACAGGCCCGTCGCACAGTACGTCAGGGTTACGGGCAAGTTGCCCACGGCAGTGTCGGGCCCGGTGATTTGAACGGTTTCGGGCAGCGAGTCGAGCGGCGCGAATCCGCTTAAAGTCAGTAAGATGGCAAGCATTTTGGGCAGTTTGGTTGGCTGAATTAAAAGTTCCGAACCAGCCCGTTGAAATAAATGCCACTGAGCCCTTGGATTTTGGCATTTTCTGCGAAACCCATTTTGTGTTCAAAAGTTCGGTACCTTTGCACCGCAGTTGCTAGGGCGGCTGCCTTCACACCGGAGGGAGTATTAACCTTGGTGCGGCCGCTTCCGGTGCGGCGCTCCGCCTCCCTTAGGGAATATGAAATTTACAGATCTCGATCTGAACGCAGACATTTTGGATGCGCTTCAGGACCTGGGCTACGAAAGCCCCACACCGATTCAGCAGCAAGCGATTCCGCCGGCCCTCGAAGGCCGCGACGTACTGGGTACCGCCCAGACCGGAACCGGCAAGACCGCCGCATTCGTGCTTCCCATTATTGAACTATTGAGCCGCGAGCCCATCGACGCGCAGCGCCCGATTCGTGCACTCATTTTGACTCCGACCCGTGAACTCGCGATCCAGATCGACGAGAGCATTCGCGACTACGGAACGTACGTCGACGTCAAGCGCGCCCTCATTTTTGGCGGAGTCGGCCAGCAGCCCCAGGTGGACGCGCTGCGCCGCGGTTCCGAAATCGTGGTCGCCACTCCAGGCCGCCTGCTCGACCTGATGCAGCAGGGCCATGTGGACCTGCGCGACCTGACGTGGTTTGTGCTTGACGAGGCCGACCGCATGCTCGACATGGGCTTCATCAACGACGTGCGCAAGGTGATTGCCAAGCTTCCGCGCGAGCGCCAGACAATGTTCTTTAGTGCCACGATGCCCTTTGAGGTGCTTCGCTTGAGCGACGACCTGCTCGTGGACCCCGTTCGGGTGTCAGTGGCCCCCGTGTCGAGTACCGCCGAAAAAATTGCCCAAAAGGCCTACTTCGTAGACACGAATGCCAAGCGCGACCTACTCGCTCACGTGCTAAAGTCCGACGACGACATTAAGTCAGTCCTCGTTTTTTCGCGTACCAAGCACGGAGCCGACCGCATCTCCAAGGATTTGGAGCGCCGCGGAATTCCGGCCCTCGCCATTCACGGCAACAAGTCCCAGAACGCCCGCCAGGCGGCCCTTACCAGCTTTAAGAAGGGCAAGACCCGCGTGCTTGTCGCTACCGACATTGCCGCGCGCGGAATCGACATCGACGAGCTCACGCACGTTATCAATATGGATATTCCAGACGTGGCCGAAACCTACGTGCACCGCATCGGCCGTACGGGCCGCGCCGGAGCCTCTGGTGTCGCCTACTCGTTCATCGACCGCGAGGAGTACGGCAACTGGCAGGCCGTCCTTAAGCTCATCAACGTCGACGTGCCCGCTGAGCGCGAGCATCCGTTCCCTTCAGTTTTGTCGACCCCCGACTCATTCGGAATGGTTGCCAAAGCCGCCGCAGGCGGAGGCGGTCCGCGCCGCCCGTCGCGCCCCCAGGGCCGCCGTCGATAGGATTCGGTCTCTTAAATGCAAAAGCCCCGAGCGCGAGCTCGGGGCTTTTTATTTGGATCGTGGCGCTTGGCTACTTCGCCAACTGCTGCTTGCGCCCGCGGAACTTTCGGTAGCCCACTGCACCCCCAGCCAGGAGTAGGGCGGTTAGGCCGCCGTCGAGGGGGACGGCGGGGTTAAGTGGGCCCTGAACGCCCTCGGGAATGAACGGCTCTGTGGGTTCGATTTCAAACATACCGGTGAAGGATTCTTCAAAAATTGAAGGTTCTTGTGCGGACGATGAATAACAGAGGCACAATAAAAAGTAAGTGATTATTACTTTATTCATGGTATGATGAACTTAGTCGATAAGTGATTGGTCGACAAGATGTACAAGCCCTTTGGCTGATTTGAAATATCCCAAATGAACGTGCCTTGCTCAAATTTACCTGAGGCAACAATTCGTCCATTCAAGTCGGATATGGTCAATAACTCGTCCCTGTTGTATTCTATTGTTGCCGTGTTATTCGAAACGGAAATAGTGAATGGCGCATCTTGTTCTAAACGATAATCATTTAACTGCTGACCAGGATTGAAGATCCAATTAAATCTGGGAATTTGATTCGAAGTTGGTGTGTGGATGAACGTGTATGGACCATTATTGAAATCGTGAACAACACCAGTAATTCGATCAACCAATAGTGTGTTGCTTAAGTCACTTGATAAAGAAAATACTTCACTACTTGGATGTGATAAAAAGACATCTATTGAGGATGTGTCAATGAAATTGATTGGCCAAAACTTAAGCGCAAAGAGGCTTGAATCATAGGCCAATGCAAAAACGGTATTCGTATTGTTTGGAATTAGTATATCAGAACTTTGATTAATAAATCTATGTTTACCAAAGGGTATCGCAAACAATGTAGCCGTTTGACCGGTGGACACCTTGGCCAATTTCAGTTCGTATTGTGAAATTGCTAAATTGGTTTTATTAACAATACTATTTGACGCGGTTAAGCCTACGTTCTTTCGGTATTTCTTTGATTTTACAAAGCCTGTAGAATTTGAATTGCTACTTGACCTTCTCATAAAGAATGCCTGAAACGGAGATAAATATGTGGCACTAGCATCCCCACCATGAACTCCAGCCAGAAAGCTCTTTAACTTATAATCTGAAGTGAGATTCGAAACGGAATTAGATGGCTGCCAAATAAAAATCTTGTTGTCTAATCCCGACATTTTATTCGATGTCCCATTTCCATTGGAAGAAAAAATTCCCAATAAGTCTTGCGTCGAGAGGGGACTTAGGTAAGGATTACCATAAAAGTTCCATCCATCATCTCCATCTGTTGTCCAGCCTGGGACGTTGCCGTTTGAGGTAGGGTTGTGGTAGTTGGCAGTCAGGTTACCAATGGCATCCTGATCGGGGTTTGCCAGAGTTCCCGTGATTGTAAGAACGCATGGAACCTCTGATGGGTCGAAGAATATGGTATATGGTTCACTTGAAAAATCGTCTGACAAACTAATTGGAGCCCATTGTGAACTAGTTGCATCCCATGAAAACGTATTGCCGTTGCCAACCGCGCCACTTGTAAACTGAAAACTACTTGAAGACGAAGGGTTTATTGAATTGAATGTAGCACTTATGGGACTTTGAAAGTGATGCCAGCCAGGATATTGGATGTGTAAATCATACTTAAAGTTTCCATCGACATCACCGAGGTGAGCAGATGTTGGATCAAGTGTTGCAAAATAGGTCTGGCCACTGCTGTGAGATGATTTAAAATAAATACCTGGCTTTAGAGTGCCGTTATCTATAAAGCTGAGGCTTTGATGAATTTTGATTGAATTTCCTGATTCAACAGTTAACGTTACGCCATCGTCGCCACCACTTGTGTCTTGAATTGTGAGCTTGGCGCACTCAAATGTGCCCGTGTTATTCGCGGTGCCTATTGTTAGATTTTTATTGATAATTACTTCCTTAGTCCTTGTATTTGTGCTCCAGTCCGGACCTGGATTTAACGCAATCCAACGGCTGCCATTCCATTGACGCCAGTTTCCTAGTTTATTAAAAAGATACCTATCGAATGTAATATTGGTTTCAATTATAGAATACAAGTTATTTGTAATATTGGAGTGAATAGAATCAGGGTTGCAGGGGCAATAACCGCCAGAAACAGCGTTTGATGTCGTGAATAGCCAATTAGTGCTATTGTAAAACCCGGAACTTAAATTTGTATTAAAATTTATACTTGCGCTTGGACTAGAAGGTATCCAAGTGCCACATTTATAATTATTACCATTTGTTCCATTAAAAAATGCATTTTGGCTAGTACCGGAAAAAACCATAGAAGGAGGTACAGCCGATCCAGTTGGTGCTTTATTGTCCCATACCAAGCCAGATAAGAATGTATAATTACTGCTATATTGATATAAATAAATTTCATTGTAGTCACTAGCTGGGTCAAAGTCAAACTTGGTGCCTGAAGTATATGATACGAGACCAACTGTTGACCTTAAATAGGAGGAAGATGTTGAAAAAATTACCTCAATTATTTGCCCAATCGAAGCTGGTTCATTGAACTGAAGTTTGATTGTCCCTTGTTTACCGTTAGTTATTGGTGAATCAAAGTCACTTGAGGTTGAGTTCCATTTTTGATTTGTCAAGTATATTGTTGTCCCGGACTCTATTGGTTTAAGGACTAGCATTGATACAAAGTTGGGAGCACCTGCATTTGATCCAATAGCGTTGTACCCAATAAAAACCACATCTCCTGAACTTAAGGTACTTTGGCCTTGAGCAATTTGAAATAGGGAAATTAGAATTGCGCTTAAAAGTTTTTTCACAATCTATGCTTTTGATTCATAAAAATACCAACTGTCAATAAGTGTGTCGCAACGTTCAACATGAATGTGAGCATTAAAACAAAAAAATCGCTCATTTTGAGCGATTTCTTGATTAATTATCAATCTGTTTTCTAGCGATACCTCAGCACCACCCGACGGTTCCGCTCGTGCTTCGCGTCGGGGCAATTCACGCCGTCGGGGCAGGGCTCCTGAAGGTCCCATTCTGAGCGTGAGAACTCGAGTGACGTGATTCCGCGGCCGAGTTCGCGCTCAATAAAGCGCTTCACGCTTTTGGAGCGGTTCATGCCGAGGGTGAGGTTGTAGAGGTTGGTTCCGCGCGCGTCACAGTGGCCTACGAGCTCAAACTGGCCCTTGGCTGCGTCGATTTGGGCGAGGAAGTCGCGGATGCGCTTGGCCTCACCCGGGCGAATGGCGTACGTGTCAAAGTCGAAGTAAATCTCGAGCTCGAGGGCCTTTCCGCGAACGGGAATCTTGGTGATTACCGCGTCAGCTGCTACCGTTTGAACAACGGCCAGCGACCCAGCTGCCTTGCCCTTAGGCGGCGTCACGACCACGACGTAGTTCGTGCCGTCAAATTCCACCGAAACTTGGCCGCGAAGTGCGGGGTTGGTGGCCAAGGCAGCGGCGCGCTTCTCGGCGTTCTTGGGGTCGGTAAACTTTCCGGCGTAAATGACCTCGTCGAACTCAGGAGCAGGGGCGATTTCGGGCTTTTTAACCTCCTCGACCGGCTTGGCTTTCTTTTTTTGGCCCACCAGCACCCAGAGGTCAGTGTGGCCGGCATCGCGGCGGGTATTCACCCATGCGGAATCCACACTGTGCACCCAAAGGTTGAAGTCGTGCACCTTACTGTTGGTGATTTCGGGCAGGGCAAAAGATTGGGTTCCGTCCCAGGTAAAAAGATCGAGGCCGTTGGGCGTAGGCCGGCTAAACAGCAGGGTATCACCCCAGAAGGTCGGGTAGACCTCGTCGGCCGCGGTATTGACGTCGCTTGAGAGCGGAGCCACCACGAAGTCGCGGCTGAGGTCCATGGAGAACAGGTCCGCGTTGCGTCCCGGACGTACGCCCGAGAACATCAGGGCTGGTTGGTTGGGCACAAAGCTGGGTTGGTGCGCGGTGGTAAATTCCGGCATGCTGGCGGTCTTCACTAGCTTCCAGTTTTTGCCGTCAAAGGCGAGGTCCGAAGCTTCGCTTGCCGCTTGGTAGACCAAAAGCTCGATTCCGGCTACGCCGTCGTGGCATTCGGCCGACCACTGCGGAACCGCCATGAAGTCGCCTTTAGTGCTGTACACGGGGACTCCGGCCCAGCGCTCGGTGCCCGGGTCGGTGATTTGGGCAGCGGTGATTCCGTGCCCGCGAAATACCGAATAGGGCTTGCGGAACTTGCCGCAGCGCTTCACGGCGATTTTGCCGTGGTCGACGTCGGCGCGATCCGACACAAACAGTACGTCACCCGGCACCAGCGAGGGCGCGTGCATGAAGTCGTTGCCCGTGCTGTTCCACTGGGCGTAGGGGTATGATTTGGTCCAGTTCTGGGCCGAAGCTGATGCCGCGGCAACTAAGGCGAGGGCGGCAAGAAAGCGAGAAAACGTATTCATGGATTAGAAGTATCGTGGGCCTTGCAGGCTGCAGGGCTTAAGCTTGGGACGGAACGAAAGGCCAATGGTGTGCGACTGGTTGGTCACCGCGCTCAAAGGGTTCAAAGGGTACACGTAGCTGTAGTAGATCCGGTAGGCTCCGTCGTACGGGGTAGACAGCGAAAGCCCGATTCCGTCGTTGGGAGAAAATACCAAACCGGCGGCACCCAAGGGGTCGTTGGCGACAATGGCGTGCAGGTTGACGTCAATCGGAGCGCCCACCGTTTGGTTCACCACCGCAGAAAGCTTGAGCGTGTTCTTCGTATTCATCGGCAGGTTGATGCCGCCGTACAGGTGGCGGTGGCTGCGGATCTGGTCAAATTCGGACCAACCTTCGCTCACGACATCAAGCACCGAAACCCCGAGGTAGGCCAGCTTGCCGTAGCTGTAGGTCAGGCCAAAGCCCATGTTAGGGCGAATCCCAGAGGTCTGAACGCTCTGAAAGACCGGGTCGCCGATTTGGTTGATTCGAGGCTTGGTGTAGTCCACCACCCAATTGTCCAAACGGGCCTGAAGGCCGAACGACAGGTTGTGCTTGCCGTCGAGCTTCACGGTTTTGGCCATTGTGATTCCGGGCGTGGTGCGCTGCACTGGACCGGCCTCGTCGATGCCTACACTGGCCTGAAAACCAATACCATTCCAATTAAAGTCGGCCGCGGCGAACATCGTGCGCGGGGCACCCTCGATTCCGAACCACTTTTGCTGAAAGCCGAGGTGGTACTGGTGCTGAAGTTGGCCGGCGTAGCTCGGGTCGAGCAGCACTGGATTCAGCAGGTAGGCGTCGTTAAGCGCTGCTTGCTGGGCATGGGCGCCCAGGGCAAAAATGGCCAGAGCTGCGGCTGTAAGGTGCTTATTTAGAGATAAATACATATCCAGTGTATTGGCGGTTGTGCGTTAAGTCGGTAAAGATGTAGTAGTAGGTTCCGTCCGGAATTCGGCCGTCGTCTGCGGTACCAGAAACCCGAACATTCGGTGTCCCGTCCCACGTGTTGTCGTACTGCTCGCGGCGGTAAACTACCTCACCCCAGCGGTTTACGACCGTCACGTTGTTTTGGGCCGCGTACTGCAGGTAGTTTATGTCCCACGTGTCGTTGAACCCGTCGTTGTTGGGCGAGAACGCCTGCGGAATCCAGATTTCGCAGATGTCCGGGTCAAGGACGTTCGGGATTCCGTCGCCGTCGCAGTCGTCGGTGGTGGACTCGTCGGCGTCGAGAACGCCGTCTCCGTCGCTATCTACGTCAAGGTAGTCCGGGGTTCCGTCGCCGTCAGTATCCACAGGGTTGCTACCGTCGGGACCTTTTTCATCTTCGTCGCTGATTCCGTCGTTGTCGCTGTCCAATTCACGGTAGTCGGGCATTCCGTCGCCGTCGGTATCCATCGGATTGTTGCCGTCGTCGCCTTTTTCGACTTCGTCCGGAATTCCGTCGTTGTCGCTATCTAGGTCGCGGAAGTCAGGCGTTCCGTCGCCGTCGGTATCCACTGGATTCGCGCCGTCGTCACCTTTTTCTACGGTGTCCGGAATTCCGTCATCGTCACTGTCCAAGTCGCGGTAATCCGGCGTGCCGTCACCGTCGGTGTCCAGCGGGTTGGCGCCGTCGTTGCCGCGCTCTACCTCGTCGGGAATGCCGTCGTTGTCGGAATCAATGTCCAAGAAGTCCGGGGTGCCGTCGCCGTCGGTGTCACGGTTGGCGGAATTCGCCGCGCCAGTCCACTCTACGCCGTTCGGAATTCCGTCACCGTCACAGTCTCCTTGGTTCCATGCCGTCGACTGAGGCAGGGTCACGCTGTTGACATTCAGGCTGCATCCGTTCTGCGGGTCGGTTCCGTCGGTAATCTCGGTGCCGTTGGTCACGCCGTCACCGTCGCAATCGCCTGCGTTCCATGCCGCGCTGCGGGCTAGGGTCACGCTGGCCGCGTTGTAGCTACAGCCGTCCTGCGGGTTTGTGCCGTTGGTGATTTCGGTGCCGTTGGTCACGCCGTCGCCGTCGCAGTCTAGGGCGTTCCATGCTGCACTAGGGGTAAGCGTCACACTCGCAGCATTGTAGCTGCAGCCGTCAAGCGGATTGGTGCCGTCGGTTTTCTCGGTTCCGTCGGTCACGCCATCGCCGTCGCTATCTGGATTGCGGGGGTCGGTACCGTCGGTGATTTCAGTGCCGTTGGTTACCCCGTCGTTGTCACAATCTTGGGCGTTCCAAGCCGCGCTGCGAGCCAAGGTCACGCTCGCTACGTTATAGCTGCATCCGTCTTGGGGGTTCGTTCCGTCGGTAACCTCGGTGCCGTTCGTGACGCCGTCGCCGTCGCAATCGCCTGCGTTCCACGCCGCGCTGCGGGCAAGGGTCACGCTGGCAGCGTTGTAGCTGCAGCCGTCTTTGGGATCTGTACCGTTGGTGATTTCAGTGCCGTTGGTCACGCCGTCACCGTCGCAATCCAGTGCGTTCCATGCCGCGCTGCGGGCAAGGGTCACGCTGGCCGCGTTGTAGCTACAGCCGTCTTTGGGATCTGTACCATTGGTGATCTCGGTGCCGTTGGTGACGCCGTCGCCGTCGCAGTCTAGGGCGTTCCAAGCCGTACTGCGAGCCAATGTCACGCTCGCTACGTTATAGCTGCATCCGTCTTGGGGGTTCGTTCCGTCGGTAATCTCGGTGCCGTTCGTGACGCCGTCACCGTCGCAATCCAGTGCGTTCCAAGCCGCGCTGCGAGCCAAGGTCACACTTGCAGCGAGGTAGTCACAGCCGTCTAAAGGATCTGTGCCGTCAGTTTTTTCAGTTCCGTCGGTCACGCCGTCGCCGTCACTGTCGGGATTGCGGGGGTCGGTGCCGTCGGTGATCTCGGTGCCGTTGGTGACGCCGTCGCTGTCGCAGTCAAGG